>JGI26538J50259_1000176_pt1 | contig 60869 bp, 51 predicted proteins | sample ThiBio_1000_plan_FD_50259 | JGI IMG/M metagenome (IMG submission 50259)
ACCCGCCTGTAGAGTCCGCTACCGGTCGGTGTTTCACCGACCGGAAAGTGGTGCATAAGCGAAAATTGGAAATGCACCCCTGAATAGGGTTATTTTAGAGTAAAAAGGCTATATCAAAAATTTGACACAGCCTTTCAGGGTTCGGGGACGTTTTCTCATGTTATCTAATACTGGTCAAGCATATATTTAATTACATCTGTAGTGGTAACAATACCTTTCAATTCCTCATTATCAACTACGGGAAGAGAATGATATTCTGCAGCACTGAATATTTCTGCCACATCCCTGATGGGGGCATCGCTGCTAACCGTACGCACATTGGCGGTCATTACTTGTGGAATGGTCAGCATCTGTAATATGGCTTCGTCGGCTCCTTCCTGGTTGTCAAATAGCGCGCCGAATGTAAGCCGGTTAATATCGCTACGGCTTATCATCCCTGTTATCTTTCCTCCTTTTTTTACCGGCAGATGTCTTATGTTTTTTTTACGGAAAATAGCTACTACCTCATCCAGTTTATCGCTTTCCAAAACACTAATAACATCTTTGGTCATAATGTGGGAAACTGGTTCTCTTTTTTTCATACGCTTTGCTTTAGATTCGGATTCAAAATTAGACTATTGGGTATCTACTTCAGATGATGAAGATCAGGTTTCCATGCAATTAATATCATGATAAAAGAATAAGAATCCTCATTGAAAATTAACCTTTATTTAAAAACCTTTTACCGTTATTATTTTACGGCATTTTGAACAATAAAAAACAGGCGCCCGGGTTTATTGAACAAATTAATCCTATGATGAATCAGTTAAAATCAGTTCTGCTTATCGTATTCAGCACTTTCTTTTTTGTTGCCTGTAAAAAGGAAAAAGCCTCCCCGGAAATAACAAAAGAAAATATTTCCGGAACTTATATGCTTAAAGCCGCTACAGCCACATCCGCTTTAACCGGATCACAAACGCTTAACCTGTATGATATGATGCTGCCTTGTGAAAAAGATGACGAGGTAACATTAAAAACAGACTTTACAGTGCTATATGCCGATGCAGGAATCAAATGCGAGCAACCAGGTGATGATACCGGCACATGGAATTTGGCGGGAAATATAATAACCCTCGATGGCGAGACAGCAACTGTTGAGAAATTTGATGGCTCTACGCTCATCATCACTTCAGAGGGTGCCGAAAATGGCATCTCATTTAAATATACTTCAACTTTTAGCAAAAAACGCTAAAACAAAATAAACACCACAATGCTTAACCACTTTGTGGTGTTTATTTATAACATCTTCAAATTCCCCTGGAAGATTCTCTCACAATCAGTTCCGAAGGCAATACGATATGCACAGGCGTGTCTTTTTTTGTTGTGGTATCCAGGTAATTCAAAAAAATCCGGGCTGCTTCTTCTCCAATCCGCCGTCCGGGACGGGCTACCGATGTAAGTGATGGTGATATATACGGTGAAATAGGCGAGTTATCAAAGCCCACCACAGCGATGTCTTCCGGCACCCGCCAGCCTTTTTCTCGTATTACTTTCATGGCTCCTATCGCTACCTGGTCGTTTACGCCAAATATGGCATCGGGCCGTTGCCCGAGTTCCAGCAATTGAGCCGTGGGTTCAAGCGCACTTTCTACTTTAAAGTTGGTGTTGATGATCCGTTTTTCCTCCACGGGTAATCCATACTTTGTAAGACATTCGGTATATCCCCTGAACCGCTGTTCGGTGACAGCCATTCCATTTGGACCTTTTAAATGAGCAATGCGCTTGCGACCGGTACTGATAAGGTGTTCCACTGCTGCAAATGCACCATGATAATCATCTATGGTTACACTTCCTGCGGAAAATCCTTCATAGTCCCGGTCAATAAAAATCAATGGTAAATTTCTTTTACCCACATTTTCTAAGTGCTCATAATGCCCCGAATCATAGGTCTCCTGTGAAACAGAGAGAAAAATACCTTCTACACGGTTCGACAATAACTTTGTTACATACTCCGATTCCAGCAGATATTGCTCATTGGTCACGCATATGTTTAGTGTATAACCCAATGGATTTAATACCCCATCAATTCCTTCAATAATGGCTGATTCATAGTAATTGTTGATGGTGGGAACGATAACACCAATGCTTGCTGTTTTGGTATTGAGGAGGTTCAATGAAACCTGGTTGCGCTGGTAACCTACCTTTTGCGCATATTCCTGCAGGTTGCGCCTTGTGTCTTCATTGATAGAAGGATGATTGTTCAGCGCCCTCGATACCGTCGAAGGTGAGCACCTGAATTTTCGGGCGATATCTTTTATAGTAACGGGCTTATTCATATTTCAGTTGACCGAATCACAGCCCAAGTTCCGTTTTTTTCTTAACTCAAAAAATTTCAAACGTTTGCAAACCACATAAACCGTTTAAATAGAATTATAATGGTAAGTTTACCGGAGTAAAATAGTACTGATGTCACATCAAAATTTGCTTGTCAGACCCGATCCGGGAAACCGAAGGTATCATCATTTCACTGCACAGGATGCAGGCTGGGACTATCTTAACTTTGAAACAAGGCTGTTCGGTAACAATGAGACATTTTCAGAAGACACAGGCGAAAATGAATATTGCATTGTTTTGCTGGGTGGTAATTTTAAAGTGAAGTCCAATAAAGGCGCATGGGAAACCCGCAATGGCAGAAAAGATGTATTCAGTGGCATTGCCCATACCTTATACCTCTCGCGCAACACCAGTTTTACGCTTACTGCACAAGCCGATAATACGGATATAGCCATATGCCGGGTAGCTACCAATGAAGACCATCCTCCTTATTTAAAGCAACCCGAAGAAGCTGCGATTGAATTCAGGGGAGGCGACAATGCCAACCGCCAGATCAATAGTTTGCTTCAACCAGGTTTCAACTGCCATAAAATTGTATGTGTGGAAGTTTACACGCCATCAGGCAACTGGAGCTCCTACCCTGCTCATAAACATGATGAAAGAAAAATAGATGCCAATGGTAACCTTTTAGAAGCAGCGCTGGAAGAAATTTATTTTTATAAAATAGATAAGCCAAACGGATTCGCTATTCAGCAGGTATATACAGATGACCGTTCATTGGATGAGGTAATAAAAGTTCACAACAACGAAGTGGTACTGGTGCCGAGAGGCTATCACCCGGTTGTTGCAGGGCATGGTTACAATGTATATTATCTTAATTTTCTGGCGGGCAGCGACCAGTCTTTAGCGAACACACCCGACCCGCAGCAGGAGTGGATTTTCGGCACCTGGAAAGGGCAGGACCCACGGCTCCCGATCGTAACAGCGGAAATGAACAATACAATTTGAAATTTGAGATTTCAAATTTGAAATTATACCTGATGAATAATATAAGAAAATACGACTTGCTTACTATCGGACGGTCTTCCATTGATCTGTATTCCGCTAATGTAGGCAGTTCCTTCATTGATATTTCGGCTTTTAATGCGTTCGTGGGCGGATGTCCAACCAATATAGCAGTGGGGGCAACAAGACTCGGATTAAAAACCGCTCTGCTTACAGGAATTGGTAACGACCAGGTGGGAGCTTTCATTAAAAACTTTTTGCAAAAGGAAAAGGTAATCACGGATTTTATACCCACGATAGAGGGTACCCGGAGTTCGGCTGTTATATTAGGCATTGAACCCCCGGATAAATTTCCACTGGTATATTACCGCGACAATTGCGCAGATATACATTTGGATATTGAGCATATAGATAAAACTCCTTTCAGCGCTTTTAAAGCGGCCATCTTTTCAGGAACGGCTTTTAGCAAAGAGCCCAGTCGTACCGCTATGTTCTATGCGCTTGAACTGGCAAAGAAAAATGCTGTTATAAAACTATTGGATCTTGATTTCAGAGCCGACCAATGGCACAACCCGCGTGCGTTTGGTATAGTTATCCGAACAATCTTACCGCAGTTTAATATAGTAATAGGCACCGAAGAAGAAATACTGGCTGCCTATCTTACTGATATCAACCAGGTATCTATTAAAGACCAGCAAATATCAGCCCCTGAAATAAAGGGCAATATTGATAATGCCATACAAAATATCATTGATACCGGCATTAATACCCTCATCGTAAAAAGAGGAAAAGAGGGAGCTTCTGTATTTGAAAAAGGAAAAGCTGAGGTGAAAGTTCCCGGTTTTCCGGTAGAAGTGTTGAATGTGCTGGGTGCAGGTGATGCCTTTGCAGGGGGATTTTCATATGGTTATCTGAGCGGATGGGATGTGTATAAAAGTGTGCGTATGGGAAATGCCTGCGGCGCTATTATTGTTACGCGGGAAGGCTGCGCTAACTTTATGCCAACCCTGGAAGAGGTAATGCAGTTCACCAACGAACGGGGGGGATTGTAAAATGTGGTAATGCGGCAATTTGAAAATGAAAAACAATGATTGGTTCGCGGCGAAGGAGCGTCAGACCGCGGATGGGTGCTGGGTGGAGGTTACAAGTTTTAGGTTACAGGTTTCACGGTGCAGGGTACAAGTTGCAGGGTATAGGAAAGCCGTACCGCACTGATCGCTGACTGCTGATGGCTGATAGCCCGCTGCCGATAGCTATTAGCAACTACAGATTAACGTTAATACAACATAATATGGAAAAATTAAGAAATTATATCAACGGGCAATGGGTAAGCAGCGGTGCAACCACTTATGTGAATGTAGTAAATCCTGCCAGCCAGGAGGTACTTGCTGAAGTTCCTTCGGGTACTCCCGCCGATGTAAACGCGGCAGTTCAATCATCTGAAATTGCGTTTGCCACCTGGAAGCGTTTGCCGGCAGGAAAGCGGATCCAGTATCTTTTTCATTTAAAAAGATTGCTGGAAGAAAATATTGATGAACTTTCCAAAACCATTACACTTGAATCGGGAAAAACATATGCCGAGTCTAAAGCAGAGTGGGTTCGCGCTATTGAAAATGTAGAAAATGCATGCGGCATACCCGCATTGATGCAGGGCGATTTTTCGGAAGATATTTCCTTAGGCATTGATGAATATATGATTCGCCAGCCGCTTGGTGTTTGCGCCTGTATTTCACCCTTTAACTTCCCGGGCATGATACCTTTCTGGTTTCTGCCTTACGCCATCGCCTGCGGAAATACATTCATCATAAAGCCTTCTGAAAAAGTGCCGCTTACCATGACCAGAGTAATGGAACTGGTAAACAAACTGGACTTGCCGGCTGGTGTAATTAACCTGGTGCATGGCGGGAAAGAAGTTGTTGACGGTATACTCGAACATCCTGGCATTAAGGCAGTAAGTTTTGTAGGTTCATCTGCCATTGCCCGTTATGTATATGCGAAAGGTGCTGCTAACGGCAAACGGATGCAGGCACAGGGCGGCGCCAAAAATCCGGTGATCATCCTGCCCGATGCAGATATAGACATGACTACCCAAATTGTGGTAGACAGTGTATATGGTTGCGCAGGCCAGCGCTGCCTTGCCGCATCTACTATTATTACCGTTGGGGAACATTCCAATATTACAGAAAGCCTGGTTGAAATGAGCCGCAAACGCAGTACCGGATTTGGGCTCGACGAAAACGTGCAAATGGGACCTGTAATTACAGCCGACAGCAAAACACGGGTAAACAGCCTTATAGAAAAAGGCATACAGGAAGGAGGCAGGCTGTTATTAGATGGCCGGGGCGCTAAAATTTCAGGCTACGAAAAAGGTAATTTTATACAACCTACCATTCTGGAAGATATACCCCTTTATGGAGAAATTGCCTCTACCGAAATATTCGGACCTGTAATGAGCCTGATGCACATCAATAACATTGAAGAAGCGATTGCGTATATAAACAGCAACAAATATGGCAATATGGCCTGCATATTTACCAGCAGCGGTTTGCACGCCCGCAGGTTCAGAAATGAAGCGGATGCAGGCAATATTGGCATTAATATAGGTGTGGCGGCTCCGGTAGCTCAGTTTCCTTTCAGTGGATGGAAAGAAAGCTTTTTTGGCGACCTGCACGGTCAGGGTAAACATGCCGTTGAATTTTTTACACAAACCAAAGTGGTGATTGAAAGATGGCTGAAAGAATGGACCAGGAAGTTTTAGTGGTAAGTGGTAAGTGGTAAGTGGTAAGTGGTAAGTACCAAGATTTCAAATTTCAAACCTGTCCGCGGTGGCGGATGCAAAATCTCAAATCATAATATGTCGAAAAAGTTAAAGACCGGCGTGATCGGGCTCGGACGTATCGGTCAGATACACCTCTCCAACCTGCTGTACAATATACAAAACGCGGAAGTAGTTATTGCATCCGATGTTTCTCCCGGTGCACATGAATATGCCAAACGCCTGGGTGTACCACAAGTAACCAGCCGGGCAGAAGAAGTGATTGACCATCCGGATGTGGAGGCGGTTATTGTTTGTGCCCCCACCCCTCAGCATGTTCCTTATACTATCGCTGCCGCTCAGGCGAAAAAACATGTGTTTTGTGAGAAGCCATTAGATGTTACGCTCCCGGCTATTCTTTCTGCACAACAAGCAGTAAAGGGAAACGGTGTAAAGCTCATGCTGGGCTTTAACCGCAGGTTCGATCCGAATTTTGCCAGGATCGGATCACTGGTAAAGAGTGACGCCATTGGTGAACCACATATTTTGCGGATCACCAGCCGCGACCCTGCACCTCCCCCGTTGGAATATGTAAAGGTATCAGGCGGCCTTTTCCTTGATATGTCTATCCACGATTTTGATATGGCCCGTTTTATTACGGGCAGCGAAGTAAAAGAAGTATTTGTAAAAGGAGATGCGCTAATAGATCCCCGTATTAAACAGTATGATGATATAGATACAGCCGTGATTGTACTTACATTTGAGAACGGCGCCATCGGTGTAATAGACAACAGCCGTAAGGCAGTGTATGGCTATGATCAGCGCCTCGAGATATTTGGTTCAAAAGGAATGGCAAAAGCTGAAAATAATACGCCGGATAATGTAATGCAATACGGAAATGAAGGCGGTCAAACCGCATTACCGCTCTACTTTTTCCTGGAACGCTATGAAAAAGCCTACCGCACCTGCATGCAATCCTTTGTAGATTGCGTGTTAAATGACACACCCTCTCCGGTAGATGCGCATGACGGGCTGATGGCTACGGCTATAGGACTTGCCGCAGGCTTGTCCTTAAAAGAAAACAGGGCAGTGAAGATGGATGAAATAATTAAAACATATTGAAGGTGAGAAGTGAGAGGTGAAAAACCACTCACCATTCACCATTCACAATTCACTACTGACCACTCACTAATAATCCCTGACGATGAACCAAACTGGCTTGCACACATTAGATTACCTGGTTTTTTTTATGTACCTCGCCATCATTGGCGGTTACGGCTACTGGATCTATAAAAAGAAAACGAACAAATCCAATACCGCTTCAGGATTTTTCCTTGCAGAAGGGTCGCTTACCTATTGGGCTATTGGCGCATCGCTGATCGCCTCCAATATTTCGGCCGAGCATTTCATAGGCATGTCGGGCTCGGGTTTTGCCATAGGATTGGCCATTTCATCGTACGAGTGGATGGCAGCGGCTGCATTGATTGTTGTTGCTATTTTCTTTTTGCCCGTATACCTGAAGAACAAGATATATACGATGCCCCAGTTTCTGCGACAAAGGTATAATCCTGTTGTAGCCACTACGATGGCCGTGTTCTGGTTATTGCTGTACATATTCGTTAACCTCACTTCCATCATTTACCTTGGCGCCCTGGCCCTGGAAGTAACCGCAGGCATTGATTTCAATGTAGCGGTAGTGGCCCTGGCACTCTTTGCGATATTAATTACCATTGGCGGCATGAAGGTGATCGGGTATACCGATGTTGTGCAGGTAATTGTGCTCATCATTGGCGGGCTGATCACTACTTATTTAGCACTTGACCTGGTGGCAAAAGAATTTGGCAAGCCCGATATCTTCGGTGCTTTCGGCACATTAAAAACCCAGGCCGATTCACATTTCCATATGATACTGAAACAGGATAATCCGTACTACAAGGATTTACCGGGTTTAACGGTTATCATTGGCGCTATGTGGATCAACAATCTGAACTACTGGGGTTGCAACCAATATATCATACAGCGTACACTTGGCGCCGATCTCGAAACAGCCAGGAAAGGAATTTTATTTGCGGCATTTTTAAAACTGCTGGTTCCCCTGATTGTTGTTATACCAGGCATCGCTGCATTTGTATTGCACCAAAACGGCATGTTCCAGCAGGAAATGGTTGATGCGGCAGGAACGGTAAAGCCAGACCATGCCTACCCCGTATTGCTTAACTTATTACCCATGGGATTAAAAGGAGTGGCTTTCGCGGCGTTAACCGCGGCCATTGTAGCCTCGCTGGCAGGAAAAGCCAATAGCATTTCCACCATCTTTACTTTAGATATTTATAAATTATACGTAAAGCCGGACGCGTCCGAAAAACACCTGATCCGCGTAGGCCGTATTGCCGTTTGGGTGTCTATGCTTATCGCGGTTTTGATTGCCCCGCAGTTAAAAGTGCTGGAACAGGCTTACCAGTTCATACAGGAATATTCAAGTTTCATTACACCGGGCGTATTTGCTATTTTCTTCTTTGGTATGTTCTGGAAAAGGGCAACCTCCACCGCCGCATTAACTACAGCTTTGCTTACGATACCGCTGTCTACCGCATTCAAGTTCTGGTTACCGGAAATACCTTTCTTAAACAGGATGGGCATTGCTTTCCTGATTTTGTCGGCCGTAATGATCATTATTAGCCTCACTTCTAAAAACAAAAACAACCAGGGACAAATTGAGATAGAAATGCCTTCGTTTAACCTCAGCCGCTCGTTTATCGTTGGCGCTACTATTATATGCGGTATTCTGGTGGCTTTATATATAGCGTTCTGGTAAACGGATTTGAAATTTATAGTTTATAATTTATTGTTTATTGTTAGGATCAATCACAGACTATAAACCACAAACCACAAATAAAACAATGTTACTCACAACAAAAGAAATATTCGGCAAATGTTACGGGCAGTATGCCGTGCCTGCAGTGAATGTTTTTTTTATGGAAGAGATACATGGATTGTTTGCAGCGGCCCAGGAAGCCCAAGCGCCGTTTATAGTGCAAACCACCCCCTTCGCCCGCGACTATGCGAATGCGCACATGCTGCTGACCATGATACAGGCGGCAGCAAAAATATATCCCCAAACGGTTTACGCTGTTCACCTCGATCATGGATATGAAACGCATATATGGGATGCTATTGCAAGCGGGGGCTATACTTCGGTAATGATTGACGCATCGCATGATGACCTGGAAAAGAATATTAACCGCACCAAAGCTGTTGTAGAAAAAGCGCATGCCAAAAATATAAGCGTAGAAGCGGAACTGGGTGTGCTGGCGGGCGTGGAAGATGATCTTACTGTGGAAGCGGCTCATTCGTTTTACACCAATCCAAAAGATGTAGAAACTTTTGTAAATAAAACTGGCTGTGACAGTTTGGCCATTGCCGTGGGTACCAGCCATGGCGCCTATAAATTTTCCGGCGGGCAGGGCCTGCAACTACAAATACTCAAAGAAATACAGGAACGACTTCCTGGTTTTCCTTTGGTACTACATGGTGGTTCAAATGTAAATGAGGAAGTGGTACAACGCATTAACAATGCCGGCGGAAAATTAAAAACAGGCGCCAGAGGTGTACAGGAAGATGAGTTAAAAAAAGCGATAGCCCTCGGTATTTGTAAAGTGAATATTGCTACCGATACCCGGTTGTTATGGACAATGGTAAACCGGGAGTTTTTCCGGGACCGTCCGGATGAATTTGCACCTACAACGCCGGGTAAAATATTTATGGAGACGTACAAAGCGTTTATGCTGAAAAAGTTTGAATTGCTGGGGGCAGCGGGAAAGGCGGAGCAATTTGAAATTTAATATTTGAGATTTGAATCATGGAAGTAAGGAGAGGCGAGAAAAGTTAATAGCTTATTGTTTGTGATTTATAGCTGAGACTGGTTTAGATTTAACAATATCTCGCTTGAGCAAGGGCTGTGCGCGGTTCCTCTCTACAAGGAGAGGTTAGGTGAGGCAACAAACAGGTTTATGTTTTATAGTTTATAATTCGGCAAAATCATTCAAAGATAAAATTTCGATCATGAAAAAAAGATTAACCGTTGCGCAGGCAACGATCGCCTTCTTAAAAAACCAGTACACCGAGCGCGATGGCGTTGAACAACCCTTTTTCGCGGGATGCTTCGGCATATTCGGTCATGGCAATGTAGCCGGGCTGGGTCAGGCCTTGCAGGAAAATCCTGATTTCAAGTATTACCAGTGCCGCAATGAGCAAGCCATGGTGCATACTGCCGTTGCTTACGCGAAGGTGAAAAACAGGCTAAGCACTTTTGCCTGCACTACCTCTATTGGCCCGGGCGCTACCAACATGTTAACCGGCGCTGCGCTGGCAACCATCAACCGCATTCCTGTGTTATTATTACCGGGCGATATTTTCGCCACCCGCGAGCCGGCACCTGTGCTGCAACAGTTAGAAAGCGCCGTTACCCAGGATATATCGGTGAACGATTGCTTTAAGCCGGTTTCCAAATACTGGGACAGGATCAACCGTCCCGAACAATTGATCTATGCCTTGCCGGAAGTGATGCGGGTACTTACTTCGCCATCAGACACAGGAACGGTTACCCTTTCCATGCCGCAGGATGTACAAACGCATGCCTATGATTTTCCCGCTTCGCTTTTTGAAAAAAGAGTATGGCATATCCCCCGTTCGCGGCCCGACAGCAGCCTGCTCCAAAAAGCTGCCGGATGGATCGGAAAGGCCAGCAAGCCCGTTGTTGTTGCAGGCGGAGGAACCATATACAGCGGTGCAAGTGAAATATTGCATCAATTTGCTACACAAACCGGTATACCCGTGGGTGAAACATTTGCGGGCAAAGGTTCGGTAATGTATGACGCGCCATACTGCCTCGGCGGTTTGGGCGCCACAGGCACTAAGTACGCCATTGAAATTGCCAATGAAGCCGATGTGGTAATAGGAATAGGAACACGGTATAGTGATTTCACCACCGCTTCCAAATCCATTTTTAAAAATCCTGATGTTAAATTCATCAACATCAACATAAGCGAATTTGATGCACACAAACACAATGCCCTTCCGCTCACCGGCGATGCAAAAGTTACACTGGAGGAATTGCTTTCTTTGTTAGCCAATTATAAAGTAAATGATGAATACCGGAAAAGGATATCCGGAATGAACAAAGCCTGGGATGATGAGGTAACGCAGATCTATGCCGAAGGCAATGGAACTGTTCCTCCCATTGACCAGGCGGTAGTAATTGGTACGCTCAATAGTTTTATGGAGCGGGAAGATATTATGATCAACGCGTCGGGCAGCGCCCCCGGCGACCTGCACAAATTATGGAGGGCAACAAACCCTAAGAATTTTCATCTCGAGTATGGCTACTCCACCATGGGCTACGAAATTGCGGCCGGACTTGGAGCAAAGATGGCGGCGCCTGACCGCGAAATATATGTTATTTGCGGTGATGGCGGCTACCTGATGAACAACCACGAGATCATTACTTCTATACAGGAAGGAGTACGCTTTACTATTCTGCTGCTCAATAACAATGGCTATGCGAGCATTGGCGGGTTATCGGAAAGCATTGGAAGCGAAAGGTTCGGTACAAAATACCAGTACCGTGAAAACAAGACGGGGCAGTTAAGCGGGGAAGTACTGCCCGTAGACCTTGCCAAAAATGCCGAAAGCCTGGGTGCAGTAGTAATAAAGGCTACAGACGTAACTTCCCTGCAGGCCGCATTGGCATCCGCAAAACAACAGCAACGCACAACCGTAATTTACATTGAAACACATTTGCACCGCACCGTAAAAGGATACAATGCATGGTGGGAAGTGCCGGTTGCTGAAGTATCCACATCGCCATCGGTACAAAAGGCATACGAAGCCTATAAAGAAAATAAAAAACAACAACGCATATTCTGATCTTATGAACTTTGAGAACATACAGTTGGGCATAGCCCCTATTAACTGGACCAATGATGACATGCCTGAACTGGGCACAGAAAATACATTTGAGCAATGCATTAGTGAAATGGCCCTGGCGGGTTTTACCGGTTGCGAAGTAGGCAATAAATTTCCACGCGATATTGCCGTTTTAAAAAAAGCGCTCAGCTTAAGAGGCCTGCAAATTTGTAACCAGTGGAACAGTTATGAGTTAACAACTAAGTCGCTCGAGGAAAATAAAAAGAACTTTACGCAATTGCTGGATTTCTTAGAAGCGATGGGCGCCAAAGTAATCGGCGGCGGTGAAACCGGCAATAGCTGCCAGGGAAAAAAAGACGTGCCGGTACTGGAAGGTAAGGGTATGCTGAACAGCAACGAAGAATGGAAAAACTTTACTTATGGATTGAATGAACTGGGCAAAATAGCCCGCGACCGGGGCATTACATTAGCCTTTCATCATCATATGGGCACCTGCATACAAACACGTGAAGAAACGGAAAGGATGCTGAATGATACTGATCCGGAAAATGTTTATCTTAATTACGATTGCGGCCATTTTTATTTTGCGGAAGAAGATCCTGTTGCCTGTTTGGAACAGTTTATATCCCGTACCGCGCATATACATTTGAAAGATATTCGCCCGAAAGTTTTGCAACAGGTAAAAAGTAAAAGAATGAGCTTTTTAGATGCCGTGAAAGATGGAGTATTTACAGTGCCCGGAGATGAGGAAGGCTGCATTGATTTTCCGGCATTAGCTGCCGCCATTAAAAAAAGTGATTACAAAGGCTGGATGGTAGTGGAAGCCGAGCAGGATCCTGCAAAGGCCAATCCGCTGGAGTATGCGCTGGTAGCCAGACAATATATAAGAAAAGTGACGGGTTTATAAAACATATCTCGTGCAACCGTTTTAGCTCTGCGTGGCCTTCCTGACTAGCGTCAGGCAGTATCGCCACGCGTTTATTTATTATCGCCTCCGGGAGATTGCTATTGAGTTTTGTTGGGGGGATGCAATCCCGAATGAACATAACAGGTACGAAGCAGTCTCAAACTCCGTGCAGCAATGCTGCGAGGACCCGTCGGAAAAAAGATTAAAATGATTATTGTTTATGAAAAACACTGTAAAACTCTCTCAAAATAGTGGATTGGGGATTAATGTTTTTTTCTTTTTAATAGGTTTATTATTTTTAGCAAGGGCGCTTTTCATACTTGATGGAAATACAGCTTATTGGATTGTTGGGTGTAGTGCTATTATGATCTTTGAGTATTTTGTTCTAAAAAGCTTTAGAGATATCTCCTTTAATGATGAAAATCTTATTCTCAGACCCTATTTTTCAAAAAGGATTGAAGTTGTCAGATTGGAAAACATACTGTACATAAAACATTCAACTGCAAGACTTAGTTCTAATATGTTCTTTTCATGGCTAGTATATAAAAACGAAGGCAAGAAAAAGGAAGTCCTTTTTAATATAGTGGATAAAAACTATCCATTCTTTTTCGAGACCCTTCGAAAAAAAGGAATAAAATTAATTGAGAAATGAAATATATAGGCAGCGCGTGGTGCCCTAACTGCCGTCAGGCAGGCTTCGCCACGCATTTATTTATTATCGCCTCAGGGCGATTGCTATTGAATTTTGCTAACGGGGATGCAGTCCCGAAAGTACATAACAAATACAAAGTTGGGAAGTTCGTATAGCGCGATAGCGGCGCGTTCTGCAGGGAGCAATAAAGAAAGAAAAAATAAGTTATAGATTGATAATTTTTTGTTCCGATCTTATTACATCATTAAATATTTATTTACTTTAAATCCCTTACTGTGTTAACCCTAAATATACCCGATACGAAAAAAAATTATTCTACACTTCTATGCGCCGGGCTAATCATTGTCCTTTTTAGTGGTTGTGCAACTGCTTCAATAGAATCCGGGGAAAGCAATAGTGTAAAAGGTCCTTATGACAGAATATTTATACTCATTAGCGGATCTCCAAGAGCTGATAAATTCATCGAAGGATTTGCTGAAAAAATCAAATACGCTATTTCAGAAAGAAACACAAACGTGGAAGTATATGTGGAGGAACGACTTTCCTTAGAAACACAAAAAGATATAGATGATAAAATTAATGCCCATAAGTCCGATGCTGTAATGATCATAAAGCAAACAGAAGCATTGATTGACGGCAGATATGGCTTTGGAACCGGAAGAGGCTCTATGGCAGGCACTTTTGATTTGAGATTATTTGAAAAGGCACAAAAGCGACCTGTATGGAGAGCGAACATGAAAGCATATGGTGAATATGGCATTTCCATGTCAATAGAAAAAACAGTAAAAAAATTTATTGCTTTACTTGAGCAGGATAAGATTCTTAGAAGAATAAATAATTGATATAGACTTCTTCCTTATAACCATCGTTTACGTAACATAGAAGTTGGCCAATAGCGGTCCTTTTCATTTTTACCATTTCCGGCTGTTGTTGGCGATCCGGTAAAATTGTATCACCCGGACGCAGTCCCGGAAGAACATATCAAATACGAAGTTGAAAACTTCGTAAAGCCTTCTACAACTGGCGCCGTTGTTGGTGTTCGTGAGAAGATAATGAGGGAGGCATCACCAACGACATGTGTGAGAATAAACAGTTAAACCCCATAGTGGGTGATAAATCCAAAATAATCTATTGCTGCTTCATAAAATTTGGGAGAAGAATACCTGTAGTTTACGGGTAATCTGCAAAAACCTGCGCTAACATGAACCCAGTGAATGAAATCCAAATTCTATCATTTACGACTATTACCTGGCTCTCATGGCAGCCCGCACGCCATTTCCATGAAGACCCCTGGAACTATCCGGCGGAACAAAAGATTTTTCAAGCGTGTAAAAATATGCTCAACTCCACAATCGTTTGACTTATTCAAAATGTCAGGAGCGGAGTGGGGTATCACCTTTATAGATTTTTCACGCGTGTAAAATTATACTGAACCCCTAACCGGGCGACTTGTTCAAAATGACAGGAGCAGATTTTTACTTCCTTCAAATTCCTCTCAACCCAAAACCCCTGGAAAAAAATAAATTACAACCAGTAGCAAGTGAAGAAAAAACCATAAAGCTTACTATCTTTAAGCTATTGCATTTTTACTTCTAATACTTGTTATATGAGCCAGCACAACTTTAACCGCCGCCAGTTTATCCGCGGCGCTTCCGCAGCCCTTGCCCTCGCTTCTCTCCAGGCCAATGGCATGGATTTTTTAGCATCACCATCAGCGAAACCCCGGCGGGTAGCCCTGATCGGTACCGGGTGGTATGGCAAAAGCGACCTGTTCCGGCTGATACAGGTGGCGCCGGTAGAAGTAGTGGGATTGTGCGATCCGGATAAACACCAATTAGAGAAAGCCGCAGAGATGGTGAGTAAACGACAGTCAAATAAAAAAAAGCCGGCTACGTATGGCGATTACCGTAAGCTGCTGGCAGAGCAAAAACCAGAGATCGTACTGATCGGATCTCCCGATCACTGGCATGCCCTGCAAGCCATTGAATCCATTCAATCCGGCGCCCACGTGTATGTACAAAAGCCCATAAGCGTAGACGTTATGGAAGGAGAAGCCATGGTGGCCGCTGCACGCAAACACAACCGCGTGGTGCAGGTGGGCACCCAGCGCAAAAGCACACCGCATTTGATTGACGCAAAGAAAAATATAGTGGATGCCGGCCTTTTGGGAAAAATATCGCATGTAGAAATGTGCTGCTATTACCATATGCGCAATAACGGTAATCCACCTGTGCAACCGGTACCCGGCTTTTTTGATTACGAAATGTGGACAGGTCCCGCTCCCATGCGTCCTTATGACGGATTACCGCATATACGCTGGTGGCGCACCTTCATGGAATACGGCAACGCCATTATGGGTGATATGTGTATTCACATGTTCGACACCGTTAGGTGGATGCTGAAATTGGGCTGGCCCAGCCGTATCAGTTCTACCGGGGGTATATATGTTGACAAAGCGGGCAAAAGCAATATAGCCGATACGCAGTCGGCCATTTTTGAATACAACGAGCTCAACTGCGTGTGGCAGCACCGGAGCTGGGGCACTCCCGCCGACCCGGAATATCCCTGGTCGTTTAAACTGTACGGCGAAAAAGGAACCCTGTGTGCCAGCACCATGCAATACGATTTTATACCCCAGGGAAAGGGCGAAAAAATACATAAGGATGTGGTATACGAAAAGGAAAAATATCCCGAAGACCTTACAGAACCCGACATTGAACTGAATGCGGCTCCGGCAACACGATTACACATGCTGGACTTTTTGAAAGCTATTGACAATAAAACCAGGCCTGTAGCCGATATTGAGGAAGGACATATTTCTACGGCAAGCTGCATTATCGCCAATCTTTCCATGAAACTGGGCCGCCCATTGGTTTACGACCCTGTAAAAAAAATAATCGTGGATGACGCGGAAGCTACGAAACTGTTACAAAGGCCCTACCGGGAGCCATGGGTGCACCCCTCACCGGGAAAAGTATAGCAAAGCAAGTTTACAAAATCAGGGCTTCCGCTCAAAAGCCATATCAACTTTTTCTTTTTTCGTGAGGTAATAGGTTGTACCGTCTTGCTCATAAGAGGAATCACGTATTGAAGAAGTGGTTATTAATAATGAATTGTCGAAGCGCTTTATACTGCCGCCCTGGGGCCGATCCATTGATGTTGTTTCATCTCCGTTAAGATCAGGCAACTGCATGATAATTCCGTTTGGAAAGTACACTGAATCTTCCCCTATTCGTTGAAATGTTTTCTGGCACCCATAGGCCGAATCCATATACTTGGTGAAAGGCATTTCTATGCTGTCTTCCTTATTGTCGTCTCCCGCATAAAACGAAAAATAAGCAGTTGTAATTACATCGAACCTGAGATCAGCACCCGCTATATTGCCTTCGGTTACCGTTACATTCCCGTTGTTGTTGTAGGTGATATAATCGGCGGTTAATTTATTTTTATACACAATGCTGTCAACAGTATATGTCGTAATCGTTTCAGTTGAAACCGTGTTCGACATAAATATCCATTCACCGGTTATCCCGCGGTCGGGCTGAGCAGGCTGGTCCATTTCCTTTTTACAGGAAAAAGCAAAAAGCGCAAACAGGAATACATAACTTTTTAAGATGCAACGTAAACCAAATCGCATATACAGCAGTTTGTATTTAATGTAAAAGCAAAATTATAGAGGATGGCTCCTGGCCTGCGTGACAAATCATTTCAGATGTTTCAAAAACTAAGCCAAATCGGTTTTATATGTAACGCGAATTACACATTATTGCTAAAGCACATGCATTATCTATTGAAAGTATTCAGCCTTTAACCGCAAATACATACCATTGCACCTATACTTTTCATTCTTCTATTGTTAAGTATACGAATCTTTTCAGGAAAAGGTTTGAACAAACAATTGAATTTACCAGTATAAGCCAATGCAATTTATTCCTTTTCATACAGCAGAAAATGCTGCAGGGGCATGAAATCGCCCTTATAATACAAGTTGAAACCATTGGCCAATAATTCTTTATTGAGTTGCGCAACAGTGGTCTTATGCAGGGGTTTAATGCGCACCGCCGGATCTTCGCCCCGGTATTCGATCAGTAAAAATTTTCCGTTCTTTTTTAATGCCTTTTTTATGGATTGCAACATCTCATGCGGATATTCCAGTTCGTGGTATACATCTACCATGATGACAAGATCTACGGAGCGATCGGGCAGGTTAGGCGACTTCACGCTGCCCTTAATTATCTCTACATTACGGTTACGCAAGGCCGCTTTTTGTTTTTCAAGTGCGGTAATCATTTCATCCTGGATCTCCACTGCATATACTTTACCCTGCGGCAACTTCTCACACAATTTAAAACTATAATAACCTGTGCCTGCGCCTATATCGGCAACTATTGCTGACGGTGATAAATTCATTTTTGCAATAGCCAGTGCCGTATTTTCCTCCTTTGGCCGACTTTCTCTTTCCAGCCATGCCGACCCTGCCGCGCTCATCACATGGGCTATTTCCCTGCCCATGTAATATTTCCCCGTTCCACCCGCAGAAGGATCCCCATAAGTGTATATTGTGTCATCTACTAATTTTTCCTCTACCCGCTTTTGCTGCGACCTGCAACCTGTTGTACAAAACAAACTGAAAACGGTTAATAACAGCCATATCAATTTCATACGCTGGCAATTGAAGGTTAAAGTTCCGTATTACAATGCATTGAGGAGCTTTACCTGGTTGCGGTAAAGCAGCACTTTTTTATCATTTTCCAGTCTTTTAAGCAAACGGGAGATTACTACGCGTGAAGTGGCGAGCTCAGTGGCTATTTGTTCGTGTGAAAGGTTAATCAGCGTTGAGCCCGTTGCTCTTGATTTTTCTTTGAGATAGGTAACGAGGCGTTCGTCCAATTTCTGAAAGGCAATCTGGTCAATGGTTCTGAGCATATCATTAAAACGGCTTCGAATGGTTTTCATTACAAAGCTTTTCCAGGTTGGATACTTCGTAAGCCATTCATTCATTACCTGCACAGGCACTGCCAGGAATTCCGTATCATCTTCCGCCACCGCCTTTATTTCGCTGGGAAAATGCTCCATACAGCAGGTAAAAGTCATAGCACAACTTTCGTCTGGATTTATGTAATACAGCAAAATTTCCCTGCCTTCTTCATCCGTACGCGAAACTCTTAAGGAGCCCGATAAAATAACCGGCATTATTCTTACAATCTGACCCACATCTAAAATAGTAGTCCCGGCTTTAACTGTTTTTATTTCCGTTTTGCTTTCCATCTCTTCAAGCAGAGCAGGTTCAAAAATATCCTTAAAATGTGCAGGTAATATCATTTTCCAAATGTAAGCGTATTCATAAAACATTAAAAATTGTTTACAATAATATATAGCTACACTCAAAAGATAAAAAATGGCTAATTTTCCGGCCGGTCATCCTTTCACAGTTAAAAGTTTTACTGATAAGGAGATAAACATAAACGGGAAATTTTGCAAAATGAGCCATACAACAGTACCATTAAGAACGGTTAATGTAACCCGTTATGTTACGCCCTTAAGAGAAGGCGGCTCTTTGCCTGCTGTTGCCGAAGCCGATGACGGATTTTTATATGCACTAAAGTTTCGTGGAGCAGGTCAGGGCATTAAGGCGCTTATAGCCGAACTGTTGGGTGGCGAAATTGCCCGTGCATTGGGATTGAAAGTGCCTGAAATTGTTTTTGCAAATGTTGATGAAGCTTTTGGCCGCACAGAACCTGACGAAGAAATACAGGACCTGCTGAAATTCAGTGAGGGACTTAATCTTGCCCTTCATTATCTTTCGGGCGCTATTGCTTTTGATCCGGCTGTTACAAAAATTGATGCAAATCTGGCTTCCCGGATTGTTTGGTTAGACAGTTTTATAACCAACGTAGACCGCACATCCCGCAATACCAATATGCTGATGTGGTATAAAGAATTATGGCTGATTGACCATGGGGCCGCTCTTTATTTCCATCATTCCTGGGATAATTGGGAGGAACAGGCCTTACGGCCTTTCACCCAGGTTAAAGATCATGTATTACTGCCGTGGGCAAGCGAACTGGAATCCGTAAATGAAACCTTCCGTACTATGCTAACCCCCGAACGGATCCGTTCTATTGTTGAGCTTATTCCGGATGAATGGTTGATAACAGGATCATCACCCGGGTCTGCAACTGAAAAAAAACAGGTATATATTCAATTTTTAACAACACGACTTCATCATTCAGAAATATTTGTAAAAGAAGCGCAGCATGCAAGACAATCACTTATTTGAGTACGCCGTTATTCGCATCGTGCCCAGGGTGGAACGTGAAGAATTTCTGAATGTTGGTGTTATTCTTTACGCTTCCAAACAAAAGTTTTTGCAAAGCATGTTCCATTTGAACGAGGAACGCCTGCGCGCATTGTCCGGCAACACAGATATAGAAGAGGTAAAAGCGCATCTTCGTTCGTTTGAAAGGATTTGTATGGGCGCCGAGGATGGCGGACCTATCGCCAGATTAGATATGGCTTCCCGCTTTCGCTGGCTTACGGCAACAAGAAGTACCATTGTACAAAGCTCTAAGGTTCACCCCGGTTTTTGTACAAATCCTAAAGAAGCGCTGGAAAAGCTATTTAACCAGTTGGTGCTGTAACGCATGTCTCATACTGTGCTATCAGCGGTCAGCGATCAGCTATCAGCGGGTAAATACTAAGGACACGACTAATGCTCCATTTTTCTCATGGCTAAAAGCCATTTTCGGATTTCAGATTTAAGATTTTAGATTTGATATTTCTTTGGTTCTTGTCTTTTGTAATTTGGTTCTTCCAGGTTTACCCCTACCCATCTCTCACCTTTCACCTCTCACCTTCGCCTCTCACCTCTCACCTTCACTATCTCCCTACCACTCCACCGCCACCCCGCCGTCCTGCAGCTTTCTTATTCCCTCTTCCGTAAACCCCGTTTGCCAGAGATTGATCTTTTGCAGGCCTTCCATTTGCTTAAACACAGCAATACTTTTATCGGTAATGGCATTTTGCCCAATGTTTAAAGAAACCAGTTGCGTCAGCGTTTCCAGAGGTGCAACGATTTCATCTGTAAGATTGTTTTTTTGCAATTCCAGTTTATTAAGGTTTGGAAAACCGGCAATCATTTTCATTTCCTCATTGTTAAGCAAACAATTGCTTACATCGAGGTAATACACCTGTTCTTTTAGGGATAAAAGTTTTTGCAGGATTTTCTTCTTTTGTTCAGGACTGCTTTTCTGAACCATTACAAAAGAAACATCCAGCAGGTTACTTTGCGCGGTTAAAGAGTGAACAACCAGCTTCATTTCCTTTAGCTGCCGAACGATACCGGGATCGGCGGGAGCTACTTCAGGCAAAACAATCTCCTTATTGCTTTCTTCATCAAATCCAAGATAAAAAGCGAAAAGAAATTTTGTCTTTTCATCTAATTTGCTTTCAGCGATATTTTTATTAAAATCAGCGCCCGAAGCTACCCACCATTTCATTAATCCTAACTCAACAGTAGTTAGTGGCGGCTGGTTATTGGCAGGCATAAATTTAGAATTATCCTGATCCAAAGTTAGGCGGTATATCAGTTCGCTCTTGTCAATGTCGCCGGGCACAAGGGTATTGCCACTTTTACCACCTTTCACAATGCCTTCGGCTGAATGCAACACAAGGTCGCCTTTTTGTTTGTTCGGATTATGACAGTTCACACATTTGGCGTGAAGTATTGGCTGAATGATGTTGGTATATATCCGCACCGAATCGAGCTGCGGGGGAAGTTTTTGCTGCGGTTCACGGGGCGAAGCGGGAAAAAGAGATTTGAGAAAAGAGGGCATGTGCGTCGTTAAGTACCCGTTTCCATGTGTGAGGGTACCACCGAGGTGACCGCCTGCAATAATTAACAACACACACAAACACAGCAGCCATGTGCTAAGCTTTGTTTTTAGAAAAAGAATGTCCTTTCTTCGATTGGTTCTAATCCACCATGCACAAAAACCGAGGATCGCAACAGCAATGCCAATCCATTGATGCCAAAACAATACATCCGCATCGTATCCGCCGCCGGCAGAAAGGAAATACCCCGATACTGCCGCCAGTGCGGAGCCCAGCGAACCAACCAGCAGGGCAAGTCCCGCGGAAAATTCAAGCGCTTTATTTTTTTTATACGCCGCTATACCATTCAGCAATGCCGCAAACAATAAAACACCAATGGGAATATGAACGATCAGTGGATGGAAGCTGCCAAAAAACAATGACCAGTCTGTATGCATTTCTAAAATAGTATTTGCTATATCCGCTCTAATTTAACCGGGTAGGTTTTTTCGGCATTCCACTGACATATGTATACATTCTTATCCGCATCCACGCAAACATCATGACCATGATAAAAAATATTGCCGTCTGCAAACATAGGCTGCAGCACACCATTTTTATATTCGGGCTGTGTTCCTCCGGGATTGGAAACTACCTTATTGTTTTTATCCAGTATGGTAACAAATCCCGATCTGCCGCCATCCATCTTTCCGGTGTCTCTGAAATTAGACCAGCATACGCCGGCATAAATATTTTCACCATCCAGCACCGGGCGGCATACGTAGGCTCCGGGCAATTTAACCGTTTCAAGATAGCGTCCATCCAACGTAAAAAATTTAAACGCGTTATCATTACGCGAAGTGCAGATCAGTTTGGGCGATGCAGGATCACGCAGATCAACAGCTACACCATGTGCATTATTCAGATTGTGTTCCGCATTGCTGTTGTGATGTCCACCGAAATGCCTGATGTACTTTCCGTTGTGATCGTACTGAATAATATAATCCGATCCGTATCCGTCTGCAACATAAAAATCACCATTGGGGGCAACCGCTGTTTCCGTAGGTTTAAAGGGTTCATCTTTTTTATATACGCCAATGGTAGCCGGATGTCCTAATGCAAATACCAGCTTCCCGTCTGCTGTGGTTTTAAAAACACTGCCCGACTGCGATTGCCATTTATTATCCTTTCCGAGAAAGTACCCGCAATCGGTAATAAAAAGAAAGTCTTCGCCTCCCTCGGCAGATAAGGTAAGTCCGTGTCCGCCGGGATATCGGGTGCCCCAGGTATCAAGCAGCTTGCCTGATCTGTCGTAAATGATAATGTTGTTCTTTACTTCATCAGTGATCATCACCAGGCGGCCTTTTGAATCATTTACCATTTCATGGCAGTCCAGCACCGGCGTTTTTGCAGGATCAAGGTTTCCCCATGCTTTGTTTACCCGGTACCTGAAATTTCCATGCCCAACAATAGTATCACCGGCCGGGCTGGCTTTGCCTATGATATTAAATCCTGCAATAGTTGCGCCGGCAAACAGCGAGGTCTTTTTAATAAATTTTCTCCGGGGATAATTTTTATGGACTGCCATATAGGAATAATTAAAAGATTTATGCAATGATCGCTTTTATAATTTTACCTTCCACATCCGTAAGCCTGTATCTTCTTCCTTCTGCTTCAAATGTAAGTTTTTCATGATCTACTCCCATTAAATGCAACAATGTAGCCTGGAAATCGTGCACATGTACCGGGTTCTTTACAATGTTATAACCAAAATCGTCGGTTTCACCGTAGGTTAAACCCGGCTGCACACCGCCTCCCGCCATCCACATGGTAAAGCAGCGGGGATGATGATCACGGCCATAATTGTCTTTGGTGAGTTTTCCCTGCGAATAATTGGTGCGGCCAAATTCCCCTCCCCAAATCACCAGGGTGTCATCTAATAAGCCTCTTTGTTTTAGGTCTTTCACCAATGCCGCCGATGCCTGGTCTGTGGCCTCACACTGCCGTGTAAGCGAGGAAGGCAAATTGCCATGATTATCCCATCCCTGGTGATACAACTGAACAAATTTCACATTCTTTTCCAGCAGCCTTCTTGCCAGCAAACAATTGGCTGCATATGTACCCGGGGTACGCGCGTCGGGGCCATACAGGTCAAACACCCAATCCGGTTCATCACTCATATCCGTTATCTCAGGTATGGAAGCCTGCATACGGAATGCCATTTCATACTGCGCTACGCGGTTTCCAATTTCAGGATCACCGAAGGCCTCAGACTGGGATTGATTTAATGCTTTCAAAGCATCCAGCATCTCCCGGCGGTCGGCAGCCTCGTATCCTTTGGGATTATTGAGATAAAGCACAGGATCGGCGCCGGAACGAAACTGCACACCCTGGTATTTTGATGGAAGGAACCCGTTGCCCCAAAGCCGGGCATATAATGGCTGATCTTTTGGAGCATTGTTTGAAACCAGCACGATGAACGCGGGCAGGTTATCATTATCAGACCCCAGTCCGTAATGCACCCACGATCCTATACTGGGCCGGCCTGCCAACTGGTTACCTGTTTGCATGAAAGTTAAAGCCGGGTCGTGGTTGATCTGTTCGGTATACATGGATTTAATGAAGCACAGATCATCTGCCACCGCCCCGGTATAAGGCATGAGTTCGCTTACCCACGCGCCGCTTTGCCCGCGCTGCGCAAATTGAAAGGAGGAGCCTACCAGCGGTAATGCAGATTGCTGTGCGCTCATGCCCGTAAGGCGCTGCCCTTTTCTAACGGAATCGGGTAGATCCTGCCCGTGCATTTTTTCAAGCAGGGGCTTATAATCGAATGTTTCAAACTGAGACGGACCGCCACTCTGAAAAAGATACACCACCCTTTTCGTTCTTGCAGGTATATCGGGCATGCCGGTTATACCGCCGGCATCCACAATAGCTTTTGCCTTATGCGATAATACATCCTGCCCTGCCAGAAGCGACCCCAGGGCCACGGAGCCTAATCCCAATGAAGCCTTTAACAGAAAAGACCGCCTGTTGAGATGACTGGCTACAAGCTGTTCAATTTCTTTGTTCATATCATTTCGTTTATGGCAAACCGTTATCTTTTAGTTATAAATGCATCGGAATTCATAATGGTACTCGCTACCACCGTTGTTGCAGCCAATGCCTGTAAATCCTTCTTCAGCATAATTTTATGTTCCCCTGCCCTTAACCATCCATTCATTTTGGCAGGTTGTTTCTTAAACTTTTCATATTGGGCTGCATATAAATTTCCGAGAATATCCATTTCTTTTGCCGAAGGCGTTCGCGTGGTTAATGCCTGGTAACAATACAATATCCTTCCGGCAACCGTATTGTCATTCGTCAACGCATTTTCGGCCAACACTTTTGCAGCTTCCACAAACTGCGGGTCGTTCAGCAAAACCAGCGCCTGCAATGGCGTGCTTGTTTTTTGGCGCTGCACTGTACAACTGCTCCGCATTGGTGCATCAAAAGTGCTCATAGATGGCGGAGGGTTGGTGCGTCTCCAAAAGGTATACAAACTTCTGCGGTACAAAGCGGAGCCTGTATCCTGCTGGTATACTTCACTGTTCACCGCCCATACCCCCTCCGGCTGATAAGGCTTTACACTGGGTCCGCCAATAGCAGGAGCAAGCAATCCGCTCGCCGTTAAAGCTGCATCGCGCGCCATTTCCGCCGTTAACCTAAAGGCGGGTCCCCGGGCCAGTAATATATTTTCCGGATCTTTTTTTAGCAGCTCAGGTGAAGTATAGGACGATTGCCGGTACGTAGCAGACAATACAATAAGCTTTTGCATTGCCCTTACATCCCAGCCCGATTCCCTGAAACGTACCGCAAGCCAGTCTAACAATGCCGGATGAGAAGGCATACCACCCTGGTTGCCAAAGTTGTCGGCATTTTTTTGAAGCCCTGTTCCAAAATAGGTTTGCCAGTAACGGTTTACAACCACCCTTGCGGTTAAGGGATTTTGAGGATCCATAAGCCATTTCGCCAAACCCAGCCTGTTCTTTGGCAGGTCCTTTCCAAAAGGCAATATGGCTGCCGGCACATCGGGCTGCACTTCCTCCCCATAATTATCATATACGCCTCTTTCCAAAATATACGCTTTTCTCTTTTGCTTCATTTCCTCCATCACCATTATTTCGGGTATGTTTTCCGTAACAACATTTCTTTCTAATCTTGTTCGCTGCAGCCCAGCCGCTTTCTGTTGCCATACCGGCGAAATATTTGAAAAATAATATTGGGACAGATCTTCATCAGCAATATTCCCAGGGTCGGGATTGCCTGCCTGCCGCTGTACCAGTACATTCACTTCAGCGGGACTAAGGCTGCGGTCATAAACCACCAGTTCATCTACCAGTCCATCTTTAAAACCCGTTCCCCTCCAGTCGGCGCCTACCTGCAGCCCTGGTTGCTCCCCGTTGGTGAACATAATATCCTTATACAGGTTGTCCTTTTCCGTTATCATGGCTAACTCACTTCCGTCCATAAAGAGTTTTAGCCCTTTCGCTTTGCCTGAGCCGTCATAAGTAACCGTTAGCTGTATCCATTTTTCTTTTGGCAGCGGTGCTTCGCTCACCTTTAGCATGTTATTGTATGGCCAGGTATGCGCCATTAAAATTTCTGCTTTGTCGTTTTTTATATTTAAAAAATAGCCGCGGAAATTATAGGTGATATCGCCACTGCCTTTATGAAAGACCACAGCTTTGCTCAGGTCTTTCGGAATATTAATCCAAACGCCGATGGAAAAAGGCTGAAAGCGGTTGAAGATGCCCACTTCCCCCAGCTTCAGCACATCATCGCCATTCGATTTGAATGCGTTGCCTTTACGGCCGGGAACCAGCACCGGATCAATCGTTACACCCTTATCTTTAGGATTTGCTTCGTTTATGAAAACGCCCTTCACAAGCTTATCAAATGTAAAGTGCGCCTGCAATCCTTTTTTAAAATCAAAGGGAATGGTATTGGCAGTGTGTAATTTCCACTGCTCAAAACCGGCTTTTTCACTTTCAGCAATCGTATTCAGCTCAGCGGTCAGGTTGTTCTCTTTTTTACTGAGATAAGCAATAATGGAATCCTGTTTCGCGTCTGTTAACAACAGCGTAGGAACCGGCATGGCATTGTCCCATGATATTTGCCCCGCTTCATCAATATTATTAAAGAAGCTATAGAGACTGAAAAATTCTTTTTGAGATACCGGATCGAATTTATGATCGTGGCATCGGGCGCAGCTTATGGTTAATCCCATTAATGCCGTGCCTACAGTACTGGTACGGTCAACCACGTATTCACTCCTGAACTCTTCATCAACAATACCGCCTTCCATATTTTGAGCGTGGTTGCGGTTAAATGCGGTAGCGATCTTCTGCTCGCGGGTAGCATTGGGCAGCAAATCGCCTGCAAGTTGCCAGGTAACAAAGCGGTCAAAGGGCATGTTTTCATTAAAAGACTTTATCGCCCAGTCGCGCCATGGCCACATCGGCCGGTAGCGGTCAACTGTATAACCGTGCGTATCGGCAAACCGGGAAACATCAAGCCAGTCTACTGCCATTTTTTCGCCATAATGAGGAGACTGCAACAAATGGTCCACCACTTTTTCATATGCATCGGGTGCCTGATTTGCAATAAAAGCATTTGTTTCCTCTATAGTAGGTGGCAAGCCCGTAAGGTCTAATGTTACCCGCCGCAACAAAGTCTCTTTATCTGCCTCAGGCGAAGGTTGTAAGTTGTTTTCTTCAAGCTTCTGCAATACAAAAGCATCTATCTCATTTTTAACCCACTGTTTATTTTTCACTTCAGGAACAGCAGCTTTTTGCGGTGCAATAAATGCCCAGTGCGGCTTATATTCGGCGCCCTGTTCAATCCATTTGATCAGTATTGCTTTTTCATAATCCGTCAACACCCGGTTCGATCCTTTTTTGGGCATCATCATTTCCTCATCGGTTGTTGTGATACGATGATACAATTCACTCTTCCCCAGTTTACCCGGAACAATAGCATGTTTACCGCTTGTTAATGCCGCTAAAGCTCCTTCCCGTGTAGAAAGATTCAAGCCTGCCTTTTGCCCCTGGTTCTTATCTGGGCCATGACATAAAAAACATTTGTCTGAAAGGATCGGTTTAACATGCAGGTTATAATCAATATGCGCCGGCAGTGATTTATCCAACTTCGCTATAGAATCAGGCTTATCAACAGCACTCAGGTTGATAAAAAAGAACCCTACAATAACCAGTAAACCAATGAGCAGGACGATTTTCCCGGGGACTTTCTTTTTCATATTTAAACAAGCAAAAACTTCTGCAACAAAATATTATTTTCAGGTATGAAATCACCAAGGATAAAGATAATCAAAAAAAGGGTTTATCAGTTGAAGGCGACAATCTTTTACGAAACCTGTTTGGCAGGCATTCAATTTTATTTTACATTCATGTTTGCTGTTGTTCAAATAATCGTTTTGAACCACAGCGGCACGGTGGCATAAAGGAAGAGGGTTTAATCGCTCTGATAATTGAAAAATCGCGGTATAACTCCGTGCATCACGGTGTCCTTGTGTCTCCGTGGTATATCGTAATTAACTCATAATATTTTCCATATGAAATCAGTATTCATCTCTGTCGTTCTCGTTGTTTTCAGCTATGGCTTATCCTTCGCACAGGGTCCTCCAACCAATTATGACGAATCAGCGATTCCTTCCTATACCCTGCCCGATCCGTTGATTTCCCCCAATGGGAAAGCGGTCACAACAGTTAAGGATTGGGAACGCAAACAAAGACCATATATTTTAAAACTGTTTACAGATAACGTATATGGACAAATACCGGCTAAACCCGCAGGCATGCATTTTAAGCTTACAGAAACAGATTCAACAGCTTTAAATGGAAAAGCAATACGGAAACAAGTCACTATTTATTTTACCGGAGGAGATAATGCCCCTTCGATGGACCTCCTGTTGTATTTGCCCAGAACAAATAAACCGGTAGCAGTATTTGCGGGACTGAATTTTGGCGGCAATCATACCATTGACACAGATAAGGCGATTAAACCCGCCAGGCGCCTCAGAAAGAAAGACCAGCAAATGACCGACAGCGAAGCCATTGAAAATTCAAGAGGTTCTGCTGCTTCACGCTGGCCATTGGAAGAAATAATTGATAAAGGATATGGCGTTGCCACCGCGCATTATTACGACCTTGAACCCGATGATAAAGAGGGCTGGAAACAAGGCATCCGTACTACCATGAAAGACGCTTTGCATATAGCACCGGATGCATGGAGCGCTATTGGGGCATGGTCGTGGGGACTAAGCAGGATGCAGGACTATCTTGAATCGGATGGGGCAGTGGATGCCAAAAGAACCATACTGATCGGCCATTCCCGGCTGGGTAAAACCGCTTTGTGGGCCGGCGCCAACGACCAGCGCTTTTCCATTGTGATCTCCAATAATTCGGGTGAAGGCGGAGCAGCGCTTTCTCGCAGGATATTCGGAGAAACCATCCGCAATCTCAATACCAGCTTTCCGCATTGGTTTATTGCGCGGTACAAAAGTTATAACGATCACCCCGAAATGTTACCCGTTGATCAGCATATGTTGTTAGCACTTATAGCTCCCCGTCCGCTGTATGTTGCCAGTGCCGAAGACGACAAATGGGCAGACCCCAAAGGTGAGTTTCTCTCGGCAAAGAATGCGTCTCCTGTTTATGCGCTGTACAAATTAAAAGGACTATCAGTAAATGAAATGCCCGCGGTAAATACTCCTGTAGGAGAAAAAATAAGATACCATATCAGAACCGGTAAACACGATGTTACTTTGTACGACTGGCAGCAATACCTTGATTTTGCGGAAGCGAATAAGGTGGTAAGTGGTGAGAGGTAAGAGAAGTAAGAAGGTAAGAGAGGTAAGAGAGGTAAGAGAAATAAAAAGGAGTTATCAGCTCATCGTTAGTATGCTTTAGCTGAAGGCTGTCTGCTGACGGCTGAATGCCCGTGAGAAGTGAGTAATAAGTAAATATTGATCTTTCTTAAAAAATACAGCAATCACCCATGGAAAAAAAATATGGTCGCCGGAGTTTCATTAATACAGCCGTTGCCGGCGGTATAGGATTGGGCTTATCCGGCAGTTTATCGTCTTTATACGCACAGGACGGAGCCCCGCAAAAAAGAATCGGCATTATAGGATTAGATACTTCTCACAGCATTGCTTTTACAAAGGCGCTTAATGCCAGCGGGTCCGCTCCTGAATTAAAAGGTTACAAAGTAGTGGCAGCCTACCCAAAGGGGAGCAACGATATTGAATCATCTGTAAAAAGGATCCCGGGATATACGGAAGAAGTAAAAAAGCTGGGAGTGGAAATAGTAAGCTCAATAAAAGAGCTGCTGAAAAAAACAGATTTTATTTTGCTGGAAACCAACGACGGACGCCTGCATTTGCAACAGGCGTTAGAAGTGATTAAGGCGGGTAAGCCTGTGTTTATTGATAAACCTGTTGCGGCTTCTTTAAAAGATGCGGTGGCAATATTTAAAGCTGCGGAGCAACGCAAAGTACCGGTGTTCTCTTCTTCTTCGCTGCGGTTTATGCAAAGCGCTCAGGAAGTAGCCAAAGGTAAAGTGGGCAAGGTGCTGGGCGCCGACTGCTATAGTCCCGCGCATTTGGAAAAAACACATCCTGACCTGTTCTGGTACGGTATTCATGGAGTAGAAACGCTGTATACGGTAATGGGCACAGGTTGTAAACAGGTAGTACGGCTCCATACAAACGATACAGATGTGGTAGCAGGCACCTGGGAAGATGGCCGCATTGGCACATTCCGCGGAACACGTTCAGGGAAAAGCGGTTATGGCGGAACCGTGTTCGGTGAAAATGCAACCACGGTATTAGGACCTTTCGACGGCTACAACGCATTGCTTGTACAAATCATTGCATTTTTTGAAACAGGAATACCACCGGTAAGCAGCAAAGAAACACTGGAAATATGCGCTTTTATGGAAGCAGCCGATGAAAGCAAAAACAAAGGAGGCGTTCCGGTTAGTTTGGAAGAGATGATGCGGAGAGCGGCGATGATTTGAAATTTGGGATTTGAGATTTGAGACTCTTCACAGTTACAATACCGATAAAAACACTCAAACGTTTGTAAAGATTTTAAAAATGTACTTTCACCGTATTTGAAAAAAAATATGATCATGAAGAATTCACGCAGAAGTTTTATCAAAAAGACAATAACAGGAACCGCGGCCTTTTCAATAGGTGGCATGTTGCCGGGCTTTAGCGCTAAAAGTTATGCAGGCATCATGGGCGCCAATGAACGCATACGCGTTGGCGTTATGGGTGTTAACAGCCGGGGGTTAGCGGTGAGCAGCAATTTTGCCATGCAGGATGGATGCGAGGTTGTATACGTTTCGGATGTGGATACCCGTGCAGCGGATAAATGCATTGCAGCGATTGAAAAATTGCAAAACAAACGCCCAAAGCCTGCCCCCGATTTCAGGAAGGCTTTGGAAAATAAAGATATGGATGCTTTGATTGTTACAGCACCCGACCACTGGCATGCACCTGCCGCCCTGCTGGCATGCAAGGCCGGCAAACATGTGTATCTCGAGAAACCCTGTAGTCATAATCCCAACGAGGGTGAATTACTGATAGCCGCCCAAAAAAAATACAACAGGGTATTGCAAATGGGTAACCAGCGCCGCTCCTGGCCCAAAGTAATGGAAGCGATCGCCGAATTGCACAACGGTGTAATCGGCCGCCCCTATTTTGCCAAAACCTGGTATTCCAATAACCGCGCTTCTATCGGAAAAGGAAAAGAAGTGCCTGTACCTTCCTGGCTTAATTACGAATTATGGCAGGGCCCGGCGCCACGGCAACCCTATAAGGATAACCTCATTCATTACAACTGGCACTGGTTCTGGAACTGGGGCACCGGTGAGGCACTCAACAACGGCACACACATGGTTGACCTTGCAAGATGGGGACTTAAAGTGGATTATCCCGTGAAAGTAAGCTCGGCAGGTGGTCGTTACCGTTATGCCGACGACTGGCAGACACCCGATACCCAGGTGATTAACCTTGAATTCGAAAACAACAGCATGATCTCGTGGGAAGGACGCAGTTGTAACGGCCAGCCGGTGGAAGGCAGCTCTGTTGGCGTATTGTTTTACGGGGAAACAGGATCCCTGTTGATTGAAGGAGGAAATTCCTATAAAGTATTTGACCTGAAGGGCAAACTCATAAAAGAAGTAAAACAGGATGATCTTATTGATCCCCGCAATTTATCGAGCCCGGCGCAGGCGCTGGACGCACTGCACATTCGTAATTTCTTTGATGCCATCCGCAATGACGCTCCCCTGCGTTCGGATATTATTGGCGGGCACCAGAGTACTTTGCTGGTACAGTTGGGCAATATTGCCCAGCGTACAGGACGCACTTTGCAAACGGATCCAAAGAACGGACATATCCTGAACGACAAAGCCGCGTTGCAGTTGTGGAGCAGGGAATACGAGCCGGGATGGGAACCTAAAGTATAATGCGATTTGTTAGACTTACAGGAACCACTGTATTGTCATGGTGAGGCACGAACCATCTGCATGCTTTTGTATTGTCATGGTGAGGCACGAACCATCTGCACGCTTTTGTATTGTCATGGTGAGGCACGAACATCTGCACGCTTTTGTATTGTCATGGTGAGGCACGAACCATCTGCANGCTTTTGTATTGTCATGGTGAGGCACGAACCATCTGCACGCTTTTGTATTGTCATGGTGAGGCACGAACCATCTGTGGTTTTTACTATTTGTTTCCCCGGGCTTTGCGTTCAGATGCGGTCTGATCCGCCGCGGCGGGTACCGACCGCATCTCCGGATTTCGGATTTGTTTTCCAGGTTTCTAAAATATTTTCTACATTCAAATCTATGGGAACAGCGGAGATACAAGACGGGCAACTGGTTATCCGGTCCAACATTATAACATATGGAACTGCAGCCGATCCGGCTGTTACAGAAAATATACGCGATGAAATAGAAACCATGTGGAATGAACCACAGGCTACTGTTATCTTAAAAAGAAATACACTGCGTATTGTATTCCGTATTTCTGCCACCTGCAAGCCACAGCTCATCCCCGAAGAAATATTTGAAAATACCAACCCGCAAAATAACTATTTCCGCATTGAACCCTTTGCCGCGGGTAATATTTCATTTGTAGACGGACTGGGGTGCAACAGCGGCTATTTTAAATTGGATAACCTGTACAAAGGATCAACTACCGCTGCACATGAATATGGTCATACGATTGGACTGGGCCATCCCGCATGGCTCGACCTGCGTGGCAAAGGAGTGCCGGGCATCATGTATCCAAGGGGTACTCTGGTAGATCCCCTGTTTCAATACAATCCCGATGCAGCGGCAGGCGACAGCAGCCGGGGCGGCACCATGCATCCCATGCACCGCAAAGTAAAGCAGGAAGATATTGACCTGCTGAAACTGCATAAGCTCTATTTTCAAAATGCTTTTTCTATACTGGGAGAATTCAGCAGTGTATGGCATCCCAATCATGCCGACATATCTTCACCCGGCAGGCATATTGCATAAAGTAAACCTGAGATTACTTTCTACTTCGCAATATCAATCTTCACCTTTTTATTCTTGATCTTCTGGCCTTTGATCAACCGCAGCGCTTCCCCCATCTTTGCTTTTCGCACGGCGGCAAAAGAAAAAAAATCTTTTACTTCTATCAGGCCAATATCTTCTTTTTTCAATTTCGCCTTGTTGCCCAAAAAACCAACAATATCAATTTTATTCACTTTGTCTTTTTTTCCCGCGGCTATAAACAACGTTGACCATTTGGGCTTTTCAGGCAGTACACTGGTTTCCGGTAAAATAATTTTTTCAGTATCCTGTGCAATATAGGCAGGGCGCTTTTCTTCGGGCGACAGAATAAGTATAGCGGTGCCGCTGGCATCCATCCTCGCGGTTCTTCCATTGCGGTGAATAAAAATCTCCTCCGTTTGCGGCAGGTGAAAATGAATGATATAACGAATATTGGGAATATCCAGCCCCCGCGAGGCCAGGTCGGTTGTTACCAATATATTAGAAGTACCATTCCTGAATTTGCATAAAGCGCTGTCCCTTTCCTGCTGCTCCATAGCGCCGTGATAAAACACATTGGTGATGGTTTGCTGCGTCAGGTATTCACTGGTGCGCTCCACCGATTCACGATGATTACAGAACACAACAGCAGAACGGTTGCCCAAATAACAGATCAGCTTAAAAAGCGTTTCTAATTTATCCTTTTCATCGCTCTGCACTATTTTTATTGCCAGACCCTCAGGCACTTCATCGGCGCCGGACAGGAAATTCAATTTTACCGGATCTTTTAATCCGATAAATTCAGGAATTTCAACAGCTTCTGTAGCGGAAGTAAGTATTCTTTTTTTCAATGCCGGCAGGGAACCGATGATAAAAGCCACTTCTTCATGGAAACCCGATTCCAGCGATTTATCAAATTCATCCAGCACCAGGGTTTCAATCGTATCCGTAGTTATATTTCCACGCCGGATATGATCCGCCAGCCTTCCTGGTGTGCCAATGAGCAATGCCGGGGGCTGCTGCAAATTGTTTTCCTCTGTTTCACGCAGGTGACCGCCATAGCAGCAGGTAACCTTATACCAGGTTCCAAGCGACTTAAATACTTTTTCTATCTGCATGGCCAGTTCGCGGGACGGCACTACAATAAGGGCCTGTGTTTTTTTATTTTCCGGATCAAGCAGATCCAGTATGGGCAATAAAAAAGCCAGTGTCTTTCCCGATCCCGTTGCCGAAAGCAATACCACATTATTGTGCTGTTCATTGGCCGCAATGGAAGCTGTTTGCATTTCATTGAGCCCATCAATATTCAAGCGGGAAAGTATGTTGGGCAGGAAATACGATTTATTTTGCATAGCCGCAAAAGTACGAAAGTGCCGGCTGACGTGCTGTTAAAGATATGCTGTGGAGGAAAAAGAGACATGCTAACAAAAGCTTAGCTACGAGATCTGCCGTTACCCTTTTTTTTATTTATCTTTTTCTGTTGCCCCGGTGCATACGGCTTTGCAGATTTTGAGCCGGTGATCTTTTTCGCGTGGCCGGGGGGTAATGGTTTTACCTTATATACCTTCTTTGAGGGATGCCATTTTCTGGAACAGCCAGTGGAAAGAATGGACACGGAAATTAACACTGCTAAAAAAACACGAAAGTATTTCATAAGGATGATTTTAAACACTGCAGTTGCAAATGTAAACTAGTGATAAACGATAAATAGATGCATATTATGCGAACACGAAGAGAAAATGACAATTATCACCAGTTTCCACTGTAGCAACTTCTTGTAATATAAGCGTAAAAAAAATATATTGAATTTAATTAAAATATATAATCATGGGAAAATTTGTAACGAAAACCGGTAATAACGGACAGTATTATTTCAACCTGGCGGCAGGTAATGATCAGGTGATCCTGAGCAGTGAAGGATATACCACCCCCGCGGCCCGGCAAAACGGCATTGATTCTGTTAAGAAAAATGCAGGTGACGATGCATGTTATGACAAACTAACGGTATCGAGTGGAAAATTTTATTTTAACCTGAAAGCAACAAACGGTTAGCTTACTGGAAAAGCCAGAGGTATGAAAGTGAGGCCAGCCGGGATAATGGCATTGCATCTGTGAAAAGCAATGCGGTTGACGAGCCGGTGCTATAAGAATAAACTACGGCTACTACATATTGCTGGAGGCGGCCGTTGCGAAAAAGCGGGTATAAAAGGTACAGATGCATTGCCTGTTGCCACCTCGTTTCTTTCCGGAAAACGCCCCTTGCAGTGTAAAGTTATTATCGGGCAAATTCAATCCGGGCATCGCTGTCCAGGATAATACAGGAAGAAAAATCCTCTAAAACTTCCATTCTATGCTGATCATGCGCCCTAATCAGCAGCGTTTCACCCGCACACAATTCCACCTGCCGGTCGGCAAAGCTTACCCTGCCTTTTCCTTTTTTGAGGATCACAAAAGCATCCGAACTCGCTTCATGCAGTGGCATCTGCTCTCCCACCTTCAGGGTAACGCTCAATACCTTGTACCGGTCGCTACGGTGTATTTCTTTCATTTCCATAAACTGTCATTTGAATTGTAAAGATAATCAGGTTATCAATAAAAGTATTTAAATACTTTTATTATTTTTTTGTTTTCCTTACCGCCCGATAGCATCAGCAGGAAATGCCGGCATCACAACTATTTCTATCGCTTTGGTGAAGTAAGTCTTCAAATTATTATGTAGTTTAGCCTCTAACAATATAATCATCCATATCCTTAGCCTGTTGCGTATGAAATCTATCATAACCATTTCCAGGTACATTGTTGGTGTTCTTTTTATTTTTTCGGGGCTGGTAAAAGCCAATGACCCCCTGGGCCTGGCCTATAAAATGCAGGAGTTCTTTGAGGTATGGGCACAGTCGGGCTGGGCGCCCGGGCTTATGCATGCCATGAATGATTATGCACTGACTTTTTCGGTCATTATGATCACTTTTGAAATAGTAGCCGGTGTGGCGGTACTGGTGGGCTGGAAGATGCGCTTGTTTAGCTGGCTTTTATTGATACTGATTATTTTCTTTACTTTTTTAACGGGTTATGCTTACCTCTCAGGTAAATTCAGAAGCTGTGGCTGCTTTGGCGATTGTATTCCGATTACGCCAAAAGTATCGTTCATAAAAGATATTGTACTGCTGCTGCTGATCCTGCTCATTTTTACATGGCGCAATAAAATAAAGCCGGTATTATCGTCATTCAGCAGCGCATGTATCGTCCTGCTGTCTGTGATCTTCAGCCTATGGTTCCAATGGTACGTATTAAAACATTTGCCCGTTGCCGATTGTTTGCCTTTCAAAAAAGGGAATAATATTCCTGAAAAGATGAAGATACCACCTGGCGCAATACCCGATAGTACGGTAATTGGTTTTGTATATGAAAAGGATGGCAAAACAGTGGAATTTACTTCAGATAATTTCCCGGATGATTTTGATGATTCCATTTACCATTTTGTAAAACGATATGACAAGCTGATCCGCAAAGGAAATGCTGAACCCGCTATCAAAGATTTTGTACTCACTACCTTGCAGGAGAACGATACCACCATGCAGGTGCTGAGTGACCCGGGTTACAATGCATTCCTCTTTATTAAAGATGATCCCGGAAAGGGCGAATGGGAGCAAAACCTGGAATTATTGTATCCCGTATTGCAACAACAAAAAATAAACCTTTTTGTGGTTACCAATGACGCACCTGGAATCAGTGCTTATTTTAACGCTATACCAGGAGTAAGCTTTTTAAAGTGCGATGTGGTACCCATTAAAACAGCCGCCCGTGCCAATCCAACATTGTACCTGCTGAAGAACGGAACGATCATCAGCAAATGGAGCTATGCCGACTGGGATGATGCTGCGGAAGAAATACAGGCTTCGGCGAATTAAATATCAGCTATTGATACGATACCTCACCAGGAAGATCTTTTATGCGCTGCTTGTACTGGCAGGTGTAGTATGCATTGTATTTTTTTTGTTCCAGGGCTTTGGCGATCCGGCGCGACTGGTACTGGGACAAACCGGCGACAGCGCTACCATTCAAAACATACGCAAAGAACTGTATCTCGACCAGCCCAAATGGAAACAGTTTGTATATTATGTAAAAGATATTTCACCGGTGAGCGTTCATTCAGCACAGGAAATTGAACAAAAGAAACTGAAAGGATTATTTATCGGGAATGAAAAGATCAGTTTCGCTATAAAGTTGCCTTACCTGCGTCACTCCTATCAAACCAAAAGAGATGTGCTGAATATACTGATGGAAGCCTTGCCGGGCACTTTGCTGCTGGCTGTAGCGGCAATGCTGTTTGCCACCATTACAGGCATTGCCCTGGGTGTGTTGGCCGCTGTTAAACAAAATACATGGATGGATACTTCCGCTGTTTTTACGAGTGTGCTGGGCATTTCGGCTCCTTCCTTTTTTATGGGTATTCTTATCGCCTATTTTTTTGCTGTTGTATTGGGCCCATATACAGGGCTTAACCTTACCGGCAGCTACTTCGAATATGATGATTATACCGGTGAAAAGTATATTGTCATTAAAAATCTTATCCTGCCCGCTCTTACTTTAGGTATCCGCCCGCTGGCCATTATAACGCAGCTTACCCGCAGTGCTATGCTGGATGTTTTGAACCAGGATTATATACGCACAGCCTACGCCAAAGGATTAAGCAGGCGTAAAGTAATATTTAAGCATGCCTTGCGCAATGCCCTGAACCCTGTACTTACCGCGGTTACAGGCTGGTTTGCAGAATTGCTGGCAGGCGCATTTTTTGTAGAGTATATATTTGGGTGGAAAGGAATTGGCAAAATAACGGTGGATGCGCTGGACAAACTTGATTTCCCGGTAGTGATGGGCAGTGTACTGGTAACTGCCACACTCTTTGTTGTTATCAATATCCTTTCGGATGTGCTGTACAGCATTGTTGACCCCCGGGTGAAGACGACCTGAATAACGCGGGAACCAGCGTTTGCATTACAATTTAAATATTTCGTTATAAAACAAAGGTATATCCTCATCTTTTGAAAACCCAATGATCACAACTCTTATGCTTTTTGCATCATCATTATTAAAAAAACGGATCTGTACAGGCTTATTACCTTCGGGCAATACCGCGGGATTCCAATATAGCTCATCACGGCTGTCTTTTGCTATACGTTTATACGTTGCGTCGTTATAATCAGGCTTATAAAAAGGCAACACTTTATCGTAGCCCGCTAAAACACTGTTGTTTAAAGAAGGGGGCTTTTGGGCATTTGCGGCCTGCGTATCCCCCCTGCGGGTATAAATGGCTACCGCGCCTCCGCCACCACCGCCAATACCACCTACAAAGCCACTCTTGATCACTTTTACCATTGCAATGTTACTCACCGACATGCCGCTGATAGCGGAAGGATCAACCGGCATTTCATCAAGATACAACTGCACACGGCTGCCCCTGATAATAGGGATGTAATCGCCACCCTGCATTTGTATCTGCAACCCGGCTACCCGGCCCTGCAACCACTGGAGTATGTTCTGATACGACATGGCTTCCTGGTTTTCATTTACCAGGTCAAATACATCTTCATTCATGCTCCTGAACATTCCGGAGCTCAATTGCTCATTTAATTTCTGCTTATTGCTTTTGCGCTGTGCCACCACCTTTACTTCTTCCAGCGTTTTAACCCTTTCATTTGCTTCTTTCTGATTATTGCGGTTAATTACAGCCCTTGCTATATCCGCCGGAAGTTTATCATTGGGTGGTCTTTTAACCAGCATATAGCCGCCCGGCGGCAATGGATCTTTATAAGGAACAACTTTATTCAGCGATTCAAATGTTACCGTAACATCCCGCGGCGCTACTTTTTTATTGTTGACCTGGTAATATACTTTCAGCGGTTCTTCAAAGATCAGGTTTTTCAGTTCAAACACCCCTTTTGAATCGGTAGTTACCTGATTGAGTTGTGTAGTAGAATCAGCAAAATAGAAAATGAGGTTTACCGTTTCATTGGCTACAATTCCCCCTCCGCCGTAAACCGTTCCTTTGTAAGAAATATAAGGTTCTGGAGTAAAGCGGATCTCCGGAAATTTCCCCGCCGTCACCTCAGTCCAGTCGAAACGTTTCCATTTTTCAGAAATCAGCAGTGCATCCAAAGCCATAGGATCGGCATCGGCATCAAAGTAGTGCCCCGGCGCGTCAATGCGTGTGGTAAAATCGGATGTAAGCCACAAACTGGTTAAAATATTATTGTTGCTTAAATAATCATTTACACCGCCATCCATTACAAGCACTGTATATTTCAGGTAGCTGGAATCAGCCATTAAATCGAATCCATTAACGCCACGGGGGGTATTACTCAGGTACAGTGGTGGAAAGGACGGGCGGCCAACGCGAAGTTCCCCGGGCTGAACAAAGCATAACCTTTCTGCCACCACTTTTTCCGATCCGTCGAACACCGTTAAGCGCAATATGCCGTTGATCAGCTTATCTGCCGGAATAGAACTCGCTATTTCGGGCGTAATTTTATTGATATTGGCTTTATAGACTAAAATATTGTTCATGGTGCCGATGATCTTGTATCCTTTGGCATCTGCAGGCAGATTTTTAAATTGCAGGGAATAGAATACAGCAGTATTGGTGCTGTTTACCTTTATGCTTACCCCGGAGGCTTCGGCTGCCGGTAAGGTGATGGTTTGCTTCTTTCCTTTTTTGTCCTGCACCAGCACCTGGTATTTTTTGTTCTTTTCAGGCGCCAGGCTAAAAACGGCCACATTCCTGTCGAGAGCTGTAAAACTGGCAATTTTCTCCGATGGTTTGGCAGCATCAACAACATAACCGCTCCAGTTTTCGGGCAATATACCCGGCGATGAAAGCCTTACTGCAACCTTGTTGTTAAGTCCTTCAATAAAAGTGCCCCCTTCCGGGAAAACCGCTGCATTCCATGCCGCCAGAGAATCAGGTACCAGTTTTTGCGGTGAAGCTGCATTATATAAGGCAAAGGAATGCATATATTGAAAAGCCTCATCGAAGTTGAGCATCCACTGCGTGTAACCCCTAACGTAATACAGTCCCTCGGGCAGAGAATCCGGGAGTGCAAAACTGCCCTGTCCTTCTCCGTCAAAAAGCGGGATGCTCTTCCTGCTGATCATTGTTTTTTTGCTATTGTACAGTTCAAGGGTAAGACTGGTGGAAATAGCAGAACGATTGTATCCTTCAAACACGTACGCGCTAAACCACATATTTTCTCCGGCTACATAATTTTCTTTATTATACAGGAGATAAACTTTTTCCTGCGGATATTTTTCTGAAAGTGTTTGCAGGGCCTGCTCCGCTTTATCCTGGGCAAACAGGTAACCGGCTGAGGGCAACAACAAAAGACCGGACAATAATGTTCGGAAAAGCTTTTTATAAAACAACATGAGTATTTCCGTTATAAGTGCAGCACTACTTTATACTGCAATTTACCATGGCAAATTGTTAGTGCCAGGTTAAATTAAAGATAGCACAATGATAATAATAATTGGACGGAATGTTGAAATTTGAGGCAATACAATTCATATAAAAAAGTTTATGACCCGAATTTTTGGAGGAGTTAACGGACACCTGATACCCGGGGCCTGCAACCTTTTATACGAGCCGCTCATTAATAGCCTTGCTGATGGCTTCACCCTGGGAGCGAACATGCAATTTGTCGTAAATATGTTTAATATGGGTACGAACGGTGTCGAGACTAATGAATAACTCTGCGGCAATCAGCTTAAAACTGTTTCCTTTAGAAAGCAGATATAATATTTCTTTTTCTCTGTTGGTAAGGAGGTAGTCTTTGGCGGGCGTTTTTATGCTTTCCTGCATACTGGAGATAATCATTCGTGCAATAGACGGGCTCATAGGAGCTCCGCCCTCCAGTACCTCCCTTATGGAATGAATAAGTTTATCGGATACATACTTTTTCAGGAGGTAGCCATTAGCGCCAGCATACATGGCATCAAACACGTGGTTGTTATCATCAAAAACAGTGAGCATTATAATCTGCACGGAGGTATTGATTGCCCGTATTTTTTTAACCGCTTCAATACCATTGATACCCGGCATATCAATGTCCATTAATATCACATCGGGTTTCATAACCTTTATATCCTCTGTTACTTTTAAACAATCCGGGTAGCTGGCCAAAATGCTGTATTCGCCGGTGAGCGCAAGCAGGTTGCTTAAACTTTCACGAAGCGTTGCATTATCTTCATATATAACAATACTTACTGGCATATGTAATTAGTGTTTCATTCTTCTACTTTTGGTGGTTAACATTCATGCGTTATGCCTGCAAAAAATAATATCCTTTAAAGTGTTTTACTACATAAATGATTCGCCCGGGTTGCAACTTACTCATCTTTATTATAGTGGCACATACCCTAATCATGTGATGATTACTTCAAGCGCAATGGTAGTTCCTGTGTCTTTTATAGAGTCAATGTTTAACGTGGCATTCATTGCTGCGGCCCTGCTCTGCATATTTTTTAATCCATTACCAGGGTATTCGCATTCTGCATTAAAACCTCCGCCATTGTCCATAATAATCATTTTAAGATTATCATTTTTCTTTCGCAAAACAATATTCACTTCGGTTCCATTGCTGTATTTTACGATATTATTGATCGCCTCTTTAAATACCAGATAAATATCTTTTCGCTGTTCAAGATTAAGCTGCGTTTTATCCAGCGATCCTTCTTCGTTAAAATAATAATTGATACCCGCAGGTTCCAGTATCTCGGCTGCAAACTCCTTCATACGTAATATCACTTTATCAAAACTGTCATTTACAGGATTAATGGCCCATACAATATCGCTCATCCGCTCCATAATATTACCCGAGTTATCCTTTATCTTTTGCAAATAGGCTTCTACTTTATCGCTCTCGAGCCCTTTTTGCATTGCAACTTTACTAAGGATGTTAATGCTGGTAAGCGTTGATCCTATTTCGTCGTGGAGATCGCGGGCAATTTTGCTCCTCAACCTGTCTTCCGCCAGGTATTTCACTATGCGCTCCGAACAAATAGCGGAAATTTTTTTAAGCATGCGTAAATGGTATCCTGTAAAAAAACCTTTTTGTGGATGCTCCGAATCTATCACGCCAAAAACCTTTCCATCCACCCATACCGGCACTGTAATTTCAGACAACCTGCTTTCATCGTCTACTATATACCGGGAGTCGGCTGCTGTATTATGAATGATCTCGGCATTACCGGTTTGTGCAACCGAACCCACAATTCCCTTACCCAACGGTATTTCTATACGGTTAATGATTTCGCGCCGCCAGGGATTTTTTGGACCAAAAGCAGCCTTCTGCAGCAATAAATTTCCTGTTTCATCCAATTGATAAATCACACAATCCACAAAGCCTATTTTTTCAACACAGTTTTTAGCAGTATTCCAAAAAATATCTTCAACCGTTTTTTGACCGTACAAAGAAGTAGCAAACGCGCTGATAATTTTTTCTTCTTTTAACCTTTGCTGCAGGGAATGGATAACCCAATAAACTGCCATAGCAGCAACGAACAGGATAGCTCCGTACAGCCACCAACTGGTATTTTTCTCATTAAAACCAGGTATATTATTGTCTTTAAGCTGTGCTTCTGCACATAAAGCCAGGCCCAGCCCGGAAAGCATCAGTATGAAGAATTTGTTTCTCAAAAAAGAATAAAAATTAGAAGGTTTATAAATTTACAGCATGAAAAACAAAAAAAGGAGATTTAATGAATGTCCCGGGGAAAGGCTTATGTACCCTCCTGACTGTATCAAATCTTAAATACCGCCATTAAATATATTACAGACTCAGAAATGGGAAATACGGCGAAGGAACGCAATAAAAAAACAGTGAAAAGGAATTTATAACAGATCACCTCATACGCATTGAAAGCTCAGGTTGATGTATGGAATTCGAGCCAGGTTAACGCCTGGCTTTCTTCTTAACCAAACCAATTATTATTATATATTAAAATTTTATACATGTAATAATATATATATTTTTATATATAATATATTATTTTTACTGATTTTTGAATATAATATTGATTTATTGTTACATGCAACAATTAAATTAAGTAGTAAAAGCTATATTACATTATAATCATAGGCAAAATCACTTTTTTAGATAATATTCAATTAACCATTAATTTAAATTAAAAATAATAATATATAAATTAATTATTGAAATATATTTATTTGTACAGTACATTTGTTTTATTTTAATAAATAATTATTATTTCTAATTTAAAATTTTCCCAATGGCCAAAAGAACGCTAAAACAAATTGCCCCCTTCCTGGTGCTGGCAGCCATAGCTTTGGCTGCTACATTCGTTAAACCCGTTTCCGACTTTGCAGACACCGATATTTACAGTGCTGCAGATATTGCCTGGGTTATTGTAGCCGCTACACTTGTTTTTTTAATGACGCCGGGGCTCGCTTTTTTTTATGGAGGAATGGTACATCGTAAAAATGTGATTTCTACCATGATGAAAAGTGTTGTAGCTGCCGGAGTGGTAAGTGTATTATGGGTATTTGTGGGATACAGCCTTTGCTTTGGGGAAGACCTGGGTGGCTTTATCGGTAACCCTTCGACCCATTTGTTTTTTAAGGACGTGAATTCCGGCGAACCCTGGGTTGGCGCTCCTACGATTCCAAAAACATTGTTTTCTGTATTCCAGCTAATGTTCGCCATTATTACTCCGGGATTGGTGGTAGGCGCCGTTGCAGAAAGGATCCGTTTTACTTCCTATATTCTTTTTATAGCCCTGTTCAGTATATTGGTATATGCCCCTTTGGCACACTGGAGCTGGCACCCCGAAGGTTTTTTATTTAAAATGGGAGCTCTGGACTTTGCAGGCGGAACCGTAGTACATATTTCGGCAGGTTGTGCAGCATTAGCAGGCGCTCTCGTACTAAAGCGCAGAAAAGCACATATTGAGCACAGGGAAATTCCACCGGCTAATATTCCCTATGTTTTGATTGGCACGGGCCTGCTCTGGTTCGGCTGGTTTGGGTTTAACGCGGGTTCTGCTTTAGGTGCCAATTCCCTGGCTGTTTCTGCATTTGCCACTACCAATACCGCCGCTGCCGCCGGTGGGTTGGGCTGGATGTTTTTTGACGTACTCAGGGGTAAAAAACCTTCCGTAATAGGATTTTGTATAGGCGCAGTGGTAGGTTTGGTAGCCATTACGCCTGCTGCGGGTTTTGTGGCCATACCACAAAGCATCTTCATTGGTCTTGTTGCTGCTATCATCTCCAATATTGCCATCTACTATAAGCAAAAATCAAAACTCGATGACACCCTCGATGTTTTCCCCTGCCATGGTATAGGTGGAATGGTAGGTATGCTTATGACGGGCATATTTGCTACCAGGGCGGTTAATGCCGCCGGTAATGATGGATGGTTTTATGGCAACAGTGCGTTCTTCTTTACCCAGTTAAAAGCAATGGCCATTTCTGCGGGGTATAGTTTTGTTGTGTCTTATGCCATTTTTAAATTCATCAATTTCATATTACCGCTTCGTGTAACCGCTGAAGAAGAAGAAATTGGACTGGATGCTACGCAACATAACGAAAAATACCTGCAGGGAACTTTGCTGGTAACCAATAATGGAGTTATTCACGAAGAAGAAGTGATAGACTAAACCCCAAATACAAAAGACTGAAAAATTCAAAAAAGAAAAGGTACAGTTTTAATAAAACCTCTGACCAGGCTTAAAACAGTACCCTTTCATTTTAACACTTAAAATCAACTGCAATGTTAAGAAAAATTCTTACACCTGCCATTTTTATGGCCTCATTCTCAAGCGCTTTTTCACAGGATTCTACACACAAAAAAGGGGAGCTTACCCTCTCGGGGTCTGTTGACGGCTATTACCGCTACAATTTTGCCAATGCCAAAGACCAGAGCGAAACTAATAATTATACCAGTTTTACCAATTCGCAAAATTCTTTTGAACTGGGCATGGCTTCCATTAAAGCAGATTATTCGGTTGGAAAAGTGTCTGCAACCATAGATCTTGGTTTTGGGAGCAGGGCACAGGAATTTTCCTACGCCGAAACGGGTGCAATGGCAGCTATCAAACAAGCCTATATTAGTTATTCCCCTTCCGGTAAAGTAAAATTCACTATAGGTAAATGGGGTACGCATGTAGGTTATGAAGTGCTGGATCCGCAGGTAAACCGCAATTACAGCATGAGCTATATGTTTTCCTATGGTCCATTTTCTCATAGCGGAATTAAAGCCGACTTCGTCCTGGGTGATCATTTCGGGTTAATGGCGGGAATAGCCAATCCAAATGATTGTATCAGTGCCGGGTTTTCCAAAAAATTTATTTTAGGACAATTCAGTGCCACCTACGATAAATTCAGTGCTTTTTTGAATTACGCGGGAGGAAAAGATTTGGATAACGCTGCAAATAATCAGCTTGGATTAACTGCTACTGCTACTGTGTCGGATAAGTTTAGCTTTGGATATGATGGAACGGTAAAGTTTTATAACCCAAAAGGCGGTAGCCCGGGTTCCTGGTGGGGTTCTGCATTATACCTGAACGTTGATCCAACAGAAAAATTCGGCTTAACGTTTCGGGGTGAATATTTCGATGATAAAAAGGGTGTAATAACCTACATGAATGAATATGATGATGTTTATCCTCTTTTTGGCTCGGACATTTTCCAAACCACCCTTTCCTTTAATATTAAACCGCATGAAAATTTCATGATCATCCCGGAATTTCGCTTAGACAGCGCCGAGGATCCCATATTCATGAAGAATAACGGGAAAGGAGTAAAAAGTACGGGGTCGTTTGTGCTGGCAGCCATTTTCAGCTTTTAGAGGACACGGAGTTACAGGTCTCAGGGTATAAGTTTCAGGGTACAGGATTCAGGGACTAAATTTTTTCACGGGGCAAGCAATCGTTACAGCCGTCTATTATATATCATTCAATGCCGTTTTCATTACGATTAATGTCTGTACCCTACATAGATTTCGTACAGACACCAGGCAAGACCCTATTTATTTCGCAAGCTCCATTCGTCATCAGGAAACATCCTACCCTGCAACTTGCGCCCTGGAACCTGAAACCTCATCTGATACCCCTCATCACGCCGAATTTCTTCCTGCATTGATGATACCGAAGGCACAACGCATCACCAATTTTTCGAGTGTTTGCTTATTCGGCGACTCAGATCCGTTTTCTTCCATTTCCCTCACTTTGGTAATCGCAAATTGCTGTATGGTTACCAGTGGCAGTACAATCCGTTCCCTCATTTGAACGGACAGTTGCTCTACCGGGTAATCCGCCATCAGTTCGTTTTTGCCGGTAAGGCGAAATACGTATTGTTTGGTAAGCTCATATTCATTAAATATCTTATTCCATATTTCTCCGTATATGGGATGAGTGGAAAGAAAACGGGTCATGGGAAAAAAGCTTTTTTTCATAGACATTTCACAATTGGCGACCAGCGTTTTAATAAAAGTAGATTTCTCGTATAGCTTTTTAACCTCTTCCCATCTGCCTTCTTCATCCATTTTTTTAAATGCGGTGCCTACACCATAATACCCGGTTACATTTTGCTTTAACTGGCTCCATGAACCAACGAATGGGATGGCACGCAGATCTTCCAGCACCAGTTTGCCTGAACCGCCTCTCTTTGCCGGGCGGCTGCCGATATTGGTTGCTGCATAAAATCGCAGCGGACTTGCATGACCGAGATATTCCAGGAAGTTGGGATGGTTCTTCAACTCCAGGTAAGCTGTAAGGCTCTTTTCGGCCAACTGCTGTATCAGTTCCTTTTCAGTATCCTGGAGCATCACTTTCTGGGAAGCGAAAAGGTCGTTGGAAATACCTGCATTGATCAGTTGTTCAATATTAAACTGTGCAGATTCAATAGTACCGAAGTTGGAACTTACGGTTTGTCCCTGTATGGTTAACTGAATTTCTTCATTGGCGATATTTTTCCCGAGGGAAGCATAAAACTTATGGGTTTTTCCGCCGCCTCTTGCAGGAGGTCCGCCCCTGCCGTCGAAAAATATTACATCAATATCGTGGGCTCTCGATACCCGGGTAAGCGCTTCCTTAGCCTTGTATATGCTCCAGTTGGCCATAAGGTAACCCCCGTCTTTGGTACCATCGGAAAAGCCCAGCATAATGGTTTGTTTATTCCTGCGCAAACGCAAATGTTCGCGGTAAGCAGGCAGTTCATACAATTCTTTCATAATGCCGGCGGCATTGTCCAAATCGTCAACAGTTTCAAAAAGTGGCACAATATCAACCAGCAGTGAGCTTGCTTCCCAACCACTCATCAGCAGCAATCCATATACCTCAATAACAGTGAGGGCACTATCGGCATGGCTTATAACATAACGGTCGCATCCTTCCATCCCGTTATTAGACTGGATATCTTTAATCGCTGCCATTACCTTCAGGGTATCCTTATGAATTTCATCGGATAGCGCCTCACCATCAACCCGAGCGTTAACCTTTACCAGCGCTTGTATTTTATCTTTCTCAGGCAAAGACAAATAATCAGGCGGAAGCGCTTTTGTATTTTTTACAATCTCCTCAATTACCCTGGTGTGTACCGAACTATCCTGCCTCACATCTAATGATGCAAAATACAATCCAAAAACCTCCACTTTATTGATCAGCGATTCAATCAGGTCGAGAAACAGTCCATTGTGCTTGTAAATAAGTGTTTCTTTAATCTGCAAAAGGGTGTTGAGGATTTCGGCTTTGTCAATATCACTCTTGTACTCCGGTACAAAAAGATTATTATACAACTTGAGCTCCAACTGGTGCAGCGGCGCTTCAACTCCTTTAAATGTAAGCCTCCGTTTCAACCGGCGCACATCAAGATAGTACGATTTCATAATACTTTCACGCAAGGCGCCTGCCACTTTTAAGGTGGTATCCGTTCTAACGTACGGATTGCCATCCCTGTCTCCACCGGGCCAAAATCCCATACGGATAATAGGGTTGTCGGCAGACACCACTTCAGGCAAATTCGTTTTCATAATGGAAATGATCCTTCCCGCAGCCTGGTAAAAAATATTCTCCAGGTACCACATTAAACTGATGGCTTCATCGTAAGGCGTAGGCTTCTGCTCCTTTAAAAAAGGAGTTTTTCCCAATTGCTGCAGGTACATGTTGATCTGGTTGATATTGTTTTCAGCAATAGCCCTTGTAAGATCATGAATTATGCCCAAAACGGCGCCGGGATAAAATTGCGTTGGATGCGCAGTAAGCACAAGCCTGATGCTAAAATCTTCCAGTTTTTTCTTCAGTTGGCTTTCATTGTCAAACTGCGCCACTTCCGATTGGAGCCCCTTAAGTGTACCCGGTCCATTCATGTCATTAACGGTAGTAAAGGCGGCATCTTCAAGCGCATCAAATAATACAACCTGCCGCTCCACGTATTGCACAAACCGGAACAACAGGTCTAACTTCTCTTCTTCTTTTTCATAACCGGTATGTTTACTAAAGAAGTCATCAATGATTTGCAGCGGACTTTGGTTATTGGCATAGCCTTCCTCGCAATAGCTCAGCAAAAGCGAAAGCAGGATACCGGTTTTTTCAATACGGTGAAAAGGCAAAGAGGTAAACAGACTGTTGTATATCTGGAACTTACGGCCTACAAGGTTCTGAAACTGCGTTAACGCTGCGGAAGATGAGCTTGGCATGAGTTACTGTGCTTAATGATTAAATTCGTCAGGATAGTTGTAAAAAAATTCAGGCTTCGCCGCTGTAAGCAGCAATGCGCATCAGATTTTTAATTGACAGGCAATCGTCTTTTAAAGCCATGAAATTAGTCAAAAAAAAAGTAATTGATCTTTACATTAAATGTTTTTAATGAAAATCGCAGTATTTTGCGCAACTTATAAAGCAAAACCCTCAAATTGTTGTTCATAAATGCATTTTGTTACTGGCAACATTTGATAGCGGTTGTTGTGCAGTATAAAAAATAGCAGCTTTTTGTTTGCTATTGTCCAAATCTGTTTTACCTTCGGCAACTCAAAACAGTAATGGTACAACACAAAACAAATACATTTCCCTCTGCTGCTGCGCATTCTGCAGCAGGTACCATTATTATTACCACAACGACAACCCTCGGTTGAGGGTAAATTGCACGCATATCATTCTTTGGGCTACAGGGCTGCGATCATCTGAAAAGACACAGGAACCGGTATAATAATCATTATCAAATACAAACATATGCAGGTGTTGAAATTCGGCGGTACTTCAGTAGGAAGCGCCGATAATATTAAAAGAGTAATATCCATTGTAAAAGAAAGATTAGAAAAAGATAAAACACTCATGGTAGTGTCTGCATTAGGTGGAACAACTGATGCATTGCTTAATTCGGGATTAATGGCAGCCGAGGGCAATGAACAATATAAAGAAGAGCTGCAGCACATTGAACAAAGGCACCTGGATACGGTAAAACTATTAATACCCGTTCAGCAGCAAAGCAGCGTATTGAGCATGGTTAAAAAATTGTGCAACGACATCGAGGATATTTGTAATGGTGTTTTTTTATTGGGTGAGTTTTCTGCAAGAACCCGCGACCGGATGGTAAGCTATGGTGAACTGACTTCCTCACAGATCATTGCCGCAGCTTTTAATACAGCAGGAATAACTGCTGCATGGAAGGATGCGAGAACCCTGATACAGACAAATGCCAATTTTGGAAATGCCACGGTAAATGTGCCGGTTACCCGCCGGCAAATCGCCGATTATATTGCCACCTGCAAAGAACCTTTGGTAGTAGTACCCGGCTTTATTGCCGCTGATGAAAATAATGAAACGACTACTTTGGGGCGTGGAGGTTCCGACTATACAGCCGCTATACTGGCGGCAGCCACAGATGCCACCACACTTGAAATATGGACGGATGTATCGGGCATGATGACTGCCGACCCCCGCTGGGTAAGCGGCGCCAGGGTTATCCCTTCCATATCATACCAGGAAGCGATGGAACTTTCTCACTTTGGTGCTAAAGTGCTTTACCCGCCAACCATTCAACCCGTTTTGCGCAAGGCCATCCCCGTGGTAATAAAAAATACTTTTGCTCCTGATGCCGCAGGAACCATAATTGAGCAAAAAGCCTCAGCAAACGGCAATGCCATACGTGGTATTTCGAGCATCAGTAATATTGCGCTCTTTAGCCTTGAAGGAAGCGGAATGGTGGGTGTGCCCGGCTTTTCGAGAAGGTTGTTTGAGGCGTTATCAGATGCGCAGATCAACGTTATAATCATTACACAGGGTTCCTCAGAGCACTCCATTTGTGTTGGTGTTGAAGCCGCCTCTATTCATAAAGCCAAAGCGGTAGTGGAAACTGAATTTGAACATGAGGTATTGGTTGAAAAAGTACAGCCCCTCCTGGTAGAAACAGAACTGTCTATCGTGGCTTTGGTTGGAGAAAATATGAAAAGCCACCCGGGCATAAGCGGCAAGATGTTTGGTGCGCTGGGTAGAAACGGGATTAATGTGCGCGCCATTGCGCAGGGCTCTTCTGAGCGTAATATATCTGCCGTAGTGGCTACAAAAGATGTGCGCAAAGCCATCAATGTGCTGCATGAAGAGTTTTTTGAAACGACCAATAAACAAATTCACCTCTTTATTGCCGGCACAGGCAATGTAGGCGGCAAATTACTGCAGCAATTGCAGCAACAGCAGGAGTGGCTGTCAAAACACCTGCGTCTTAACGTGAAAGTTACAGGCCTGGCCAACAGCAGGAAGATGATAATAGATGACAACGGCATTGATTTTAACCAGTGGCACGAAAAATTGCAGGGAGGAGAAGCGGCCGATATAGAAGCCTTTGTAAATATCATCATCGGGAAAAACTTCCGCAATGCCATTTTTGCAGATATGACCGCAAGCGATGCAGTGGCAAAAGTTTACGACAGGCTGTTACAAAAAAGCGTTTCTGTAGTAGCATGCAATAAAGTAGCGGCATCGTCATCATATGCTTACTACCGGAAATTAAAGGACCTGGCAAGATCATACAACTGTCTTTATCTGTTTGAAACCAATGTAGGCGCTGCATTGCCGGTAATTGGCACATTGAATGATCTGATGCGCAGCGGCGATAAGATCAACCGCATTGAAGCGGTGCTCAGTGGCACATTAAATTTTGTTTTTAATCATTACAATGGTGAAGTGAGTTTCGCCAAAGTGGTAAAGCAGGCACAGGACGAGGGCTATACAGAGCCTGATCCGCGTTTGGATTTGAGCGGCACAGATGTGATGCGCAAAATACTGATACTGGCCCGCGAATCGGGAGAGCAATTAGAAATGGAAGACGTCATCTGTAACGGCTTTTTACCAGAAAGCTGTATGCAGGGCGATGTAAATGCATTTTATAAAGAGATGGAAAGACATGAATCTCATTTCAAAAAATTGTATAATGATGCAGCAAAAGCAAACAGCAAACTTAAATTTGTAGCAAAATTTGAAAAGGGGAAAGCTGTTGTGGGACTGGAGCACATCCCTCCCCGGCACGACCTCTATCACTTATATGGGAAAGATAATGTAGTATTGTTTTACACAGAACGCTATCCCGTACAGCCTTTGGTGGTAAAAGGCGCCGGTGCAGGTGCAGAGGTAACTGCCTCAGGCGTATTTGCAGATATAATAAGAGCAACGGCGTCTTAAATACATTAATGCTCCATTTCAAATTTTAAATTTGAAATGGAGCATTCGGCATATCAAATCATAAATCTTAAATCTCAAATCCAGTCATGCATTTAAAAGCGATAGCGCCGGCAAAGAATAAATCAGTAACCGTTCACGCTCCCGGCACGGTAGCCAATATCGTATGCGGATTTGACGTGCTTGGACTTGCCCTGAACGATCCTTATGATGTGATGACGGTAAAACTCATTGAAGAACCTGTGGTGGTTATTCACAATGTTGATGATTATGGATTACCTACCGACCCTCAAAAGAACGTAGCAGGCGTTGCGCTTTTGGAAATGATTGACAGGCTGGACAGTAAAATAGGATTTGATATTACCATTGAAAAAAAAATAATGCCGGGTAGTGGCATCGGCTCAAGCGCCGCCAGTTCAGCAGGTGCAGTAATGGCTGCCAATCATTTGCTGGATAATATGTTCACCAAAGCCGACCTGGTGCAGATGGCTATGCTGGGTGAAAAACTGGCATCGGGTGTTAAGCATGCCGATAATATTGCACCCTGTATTTATGGAGGAGTTACGCTTATCCGCAGCATATACCCCCTCGACGTGATTAGCGTTCCTTCACCGCCGCTGTATGTTACGCTGGTTCACCCGCAAATAGAAGTACGCACAGAAGATGCCAGACAGATACTGAGAAAACAGATACTATTGAAAGATGCCATTAAGCAATGGGGCAATATTGCGGCTTTGGTTACAGGATTAATGAAAAGTGATTACGATCTTATCAGCCGTTCCCTTGAAGATGTGCTGATTGAACCTGTAAGGAGCATCCTTATTCCCGCTTTTGCGGAAGTAAAATCCAGGAGTTTGGAGGCCGGTGCTTTGGGTGGCGGCATATCTGGTTCGGGACCCTCGATATTTATGCTCAGCCGTGACGAAACAACTGCAAAAGAAGTTGAAAAAGCCATGCAGGAAACATACACAAATACCGGAATCGCCTTTCGCACTTATGTTACAACCGTAAATATGGAAGGGGTTAAACTGGTGAACTGATCGCTGGTTATGAGTTCCTTTCACAAACACTGCCGTTTAAAAAGCACGGCAATAACTACAATGAAATATTATAGTCTGAACCAACACTCACCTAAAGTTAATTTTAAGGAAGCCACTATAAAAGGGCAGGCGCCGGATAAGGGATTGTATTTCCCCGAAAAGATCCCGGGGTTACCGGAAAGCTGGATGGATGACATTGAGCATAAAAGCAATGAAACCATTGCCTTTGATGTGATAAAGCCTTACGTAGGCAACGATATACCCGACGATCAATTGCTGCGCATAGTTGAGGAAACCATTCATTTTCCAATACCGCTGGTAAAAATAAACGATCGTATTTTCTCTCTGGAACTGTTCCACGGCCCAACACTCGCTTTTAAAGATATTGGCGCCAGGTTTATGAGCAGGTGCCTTGGCTATTTTGCAAAAGAAAGAAGCGAAAAAATAACAGTACTGGTTGCCACTTCCGGCGATACGGGCGGCGCTGTGGCCAATGGGTTTTATGAAGTAGATGGCGTAGATGTAGTTATTCTTTATCCTTCCGGTAAAGTAAGCTCAGTGCAGGAAAAGCAGCTAACCTCGCTCGGGAAAAATATTCATGCACTTGAGGTAAATGGTTCGTTCGACGACTGCCAGCGAATGGTAAAGCAAGCTTTTGCAGATGAAACACTCACTCAAAAAAGACTGCTCACCTCCGCCAACTCTATCAATGTAGCCCGCTGGCTGCCGCAGCAATTTTATTATTTCTTTGCGTATAAACAATGGATCCGGAAAGACACCCCCCCGGTATTTTGTGTACCCAGCGGAAACTTTGGCAATATTTGCGCAGGTATGCTCGCACATGTTTCCGGGCTTCCGGCAGCGCATTTTATTGCAGCCTGCAATGCAAATGATGTTGTGCCCCGCTTTCTGCGCAACGGCGAATACCAGGTTAAACCTGCAGTGCCCACGCTTTCCAATGCCATGGATGTAGGCGACCCCAGTAATTTTGTTCGTATGCTTGAATTGTTTGATCATCACTTCATCAGGCTTAAAGAAAAGCTTTCCGGATATACGATTACCGATGCCGAAACCAAAACCACCATAAAAAGAGTGAAACAGAACACCGGCTATTTGCTTGATCCCCATGGGGCGGTTGCTTACCTTAGCCTGGAACGTTACCTTGAACAACAGCCACATCAAAAAGGTATCTTTCTTGAAACCGCTCACCCTGTAAAGTTCTACGACGTGGTGGAACCGGTAACCGGAGAAAAAATAGCTATCCCTCCTTCAATCGAAAGCATACTGCAGCGACCAAAGCAAAGCACGGTTATAGCATCGGACTATTCACTGCTCAAAGAATATTTATTGCAGCATTAACCCCTTGTAAAAACCATGTGAAACCCTGTTTTGTTACGGGTATTCTTTCGATATTTGTGGTACAGAGGTATTGAATTATGCATGATATAGAACCGTTTTACAACTGGCGGCACCTGTACGCATCGGAAGAAGATCCGCGATCTCCTTTTTTAGGAAGGGAGTACAGTGAATTTGTGTTTTCGCAAACCGTATATAATTATTACATCCATCCCCAATGGGACGAATTTGGATCGCGTACTTTATATATGAAGATTCTTTACGCGGACTACGAAAATGGGTTTGCCATCATTGAATTAATCGGCGAATGGAACGATGCTATAGAAAACGATATACAAACTTTACGAAGGGAAGTCACGGACGTGCTTTTTTACGAAAGGATTACAAAATTTATTCTAATCGCAGAGAATGTATTGAATTTCCACAGCAGTGACGACAGCTATTACGAGGATTGGTTCCAGGAAACCAACGAGGAAGAAGGATGGATAGTGATATTAAATTTGCCTGAGCAGTCGCAGTATGATTTTAAAAAAGCAAAACTGAACCGGTATATTGAATTAATAGATGTTTTTGACTGGCGTATAGTGCAGCCCCAGCACCTCTTTCAGCTTATAACCGATCGGCTTTCCAAACGGATAGATTTATAAAAAATATCATAACTTGATTTTTATGAGCATTTGTATGCTATTTTTGCATTACTTTTTCTAACCACTCTTCATTACTATGACCTGGAAACAACTCTTCACTTCTTCCGTTGGAAAAAAATTTGTAATGGCGCTTACGGGTGTTTCCCTCATCGCGTTTCTTGTGGTGCATGTTGGCCTTAATGCCTGCATATGGGCAGGAGATGACGGCAAAATGTTTAATACAGCCGCTCATTTTATGGGAGCAACTGTAATCATTCGTATCCTGGAAGTTGGGCTATTCATTGGCATTATTTTACACGTTGTGCAGGGATTGATTCTGGAAGCTCAGAACAGGAGCAGGCGAAGCATAGGCTACCAGGTTCCGCTGGGCAACCGGGGAAGCAAATGGTACAGCCGCAGTATGGGATTATTGGGTACTTTAATCCTGCTTTTCCTGATCATGCATATTTATCATTTCTGGACGCCAAGCCGGCTGGGTGGAATTGGCAATATTCATGAGCTGGGCGTTACCTCCTACAATGGAAAAGAATATCATAACCTGTATGGCGAAATGCTGATCGTATTTCAATCGCTGGCAGTAGTTATTTTATATGTGCTGGCCTGCATTTCCTTAGCGTATCATTTACTGCATGGATTTAACAGCGCCTTCAGAACGCTTGGGCTGCACAATCAACGCTATGTACGTATTGTTCAGGCAACCGGAGTGGCGTTTTCTGTAATAGTACCACTAACGTTTGCCATGATGCCTGTTTCAATATATCTTGGATGGGTGAAATAGTGATAAGTAGTAAGTAGTAAGTGATAAGTGGTAAGTATTGGAGAGGTGACGCGGCGATGAGGAAAAAAATATTAGTGGTGATCCTTTACTTTTAGCAATAACCTGGAATCAATCTGGTAAAACCATCAACGTATTTACAATTATGCTGGATTCAAAAATACCTGAGGGACCATTAGAGAATAAATGGAGCAATTACAAAGGTCATGTAAAGCTGGTAAACCCTGCCAATAAGCGTAAACTGGAGATCATTGTTGTAGGAACGGGTTTGGCCGGCGCTTCTGCGGCCGCTTCACTGGGTGAATTAGGATACCGTGTAAAAGCCTTTTGTTTCCAGGATTCTCCCCGCAGAGCGCATTCCATCGCGGCACAGGGTGGTATAAACGCTGCTAAAAATTACCAGAATGACGGCGATTCTGTTTTCCGTCTTTTTTATGACACGATAAAAGGGGGAGATTACCGTTCCCGCGAATCCAATACACACCGGCTGGCGGAAGTAAGCGTTAACATTATTGATCAGTGTGTGGCCCAGGGAGTACCTTTTGCAAGGGAATACAGCGGATTGCTGAATAACCGTTCCTTTGGGGGCGTGCAGGTAAAAAGAACATTCTACGCAGCCGGACAAACAGGCCAGCAATTACTGATAGGTGCTTACCAGGCACTGGAGCGGCAGGTAGCATTGGGAAATGTAACAATGTATACACGTCATGAAATGCTGGATGTGGTGATAATTGACGGCAAAGCCAGGGGTATTATCTGCCGCAATCTTGTTACTGGCGAATTGGAAAGACATTTCGGTCATTCGGTATTGTTATGTACCGGCGGATATGGAAATGTATTTTATTTGTCTACCAATGCCATGGGGTGTAATGTTACGGCTGCCTGGAAGGCGCATAAAAAAGGCGCTTTTTTTGCCAATCCCTGTTTTACGCAAATTCACCCCACCTGTATACCCGTTACCGGCGACCACCAGAGCAAATTAACATTGATGTCGGAATCCCTGCGTAACGATGGCCGCATATGGGTTCCTAAAAAACAAAATGATACCCGTAAAGCCAATGATATTCCGGAAGAGGAAAGAGACTATTATTTAGAAAGAAGATACCCCGCCTATGGTAACCTGGTACCACGCGATGTGGCTTCCCGTGCTGCCAAAGAACGATGTGACGCAGGTTACGGGGTTGGCACCACAAAGCAGGCTGTTTATCTGGATTTCAGGTATAATCTTATCAATAAATATGGAAGAGCCGAAGCCAGCAAACATGGAATAGAAAACCCAGACATGGAAACACTCGTAAGATTGGGAAAAGAAGTGGTAAAAGAAGAGTACGGTAACCTTTTCGACATGTATGAAAAGATTACTGGCGAAAATCCATATGAAGTACCTATGCGCATCTACCCTGCAGTACATTATACAATGGGCGGACTATGGGTTGACTACGAACTTATGACATCGGTAAAAGGCTTATACGCTTTAGGCGAATGCAATTTCAGCGATCATGGCGCCAACCGGCTCGGTGCTTCTGCCCTAATGCAGGGATTGGCAGATGGTTATTTTGTTATTCCCTATACCATCGGCAATTACCTGGCTGATGAAATCTCTGTAAAGCCCATTCCCACTACACATGAAGCTTTTGAGGCAGCAGAAAACGCTGTAAGGGAACGCATCAGCAGCCTGATGAATATCAAAGGGAACCAGTCGGTGGAAAGTTTTCATAAGCGCCTGGGAAAGATCATGTGGAATAAATGCGGCATGTCGCGCAATGCAAAAAATTTGAATGAAGCAATACAAGAAATAAGATCCCTGAAAAAAGAGTTCTGGAACGAGGTGCGAATCCCCGGTGATATCAATGAAATGAACCCTGAACTGGATAAAGCCAGTCGCGTGGCAGATTTTATTGAACTGGGTGAACTGATATGTATAGACGCACTTGAAAGGGCAGAAAGCTGCGGTGGTCATTTTAGGGAAGAAAGCCAGACAGAAGAAGGAGAAGCTCTTCGCCATGATGATCAGTTCCTGCATGTGGCAGCCTGGGAATACAACGGAGAGCACAACTGGAAACTGAATAAAGAAGAACTTGAATTTGAGTTGGCCAAACCAACGCAACGGAACTATAAGTAATAATTTGAAAATTTGAAAGTGTAGCAATTTGAAAATATGTTATTTTGATGATGAATTCAATTTGCTAACTTTTAAATTTTCGACAATGAGAAATGATAAACCCAATGTGATAGTGGAAAAGACAATAGATTTTGCACTATCCATCATCGAATATTGTGAGCAACTGGAAGGAGATAAAAAATTTGTGATAGCCAGGCAGTTACTGCGTTCCTCGACATCCATAGGCGCAAATGTTTTTGAAGCCCAAAATGCGGAGAGTAAAGCTGATTTTATTCACAAGATGAAATTAGCAGCTAAGGAAGCAAGTGAAACATTATATTGGCTGACACTCTGTGAAAGAAGCAAAAATTATAGGTTTAACAACATACTGATTGATAATTTGACTGAAATCATAAAGATATTATCTAAAATAATTTCTTCAGCAAAGGGAAAAATTCCAGGATTAATTTGGGTATTTCTTTATGTATTTTCAAATTTTCAAATTTTCAAATTAGGGAATTAATTATGGACCATTATACAATGAACCTCACCTTAAAGGTGTGGAAACAAAAAAACAAAAGCGAAAGAGGACATTTTGAAACCTACCAGGTAACGGATATTTCTTCGGAAATGTCGTTCCTCGAAATGTTCGATGTACTTAATGAAAAATTAATTGAAGAAAACAGGGAGCCCATAGCTTTCGATCACGATTGTCGTGAAGGAATTTGTGGTATGTGTTCTATGTATATCAATGGCCGCCCCCACGGACCATGGCACGGCACTACCACCTGCCAGTTGCATATGAGGGCGTTTAAAGATGGCGATACCGTTGTGGTAGAACCCTGGCGCGCCAATGCTTTTCCCGTAATTAAGGACCTTATCGTAGATCGCCACGCTTTCGACAGGATCATACAGGCAGGCGGTTATATTTCGGTAAACACAGGTAATGCGGTTGACGGGAACGCCATTCCGGTGGAAAAAGAAAAAGCAGATCAATCTTTTGCAGCCGCGGCCTGTATAGGATGTGGCGCCTGCGTGGCAGCCTGCAAAAACAGTTCAGCCATGCTTTTTGTATCGGCTAAAGTTGCTCACCTGGCTTTATTGCCCCAGGGCGCACCCGAGAAAAAGAGCCGGGTGCTCAACATGGTAGAGCAAATGGATAAGGAAGGTTTTGGTTCATGTACCATGACGGAAGCGTGTGAAGCTGTTTGCCCCAAAGAAATTTCTGTAGATTATATTGCAAGGTTAAATAAAGAATATCTTTCTGCGGCAAGCCTTATTGATAAATAGTTTAAAATGGATAAGTGAAACGATAAATCAAATCATTTTCCGCTTATTTTTCCTGTCGCTGATTTAGCTTTTACAAATGGATGGTGGTGAAATTATATCTGCAGAGCCCGTTACAACGGATACCATCAAAAATCCCCTCGCTGATCAAAAAAAAATACAGCTTGATATACTCCGGTTAGATAAAATACATCCTGTGGTTTCGGGGAATAAATGGTTTAAACTTCGATATTATACCGCCGACGCGCTAAATAAAGGATATGCTACATTACTTACATTCGGTGGTCCCTATTCTAATCATATTGCGGCCACTGCTTATGCAGCAAAAATACAGGGGCTTAATACTATTGGAGTAATCAGGGGAGAATCTCCCAAACAATGGTCGCATACATTGCAGGAAGCACAAATGTGCGGTATGCAGCTTGTTTTTTTATCCAGAAATGAATTTGATACAATAAAAAGAAATGTGCATACCAAAAAATTTGAAGCGCAATTTGGTAAAGCATACATTATACCCGAAGGTGGTTTTGGTCCACTGGGCATACAGGGCGCTGCGGATATATTACGCATCACGGATATTAGCCTTTACACACATATTGTTTCGGCTGTGGGAACAGGAACAACCATAGCCGGCATCATACAGGCCTCAAATCCTCATCAAAAGGTTACTGGCATAAGCGTTATGAAGAATAATCTGAGTTTGAACGATGAGATACAATCTTTATTAAATATACCGCTGCCGGACAGGTTTCGCATTGTACATGATTATCATTTTGGGGGATATGCAAAATGTACCCCGGCATTAACGGCCAGCATGAACCAGTTTTATCATGCATCAACTATTCCGCTCGATTTTGTTTATACCGCAAAAATGATGTATGGTATATTTGATCTGATGGGGAAAGATTTTTTCCGGCCCCATTCCCGCATCTTAGCTGTTCACAGCGGGGGTTTACAAGGCAACCGGTCTCTTGCACACGGAGTTTTAGTGTTTTAATATATAAGTGTAGCATTATCTTTGTTGCGTTAAGGGTTAATGCTTTTGATATAATTATTACTATGAAAATTGTTTCCCGGGTTATTGTTTTCTTTACGCTTATTTCGTACAGCTATACTATCCGGTCGCAGGACACCCTGCCCGATTTTACAGTTGTAAACAGAAATGGTAAAGTTATTCTGAGCTGGGTAAACGATTTTTCCGTAATAAAACAGTTGAGTATCCAGCGTTCACCGGATAGTTTGAAAGGCTTTAAAACCATTTTAACCCTGCCAGATCCTTCATCGGTTACCAATGGATTTCTTGATAACAATGCCCCGGATACTTCGTCTTTCTACAAATTGTATATTCTGCTCGACAATGGAAAATACATGTTCAGTACAGCACAAAAGCCACATAAAGATCTGCCTCCGGTGGCTAAAAAAGAAAAAAGCGGAACCGATAATAATATAACTGTTCAACCAAAGGCGCAGAAAAACATGGACGCTGTTAAAACAAGTGCCGCAGTTGCAAATGAAACATCAGCGTCATATCAATTGCAGTCTGCCGCCCGAACTTCCGGCAAAAAAAGAAGCGATGGTTTAGTAGCGGATACAATAAATCTGGTAAGACCTGAAACTTATAAACCCTCAAGTTTTATTTTTACAAATCCTGATGGAAATATTACTATTGTATTACCACCGGGAAGACTGAACAATTTTAAAATCCGGTTCTACGAAGAAAGTGGCAATATCCTGTTCCAGATCAATGATATTAAAGAACATATTTTTACGCTGGATAAATCAAATTTCATGCGTGCAGGCTGGTTCAGGTTTGAATTGTTTGAAAATGGCACGCTCAAAGAAAAAAACAAAGTGAGGGTACCTTAATATACTGGTGTTGTTTCAACACACAGACATAATTTGCCTGACTTAATACTAGTGTTAAGTTAAGTATAATATGACGTATATTTATGGTATATTTGTAAAACTATTTACAAATGATACGTTATACAGTCAAACTGACAAAAGCCGAAGTT
>JGI26538J50259_1000227_pt1 | contig 51083 bp, 46 predicted proteins | sample ThiBio_1000_plan_FD_50259 | JGI IMG/M metagenome (IMG submission 50259)
AAGCTGAACAACGGTGCTATCTGCGACCACGAAGTAGGCGCAGGAAAAACGCTGATAATGTGTACCGCAGCGCAGGAAATGAAGCGTTTGGGATTAGCCCACAAGCCGATGATAATCGGGCTGAAAGCGAATATACCCGCCATTGCAGAAGACTACCGGAAAGCCTATCCACACGCTAAAATCCTTTATCCAGGTATTGATGATTTTACGCCAAAGAAACGCCTGCGCATTTTCGGGGATATTAAAAATAATGATTGGGATTGTGTGATACTCACACACGACCAGTTCGGAATGATACCGCAGTCGCCCGAAATACAAAAGGAAATTCTCGAAATAGAATTAGACAGCGTAGAACGTAACCTCGATGCCCTGAAATCGCAAGGCAAGGAAGTTACAAGGGGAATGCTCGCCGGGGTAATCAAACGGAAAGAAAATCTTGAAGTAAAGCTGAAAACACTGCAACACGATATTGAAAACCGTAAGGATGATATTGTGGACTTTAAGATGATGGGCATAGACCATTTGTTTGTGGACGAAAGCCACCTGTTCAAAAACCTGATGTTCAACACCCGTCATACACGGATTGCCGGACTGGGTAACGTGGACGGCAGCCAAAAGGCATTGAACCTGCTGTTTGCTATCCGCACCATTCAGGAGCGTACCAATGCGGATATGGGCGCAACCTTTCTTTCGGGTACAACCATCAGCAATTCATTAACGGAGCTGTACCTGCTGTTCAAATACTTGCGTCCCCGTGCATTGGAAAAGCAGGGTATTCATTCCTTTGATGCGTGGGCTGCTATCTATGCAAGGAAAATGACCGATTATGAATTTTCGGTAGCTAACAATATTGTAGCAAAAGAGCGTTTCCGCTACTTTATTAAAGTGCCGGAACTGGCGCAGTTCTATTCTGAAATCACGGATTACAGAACGGCAAAAGATATTGGCATTGACCGCTCCAATAAGAACGAGGTATTGTACAATATACCGCCAACGCCCGACCAGGAAGAATTTATACAAAGCCTGATGCAGTTCGCCAAAACGGGCGATGCTACTTTGCTCGGAAGAGAACCATTATCACAAAGGGAAGAAAAAGCAAAGATGCTTATTGCTACGGACTACGCCCGTAAGATGTCGCTCGATATGCGTATGGTAAGCGGTATCTACGACGACCATCCCGACAATAAGGCTTCGCATTGTGCGGCAAATATCGCCAAGTATTACATCCAGTTCAACGCACAGAAAGGAACGCAGTTCGTTTTCTCGGATTTGGGAACTTACAAGCCCGGCGAATGGAATGTGTACTCCGAAATCAAACGCAAGCTCGTGGAAGACCACGGTATCCCTGCGCACGAAATAAGGTTTATTCAGGAAGCGAAAAATGATAAGCAACGTAAAGACCTTATCAATGGGATGAACGAGGGTAAAATCCGTGTACTGTTCGGTTCTACGAGTATGCTCGGAACTGGCGTAAACGCACAGAAAAGAGCCGTTGCCGTTCATCATTTAGATACGCCGTGGCGACCGTCAGACCTTGCCCAAAGGGATGGGCGGGCAATCCGTAAAGGCAATGAGATTGCCAAATTCTTTGCCGATAATAAAGTGGCTGTAGTTATCTACGCCGTTGAAAAATCTTTGGATAGTTATAAGTTCAACCTGCTGTATAATAAGCAGCTTTTCATCGACCAACTAAAAAATAACAATCTCGGCAAACGAACGATTGACGAGGGCAGTATGGATGAAAAATCGGGAATGAACTTTTCGGAATATGTGGCAATTCTGTCAGGAAATACAGACCTGTTGGATAAAGCCAAACTGGAAAAGCAGATTGCCGGACTGGAAAGCGAAAAGCAGGCGTTCAACCGTTCTAAATCCAGTGCCAAATTTAAGGTACAGGATTATACGGAAATGTTGCAAAGCACTCAATCCCGTTTAAACCGGATGAGTACAGACTGGGAAAACTTACAGCAACGCTTACAAAAGCGTTCGGACGGTACTATCGAAAACCCTGTGGTGTTGGAGGGCTTACCGCCTAATGCAAATCCAAAACAAATAGGAGCAAAACTCAACGAGATTGCGGATAAAGCTCGCACCGCAGGTCAGTATGAAGAGATAGGCAGTTTGTATGGTTTTACGCTGTTAGTCAAAACTGAAATATCGGAAAAAGAGGGCGTGGATATTCGGGTAAACCGCTTTTTGGTACGGGGCGAGGGCAATATCAAATACACCTATAACAACGGTCTGATGGCAAAAGACCCTGAAACAGCCGCAATGAATTTTTTAAGAGCTTTGGAAAAGCTGCCTGGCTTTGTGAAGCAGGAACAGGAGAAAATTGCCGAAATACAAAAAGACCTGCCTATACTTCAGGAAGTAGTAAACGGTACTTGGTCTAAGGAAAGCCGATTGAGTGAGCTTAAAACGGAACTGGCTGGCGTAGAAAGAAAGATACAGCTATCCATTACACCGGAAACTAAAGATGAACCTGTGGAACAGACCGAAAAGCAGAAAGAAGCTCCAATGATTTCGGAAACCACTGTAAGAACAAAAGGTATTCATTTGCCAAGAGGCGTTTTATAGCGGCTTTTGCCGTTATTCCTCTTGTTCGTCCATTTTCCTAATCAGCGCATCACGCAGGCTGTCAAGGAATTTGGTAGGGTTTATTTTTCGGGCTTTCAATTCCATAAACGTGTGGTAGAAATCGCCCAAATCAATATTAAACATCTGCTCGAATACTTTAGCAATGGCTTTGATGTCAGCATTTCCGTTATCAAATACACCTTGTGCATACAGCGCATAAATCAGTTCGGTTAATGCTGTTTTGCTTGCTGTCCAGTTTAAGGGTGACCTTTCAAATTTTTTTTTCTGATTGGTATTATTCAATTGGTCTTCCAAATAAACTTGTATCAAATCATTGGCAATTATTTTAGCCACTTTATAGTCGTGAGAAGTGGTAAAATTATGGTCTGTTTCAAAATAATAAGTATCTAAGCTCAACTTTACATCATACCTCCCTCTGACAAAATATTTCTCGTCGAGGTAGGTACTGTTGGTTCTGTAATACTTATAAAATTCGAGGTTATTGTCAAAGTACCTTTTCAGTTTTGATAGTTCATTGTCGATGTACTTCTTTATGGCTTTCCCATTTCCATAAGGCTTTTTGGTTTCTATTTTATAAATGGCATTGTAGTAAATCAGCTTTGCGAGAATGACGGGTTTTAACCTTTTAAAGAAATGGATTTCTTCTTCAATGCTTTTGAAACCTCTTTCCGAAACATATTTTTTCAAGTCTCCCAAATGATTTAACAGGAGTTCGATTAGTTCCTGGGCTAAAATAATAGGATTTTCTATTTCAAGTTTTAGTTCGATAATCTCCTCATCTAATCTCTGTACACATTTCTCGTAATATTTTTCCATAGATTTTAGGTTTGCGTTAAAATCATAATGGGTAAAAGCCCTATATCATTTTAATTATACGGTACAATTTAAAAGTTGATTATCCTGAAAAATCTGTATAGGAACGGTCAGTACTTTCGCTCAAATAAGAAATAAGAGCCTGCACCGTTCTTACCTCCAAATGCGTCCTGTTGCTACCGTATTTGTCCGATACACCTTGTTCTGTGATGTAGGCAACCCGATATACTTTTTCCTTTTTCAAATGCTCGCCTTGATGGTAGATTTCCTCGATACGATAGCCATACGGGTTTTCTATGTGGAAATTGATGTGTAAGCCTAAATACCGCTTACAATAACCGCCCATTTGTTGCATTGGATTGGCTGAAAAAGTACGCTCCAAGTTTTCTTCAAGCATATCAAGTATCTCTTGCCCTGTCATATCCACAGTAGTGATAACCGGGTTCATAGGAACCATATTATACAAATCCCATACGGTAATATCTCCCTTATCAATAGGCGCACCATACCGCCATCCGTTTGAAAATGCAATATCTACACCTGCCGCCTTACTGATAGCTTTTAATAACAAATTATCCATTGACGATGAAAAGGTGGAATAACGGTGTAAGATGGTATGCGTTTTTCCAACGACCTGCTTTTGCAGGCTTCGGTAGGAAAGCATAATCTTATTTATCATTTGCTGCATAGGTTTATCGCTGGCAATCTGCCCATTCACTTCTATCAGTTCATATTCGTGATGTGTGATTTTATTGTCTGAAATGGATAGTTTCAGATGCCCGACAAAAGAGCCGTGACAGCCACATTGTATTACAATGGTATCATTTACTTTTACGGGTTCGTAAAGCCTGTTATGTGTATGCGAACTAAGGCATACATCAATACCTTTCGTATTTTTAAGCAATTCAATATCCTGCGGATAACCGTTGTGTGAGAGCAGTATGACGAGATTTGCCCCCAAATCCTTTACCTCTTTTATATAACGTGTTATTTCCTTTAACCCGTCCGTCACGTAAATACCCTCTTTAAAGGTTCTTGTCATCGTCTTATCTATAATATTGGCACAGATGCCTATTACGGCTGCTTTATGCGCTCCAACATCAATCATTGAATAGGGATTTAGCAATAATGTACCGTCTTCTCTATAAACATTGATGCCTAACACCGGGTATTGAAGTTGTGCGGATAAGGATAAAAGGTGTTGTGGCGTGTAGGCAAAATCCCAATGCCCAACCATTGCGCTCAAACCAAGTTCTTTTAAAACAGGGATTAACGCTTCGCCTCTGGTAGCTACCACGGGTAGGGTTCCGTGAAAGGTGTCGCCGCCATCAAAAAATAAGGCGTGTTCACTCCCGCTTCTTATCTTCTCAAAAACGGAAGCAATCTTTGCATATCCTCCCGCTGTTTTGATGTATGCCCCATCCTTGCCATAAAACAATTCAGGGTGCGGTTCGAGATAGCCGTGTACGTCATTTATAAATCCTATTGATAATTCCATAATATTGAATTTTAAATCTGAAACATTTTTGACTACGGGTGGACAACTGCCCAACCCTCGTATTGTCTTAATATAATTTCTCCGTTACCGCTCGGAACATAATGCACAAAATCAAACAATTCGTTCTTATCAATTTTTCGTTCCTCCATTGTCTTTGTGCATTGGGCGAATACAACGCCCTTATCTTTCAGGGCAATCAATAATTCCTGATAGCTGTTTGCTTTCTTGTACATTTCCACACCGTCAGAAAATGCGATGACCTCTATATGAAGTTTGCCTTTCAGTCTTGGGTCGTTCAGTAAGTTATTGATATTGCGAAGTATGCCCCTTACTTTTTTGTCGTCCGCTTCGTTCAGGATATAGAGTGCGTTAAAATGTTTTTTGTATGCTTTTGCAGGCTCAAAAACGGTATATGCTTTTTGTTGCGCAAAAATGCTGATGGACGTAAAACACAATACGGCTATCAGCAGGGCTTGTAGTTTTTTCATTTTATTTTTTCGTTTTATTGTTCATTTATCAATTCTTCTATTTGCTTCACGAATTTGTCTGATGCGTAATTGGCAAATCCCGTATGATGAAACCTGACTTTTCCGCTTTTATCCAATACAACGGTAGTAGGTAATGCGCCGGAATACACTTCTGCCGGAACATTGCCATTTGATTGATACATTGGAACTGAAAACTTTTCTTTATCCAAATATGCCTTTCCAGTAGCGAGGTCGCTGTCCTCATTGATGGTCAGAAAGAATACATTAGGGTTATCTTTCAGTTTGGTATAAAGCGTTTCAATAGAGGGAAATTCAGCCCGGCAAGGCGGACACCACGAAGCCCAAAAGTTGATGAACACTACCTTGCCCCTTAATGATGCCGTATTCTGAACGTTTCCTTTTTCATTCGCAAAATCAAAGTCGGTGTTGGCTTGGGGCAATGTATCAGCATCATTTTTATCTATGTTCGCATTAAAAAGCCCCGTTGCCATTAATTGCCGAAGCACGAATGATTTTGCATCGGGGCTGGCAAGCATTGCGCCGACAACGATTAACATCAGTATAGTAAAGGCATTTTTCTTTAAGTATTGCCAAAATTTATTTGCTGGCGGTTGCTCTTTTGAAACCTCTTTATTGTTCAACATAGTTTCCCTTTTTTAATGTCAGGCTGTTAGTTACTTTCTACCAATTCATTCAGGGCTTTCACTATTTCGGGACTTGTATAATCTCTGCCTCCCTCTATACGTGCTATCATATCTCCGCTTTTATCGAGGATAATCGTTGTCGGAATGGAACCTCCCAGATAATCCGGCGGAATATCCCCGGCAGGAACATATACAGGCAGGTCGTACTTGTTCTTCTGCATAAAGGCGGTGGATTTTTCAATCTTGTTATCTACATCTACCATCAGGAATACAATATCATTTTTGCCTTTGAACGATTGCTTCAGCTTATTGATAGAGGGCATTTCGTGAATGCAGGGCGGACACCACGTCGCCCAAAAATTGATAAATACCACCTTGCCCTTTAAGGACTTCAACGATACGGTTTTGCCGTCCTTGTCTTTGAACAGGACATCATTACTGGTCTGTTCCGGCAATGATGTAGTTGCTTCTTCCGCTATCGCATTGAGTACGGGTTGTTCCGCTTTTTCATTTTTGTTATTGTTGTTACAGGCTGCAAAACAGAAGCCTGTCATTGTTATTAAAACATACGTGAGCATTGCTCTTTTATTCAATCTTATTTTCATATCCTTATTTTTTTTGTGAATTAATTTTACCCTCTTTGATTTCTTCGGATGGCTTGATAATGATTTTGTCCTCCTGCGAAAGATTGCCGAAGACTTCCGTAAGCGTATCTAAACGGATGCCCTCATTAACGGCAATCCGTTTTACTTCGTCGTTATTCAACGTCAGTACATACATTCCCGACTGTGTATTTAAGACGCTCTTGGTCTGCACCCAATTGGATGGGCTTTTACGCTTCAACTTTAACTTGACCTGTGCGTAATCGCCTCCCTGCAATTCGCCTGACGGATTGCTTACGTCAAACTCCAATGTAAGGGAACGGTCTTGCTGGTCGAGCAAACCTGATGTGCGGGAAAGTTTGGCATCAAACTTCTTACCTGGCTGTGAGCTTACGGTAAATGTAGCGGGCATACCCTCCTGTACAGATGATGCGTGTTTTTCGGGCAGGGATAAAGTAAGGCGGAGCTTATTGCTCTGCGCCATCATAAATAAGGGCGTATTGCTTCCTGTTCCTGCCAATGCTCCGACCGAAACATTCCTTTGGATTATCACGCCGTCAAACGGTGCTGTGATGCGTAAATACTGCTGTAACTGTGAAGAATGCGCCGTACCTGCTTTGGAAGCATCGTATGCTGATTTGGCACTTTTCATAGCGCTTTCGGCCCTGTCCAACTCAATATCCGCTACCGCCCCTGTTGTTTTGGAGGCATCCACCAATCGTTCATACGCTTGTTTGGCATACAGGTAATCGCTGTAAACCTTTTGTTCGGATGATTTGCTCGATAGGTATTGTTGTTCCATTTCAGGAGCTTCCAGTACTGCCAAAAGCTGTCCTTTACGAACGTGATCGCCTCGGTCCACATACAGTCGTTGTACAAAACCGCTAACCTTTGCATATACCGCTACCTGCTCATAAGGTTTCAGTTCGGCCGGAACGGATATTTCATATTCTGGATTGATGAACTGTATGGGAGCCGTCTGATGGCTAACCGATTTCGCTTCTTCGTTCTGTGGCTGTTCATTTGCTTTTTCCCGCTCTTTTTGCGAACAGGCGGAAAGAACTAATATCAGTGAAGTTGCCATAACAAATACTACTGATCTCTTATTTATATGAATGTTGTGATACATTTTATTTATTTTATTTATGATATAATTTGTTTTTCTGACTGCTCTGAATAATATTTGCTTTCATCATCATCTGGATCCAATGAGGGACTAATTATTGAAGTCCTTGACATCATTGAAGAGAAAAAGTGCGGAACCAATAGCAGTATAGTCACTGTAGAAGCGATCAACCCACCGATAACGGCCCTGCCAAGTGGTGCCACCTGTTCCCCCCCGTCACCTAAGCCCAATGCCATCGGCAACATTCCGGCAAACATTGCTGCGGCAGTCATTAACACCGGTCTCATTCGGGAGGAAGCTGCCAACCGTGCTGCGTTTGCAGGCTTCAGTGCCAACTGTTTGCGATAATACTCTGCCTGATTGACCAGCAATACAGCATTCGATACCGACACACCTAGTGACATAATAATGCCCATATAAGATTGCAGATTTAACGTGCTTCCCGTCAGGAAAAGCAGGGTAAGACTCCCCGCAATCACGGCAGGCAATACAGATAGAATTACCAACGGAACTTTGAAGGATTGGTAATAAGCGGCCAGCATCAGAAAGATGACGATAATAGCTACGCCCAATCCAGCTAAAAGACTACTTAATGTATCGTCCAATAACTGCAAGGTGCCCTCTGTCCAGACCGTAGTACCCCGTGGCGGTTCTCCTGCATCTGTAATGGCCTGTTTAACGGCTTGTGAAGCCGTTCCTAAATCTTTTCCATACACATTGGCAACAACGGTTACGTAGCGATTTGGTCCTTTGCGATTAACTTGTGCAGGAGCTGTTGTTCTGCTTATGGTTGCTACATCTTCCAAGACCGGGCGAAGACTTCCTGCTTTCAGGGGTAGTGAGCGCAGCCTTTCTTCGGATTGCATAATCCGCTCGGGTATCTGCACCTGTACTTGAAATACCAATCCAGATACCGGGTCGATCCAAAGATTTTTGTCCGTAAAACGGGTGGATGATGTGGCGGTAACCAGACTTCGGGTAATATCTTGCATCGTCAGACCAAACTGTCCGGCAAGGTCACGGTTAACCTCGATCTCCAACGTAGGGTAGTCAATGGGTTCTGCAATGCGGACATCCCGTAGATAAGGAACGTCTTTTAGGTTTGCCTCTATCTTGGATGCATGTGCATAAGCACCTTTGACCTGTCTTGAACCTACCTTGACCTCAATGGGTGTCATTGCTCCTTGACCCATAATTTTCTCGGTCAGTTCCATGGGCTCAAAATTAAAAGCGACTTCGGGATGGTTCTCATTAATCTTTCCCCGGATAACTTCCTTAAAGTCCTCTATAGAGCCCTCATAAACTTCCTGATTGACGGATACCTGCAAGACCGCTTCATGGGAAGAGTTGCTGAAAAGAAAAATGGGGTTGATAGGCGACCCTGCTGGGTGCATTCCCACGAAAGCAGAAGTGATATTCAGCCCGTTTTCAGGAAGTTCTGATTTGATATCATTGGTAATATCTTTGACAATCTGTTCTGTTTTTTCAATCCTGCTTCCCTGCGGAGCCTGTATGCGTATTTGAAAATCTCCATTGTTGGAAACAGGCATAACATCCGTACCAACGACGTTCAGTAGTAATGCAGCAATGCCCCCAGCAATCAAAACATAGAATGCAAAAAGTGGTAAGGCTTTCTTTGACCACTTGCGCATACGGTACGAATAATTTACCCGGAATTTTTCAAAAAACGCACGTTTTCTTGGTGTATTAGCTTCTTCGTTGTGCTTGTTCTTCATCATCCAGTTTGCCAATATTGGAACAAAGGTCTGTGAAGCCAAAAAAGAAGCAATCATGGCAAATGCTACCGCCATAGACAAAGGCATAAACATATCTTTCGGAATACCCGTCATAATAAAAGCAGGGGTCAAAACAGCAAGAATACAAAGCAATATCAATAGCTTGGGTATGGAAATTTCATATAGGGCGTCGATAATGGCTCTGGGCTTGGCTTTGCCCATTTCCATGTGCTGGTGGATGTTCTCTATCGTTACCGTGGCTTCGTCCACAAGGATACCGATGGACAGGGCAAGACCGCTCAAGGTCATGATGTTGATGGTCTGGCCTAAAAGATGCAATACCGAAACAGCTGATAAAATTGCAATCGGAATCGTGAATACGACAATAAGTGCTCCACGGGTATCACCCAAAAATAAAAATATGACCAAACCTGTGAAGACAGCTCCTAACAGTCCCTCCAGAATAAGATTGGAAAGGGCACGCTCGATGTACGAAGATTGGTCAAATTCATAGCTGACCTGGACGTCTTCTGGCAATTGATTTTTGAGCTTCGGTATAGAAGCTTTCAGGTTTTCCACCGCTTCCAGTGTAGAAGCATCTGCCTTTTTAATAATCGGTAGATAGACCGACCTTTTCCCATTGACCAGCGCATATCCTACTGTTTGATCGGCGCCATCTTCCACACGAGCCACATCGCCTACATACACGGTACGGTTATCGTTTGTTTTTATTGGGGTCTTCAATAATTCTTCAGGCCCCTTGGCAATAGAGTTTATCGGAGCCATCAGGTTTTCTTCACCAATGCGGATATTTCCCGCAGGGGACGGAAGGCTGCTTTTGGTAATGGCTATGGTAATTTCTTCTGGGCTTAATCCATTGGCCTGCATCGCTTCGGGGTCGATGTTGACAACAATCGAACGGATATTACCCCCAAAAGGAGCTGGAGACGTAATGCCTGGGATTTCCGTAAACATTGGTCTTACCCTTGTAATAGCCAATGTTTGCAGTTCGTTGACCGAGCGCTGGTCACTTTCAAAGACTAACTGCCCAACGGGAAGTGAGCTTCCGTCAAACCTTACTACCATTGGAGGAACAGCTCCGGGCGGCAGAAAGCCCATTGCCCTCGAAACCGAAGTCGACACCTCTCCTGCGGCCTGTGCCATATCGGTTCCTGGATAAAAGGTTAATTTCATCAGGGTCAAACCCTGTACACTTTTAAAATCAATGTTCTTTACGCCACTGACAAACAGGAGTACCTTTTGGAACTCGTTTGCCATAAACCCGTCCATATAGGCGGGGGATAGCCCACCGTAGGGCATAGCAACGTACATCGCAGGCAGTTCCACTTCGGGAAATATATCTACGTTTATTTTTTTTACGGTATTGTAGGAAAAGAAAGCTATCGCCAGTACGACAACCATAATCGCAATAGGTTTCCTTAACGCAAATCTTATAATGTTCATATACGATTATTTAAAGGTTGTTAAACAAAAAGTCGAAATCGGCGGTCAGCTCTGCTTCGTAAGCCAGCAATATCCAGTAATCACGGGAAGCCTCGATATGGGCATTTTCTGCCTGTTCGAGCAAGATGCGTATCTGAAACAGTTCGCTCAATGTAATCAGACCGCTCTTGTACCTTGCGAGGTACATATTGTAAGCATCCTGCGACTGCTGTACGGCAAGTCTCGTTTTCTGAAGCTGTTCGTACTGCTGTATGATTTTTGCCTGCGAAGCGGATAAATCTGCCTGCATTGCCTGCTCGTACTGTGAATGGAGTAATTTGGTACTTTCCGCTTCTTTGAACAGTTGCTCTCCTTTCATACGGTTGGTATGCAGGCTGGTCAAATTCCAGGTGATACCGATGCCCGCCAAAAAATTATTGGTAGTGTTGCTGAAACCGTCTTTCCACGCTCCCGATACCGTTCCGTTGGGGTTGATACCTGTACCCCGATAGGCATAACCGCCTAAGAGGTTGATAGAGGGCAGAGAAGACCTTTTCTGTGCTTCGCCGCTCAACGTGTAATATTCTGATTGCTTATCCAAAGCATCTAAAATGGGGTGCGAGGGATTGATGGTGTTTACCTTGTTCAGACCAATTTCTGCGGGATTGGCAAACCGTCCGGCGGATGCTGTGTAATCGACGGTTTCATTGCCGTACAGTTCTAATAGCTGGATAAAGGAAGCGTTTTTTAAACCGTTCCATTTGTCGTGTTCGCCCATTGCCTGTACATAGGATGATGAGGCGAGCAGGCTATCTGCCGCAGGTCTTAGACCTGATGCGGACAAGCCTGAAGTTATTTTGCGAATATCATCGAGGCGTTCAGCGTTCTTCTCCGTCCACTGTACTTTGGCGTCGTTGTATAAAAGGACAATGTACCGTTCGGATAATATCTTTTTAAGGTTGAGAATATAAGCATCTTTATCGCTGACCGATTTGTTGTACAAAGCACCCGCAGCTTCGTTCTGCTTGCGGAGCTTTCCGAAAGAGAACAGTTCCCAATTGACAATGGCGGAGCCAAAGGTATTGGCTGCGGTGGAACTGCCGTCTAACGGCACGGAGCCACTAACATTGAAAAAGCCAGGCTGTGGGAAAAATCCGCCTGCACTTCCCTCGTAAGTACCGTAGGTATTCTGTGCCTGTGCGTTTACCTGCGGTAGCATATTGCCTTTTACCGCCCGTTGGTTATACTTTGCGGCATCAATCGCCGACATTTTGGCTCCAACTCCGGGATAATTTTCTTCGACCTTAGACCACAGGCTGCCTAAAGTATGTTCCTTTTGCTGCTGCGCATATAATGGAAATGCAGCAACAACGGCTAACCACAATAGTGCGGTCGCCCTAATATGTTTTATCATATTACTCTACAAATTTTGGAGAGGTCGCAAAGGCGACCCAAGATTATTTTAAAATGAAAACAACAGAAATTCCCATCGAACGGGTGCGGTCAATCGGGAAAAGGGGAATTAGCAGGCGTAATGGATGATGAGTTTCCGGTATTCCAAAAAGATAGGAATAGCGCTTCGGATTTTCCCGCTACTGCTGTAAAGAGGATGTTTGTTTTCGTTGCTTACAGGAGGAACCCCAAGCAGAAAAAGAAATGCAGCCGTTAAGAAAACGGCAGGTAATAAATCGTTCGCCTTGAAAGAATTTTTTTGAACGATTTGGGTGTCTTCAACATTAAGTTGAGAACAATTCGCAAGCGTATTGGTTGAAAGGTTGTGATTGGCTTTAGGTACGCTTCGTTCTGTTTTCAGGGGAATACCAACCAGATTTTTAATGCTTGTCTTGACAGCACAGGACGTAAGCAATACCAAAAGCATTGCTGCGAATACTAAAAAGTATCGCTTGCAATTCGCTAAAATATTTGGTATAGTCCTGTCCATCAATTTACAAAAATAGTTTTATTTGACTAAGGTCGCAAACAATTACGCCTGTTTTATGCTTTTTTAACACGAAAAGCGTTGAAATACGATGCAGTTTGCTTGTATATGCTCATTTACTATGGTTAACAAAAGAGGTGTTTCCACTCACCCCTTTTATGATTTTACACTATCTGAACAAGTCTTTATTTCACTAACTCATTCTTTTGTTCCGTCCATTCATTGATACCTCCCAAGTACATTTTGAGGTTTTTAATCCCGTTTCTTTTCAATATGGAATATGCCATAGCTGCACGTACCCCGCTTTGACAATGCACAATGACAGTTTTGTCTTTATTGATTGTGTCCAAGTTGTTTTCCAATGAGGTCAGAACGATATTTTCCACGCCTTTGATGTGTCCGTTATGGTATTCGCTTTCGGTTCGCACATCTATGATTTGAACATCTTTTTTATCTAAATGCTTTTTTAATTCTTCGATGCTAACAAGGTCTGATTTTTCCAGTGCCACATTCATCTTATCCAAGTTAGTCACAAAACCGTAGATATTGTCCATCCCTATACGCATCAGCTTACGGGTCAAATCTTCTGTGTGGTTCTCATCGGTTATCAATACGATTTGAGGTTGATAATCTACCAAAGAACCTACCCAAGTGGAAAATGATTTTCCGTTTTCGATATGCAGGCTGCCCGGAATGTGACCTTTGGCAACCTCGTTTTTGCTGCGGGTATCAATAACCAGCAATTTGTTATCAATGGCTTTTTGAAATGCCATTGGATTGAGTTTGGGGTGTAATGGAACCTGAATGAGCAACGGACGTTCCACCTTGTTGAGTTGCTTCATCACTGCAAAATAGTTGGGTGGGGTCGGCTGTCCGTCCAAGATGTATTTAACAAACCCCTTTTCATCATTTTTGAATTGAAAGGCTTTGCTGTTCTGCTTTTCTTCTTTTAATGTAGAATGTGGAATGGTGCTTAGGCTCTTACCGCAGAATGAACCTGCTCCGTGTCCTGCCCATATCTCCAAATCGTCGGGCAATCGGGAAAACTTTTGAATAGAAGCATAAAGCTGTTTTGCGCCAAGCTCCTGTGAGCCGACTTGCCCGGCTGCTTTCTCCAGTAAGTCAGGACGACCAACATCGCCCACGAAAATAAAATCTCCCGTAATGGCTCTTTGTGGTGTGGCTGGAACTTTCGTATCTCTTACCAAAAAAGTGAGGCTTTCGGGCGTGTGTCCGGGCGTGTGCATTACTTTCAGTTCCACCTGCCCGATGGGGATAATGCTGCCGTCTTTCAGCCCCGCGTGTGGAAACTGATATTGCCAGTCTGTGCCGCCCTCGTCGGACAGGAACAGCCCTGCACCTGTGACGGCTGCCAGTTCACGGGAACCGCTTAAAAAATCGGCGTGGATATGTGTTTCGGCTACTTTGGTTATATTGAGGTTGTTAGCTTTGGCAATTTCGAAGTAAGTATCTATATCCCGTTTCGGGTCTATGACAATGGCTTCTCTGGTTTTCAAATCGCCTATCACAAAACTTGCCTGCGCCAGTGTTTCATCATATACCCGCTCGAAAAAATAGCTTTGCGCTTGTAAGTGATTTCCCTGTAAAAACAAGATTATCCATAAGGCTATGGTAGTCGTAAACTTTGCTTTGGTCAGCATAATCATTTTTATTAGAAATTCGTAACCCGCAAATTTAGACTATCTGTCTTCCCTGTACTGTAACTTTTGTTACATAAAGTAAATTTTGGTGTTGTGGTCTTACTTGTTATTTTTCAGTTGATAGGTCAAATTCAGAAACATATTGTTTTCGTATAGCCTAATCTTGCCGGATGCCGACGGGATAGAAAACCGGATAAGGTATATGTAGCCGACATCAAATTTCAGGTTGGGTAATACGCTGTATTCAATGTTCATACCTGCCCTGTTATGGTCGGCAAACTGTGCTGAAGAAGTTCCCGCTACGTTGATAAAGAACTCGTCGAATACGGTTAGTTTAAGATATTCGGTCAATTCGTACCGACCGCCGAAACGTGTGCGAAACCTTGTAATGTTGTTTGGCACATTCTTGATAATGCGGTATTCCAAAGCATTTCTGTTCACAAGGTAAATACGCTTGTATATTTTGTGCTGTAATTCTTGCGCTACTGAAAACCGTACCTCGCTATTGGGTGCAGCCTCGTTATCTGCTGTATTCTGGATAATGCGGTAGTGGGAAAAATAGGCAAACGGCGAAATGGAAAACTTTAAGTTTGGGTTATGCTGGTAATGTACCCAATCCCTGAATGTGAACATCAGGTTATCATCCAGCATATTTTTGTTTTCAAAGCCGTTTTGCCGCCTGTGCTGAAACTCTACGTCCGTCCTGAATTTATCCTCCAATGGAATGCTTAATGTGCTGCGGAACCAAGCATTATTGTGATGCTGTGCGGTCAAAGTTTGGGCAATAGAAAGCCACATTGCTGTAATCAGCAACCTTTTAAACCGATACATAAGCGTTTATTAATGTGGTAGTTTTTCCCTTAGCAAGCCATACACCCAAGTACCTGCAATGGAACTCAACAGGGTAACTGTAATAACGGTAGCCCCCGTTCCGATTTGTGCAAACAACGGACCCGGACAGGCTCCGGTTATTGCCCAGCCCAAGCCGAAAATCAGACCGCCATAGATTTGTCCTTTATTGAATGTTTTGGGAACAATGGTAATGGGTTCGCCGTAAATGGTTTTGATGTTGAATTTCTTTATCAGGAAAATGGAAATCATACCTGTTATAACCGCACTCCCGATGATACCGTACATATGGAACGATTGCAGGCGAAACATTTCCTGTATGCGGAACCAACTGATGACTTCCGATTTTACGAATACGATACCGAACATTATGCCGATTATCAGGTATTTGATGTTATGATACCATTTGTGTTCCAAACGGCTTTCATTTACACACATCGCATCCAGTTCACGAAGCTGTAAATCTTTTTCTGTATCTCTGTTTTGTTGCATTTCTTGTCAGGGTTATAATGAAAGAATAAATGGTAAAATAAGGTTTGCCATAATGAAGCCGCCAATCATAAAACAAATGGTGGCAATCAGTGAGGGCAACTGTAAATTAGATAATCCCATAATGGCGTGTCCGCTTGTACAGCCACCCGCATAGCGTGTGCCGAAGCCTACCAGAAAACCTCCGGCTACCATCAGGATAAAACCTTTTAGGGTAAATAAGGATTGCCAGTTGATAATATCTTCAGGGATTAAATTGTTATAGTTAGTAATGCCATAGCCCGCTAATTCCTGTGCCAGTTTTGGATTGACCTCAATAGGAGCCGGATTTGACAAAAGATTAAAGGCAATAGCTCCGCCCAAAAATATCCCGAACACAAAAAACAGGTTCCATACTTCTTTTTTCCAATCGTATTTAAAGAACGGGATACCCGCAGGCATACAGGATGCGCATATATGCCGTAGTATGGAACTGATACCAAATGATTTGTTACCGACGATTAAAAGTAAGGGTACGGTCAGCCCGACCAACGGGTCAGCAACGTACCAAGCCCACGGTTGTTTTAAAAATTCTAACATAATATATTATCTGTTTTCGTTAATCAATCTTTCCAGTTCATTCGCCGGGAAAATCCCGGACTGCCGCCAGCGTATTTCTCCCTTTTTGAATATAATGAGGGTAGGTACACCCCGCACCTGATAAGCTGCTGCCGCCTGCGGGTTCTTGTCCACATCAATTTTGATGATGCTTGCATCATCACCCAAAAATCTTCACCTGACAATAACAGGAAAAATCTGAGCGGATATTTTTCAACACCGAGTCTTCATTTTCAGTATGGGCTCATGCGTTGTATGAAATCTGAGTATTTTGTTTTGAACCAGACGGAGGATTATCGGAATAACCAAAAACACAAGAACGTAAATGAAAGAAAAAAATCGCCGCAAACATTATGTTTACAGCGATTTATATGTACTCCTCGAAGTCCCTCTCCTGAGGAGAGGGGTTTAGGGTGAGGAAATTACTTCACTTCTTCAAAATCTGCATCCTGAACATCATCAGAACCGGTGTTAGCTCCGGCCGATCCCTGTCCTGCATCAGCCCCTTGTTGAGCTTGTGCGTTGTACATTTCTTCAGAGGCAGCCATCCAGGCAGCATCTAAAGCTTCGGTTTTGGCTTTTACAGATTCCATGTCTTTGGCTTCAAAAGCTGTTTTCAGTTCGCTAACAGCTGTTTCAATGGCTGCTTTTTTGTCTGCAGAAAGCTTGTCGCCAAATTCCTTCAGTTGTTTTTCTGTTTGGAAGATCAATCCATCAGCTTTATTAAAAACTTCCACCTCTTCTTTTTTCTTCGCATCGGCAGAAGCATTTTCTTCAGCTTCGCGCTTCATTCTTTCAATTTCAGCATCAGAAAGCCCGGAACTTGCCTGAATTTTAATCGATTGTTCTTTGCCGGTTCCTTTATCTTTTGCAGATACATGAAGGATTCCATTGGCATCAATATCAAAAATGACTTCAATCTGAGGAACTCCTCTCGGTGCCGGCGGAATATCGGTCAGGTCAAACCTTCCGATTTCTTTATTATCATTAAACATTGGCCTTTCTCCTTGTCCTACACGAATGCTCACTGCAGGCTGATTGTCGGAAGCAGTCGAGAATATCTCAGATTTTTTGGTTGGTATCGTCGTGTTGGCTTCTATTAATTTTGTGAAAACAGAACCCATGGTTTCGATACCCAAAGAAAGCGGTGTAACGTCCAGAAGGAGAACATCTTTCACATCTCCGGTCAGTACACCTCCCTGAATGGCAGCACCGATGGCCACTACCTCGTCGGGGTTTACTCCTTTAGAAGGCTTTTTACCGAAGAATTTTTCAACTTCTTCCTGAATTTTCGGTATTCTCGTAGAACCTCCCACTAAAATCACCTCATCAATATCGCTCGCAGAAAGTCCTGCATCCGTCAGTGCTTTTTTACAAGGCTCCATAGAGCGTTTTACCAAATCTTCGGAAAGTTGCTCAAACTTCGCTCTGGTTAAGGTTTTCACCATGTGTTTCGGGCCAGACGCTGTTGCTGTGATATAAGGAAGGTTAATTTCAGTTTGGGTAGAAGCAGAAAGTTCGATTTTGGCTTTTTCAGCAGCTTCTTTCAATCTCTGCAAAGCGATAGGATCAGCTTTTAAATCCACGCCTTCTTCTGTTTGGAATTCAGAAGCCAGCCAGTTGATGACCACATTGTCAAAATCGTCACCTCCTAAATGAGTGTCTCCGTTGGTAGAAAGCACTTCGAAAACACCGTCTCCAAGATCCAGAATAGAGATATCAAAAGTACCACCACCAAGGTCATATACTGCGATTTTCTGGTCTTTATGGTTTTTATCCAAACCGTAGGCTAAAGCTGCGGCTGTTGGCTCGTTGATGATTCTTTCAACTTTCAGCCCGGCAATTTCTCCGGCTTCTTTGGTGGCTTGTCTTTGTGCATCATTAAAGTACGCAGGAACCGTAATCACCGCTCTGGTAACTTCCTGGCCGAGGTAATCCTCTGCTGTTTTCTTCATTTTCTGAAGAATCATGGCAGAAATTTCCTGAGGTGTATACTCTCTGTCGTCAATTTTTACCTTTACCGAATCGTTAGCTCCTTTTACCAATTCGTAAGGAACTTGTTGGTCATCGTCTGTTAAACTGGAGAAGTGGGTTCCCATATATCTTTTTATAGAAGAAATGGTTTTCTTAGGATTGGTTACCGCCTGTCTTTTTGCAGGATCTCCAACCTTTCTTTCACCTTCATCCGTAAATGCTACAATCGAGGGAGTTGTTCTTTTCCCTTCCGCATTAGGAATGACAACCGGATCTTTCCCTTCCATTACTGAAACGCAAGAGTTGGTTGTTCCTAAATCAATTCCAATTATTTTGCTCATATTATTAAATATTGTTTTAATTCTTAAATCCGTTTTGGTTTTTCCTAAAAACATACCAAGCAAAAAATTCTGACAAATTGACAGCATGTCATGTTACTACTAGAAATGAGAACAATAATTTTAATGACTTACTCATCCCAATTTATATCAATACTTTATCAGTCAGCAATTTGAATCCAAACCGGAGCATGATCGCTGGTTTTTTCCCATCCCCGCACATGGCTGTCCACCACCACTTTTTCTAATCGATCTTTCACTGCGGGAGAAAGCAGAAAATGATCAATACGCAATCCGGCATTTCGCTGATAAGCATTTCGGAAATAATCCCAAAAAGTGTAGATAATTTCATCTGGATAACATTCCCGCAACGCATCTGTCCAGCCCTGATCCTGAAGTTCCTGAAACGATTCCCTTACTTCCGTCCTGAAAAGCGCATCATTCACCCATCTTTCAGGTTTATAAACATCTTTTTCCTCAGGAATCACGTTAAAATCGCCAGCGAGAATAACGGGTTTCCCGGAAGTAATGAGCAATTCTGCATGAGCTTTCAACCTTTCCATCCAGCGAAGTTTGTAATCGAATTTGGGGCCCGGATACGGATTTCCGTTCGGCAAATAAAGACAACCAATAATGAGCTCTCCTATTTTTGCTTCCAAATAACGGCTTTGAAGATCTTCCTCTTCGCCTTCCAAACCTCTCCGTCTTTCTTCTGGCGCTTCTTTGGAAAGAATAGCGACACCGTTCCACGATTTTTGTCCGTGCCACAAAGCATGATATCCTGCACTTTGTATTGCTTCCAAAGGGAATTTTTCCTGAGGTGCTTTCAATTCCTGAAGGCACACAACATCCGGCTGAGCTTCTTCCAACCAGCGCAATAAAACGGGCAATCTGCCATTAACGCCGTTTACATTATACGTTGCAATTTTCATTTTGATTTATAATTTTAACACAATTTGCGGATTGATAGTATTTGACATTGTTTTTGCAGCCATTATTGAACCAATTTATAAAATATGAGAGCGATTTGGAACGGTGCCATCGGATTCGGTTTAGTGAATATTCCTGTAAAGTTGTATTCGGCAACAGAAACAAGTGCCTTAGATCTGGATATGTTGGATAAAAAAGATTTCAGCAATATCCGGTTTAAAAGAGTAAATGAAAAAACGGGGAAAGAAGTGGCTTGGGAAAATATCGTAAAAGGATATAAAATGGAAGACCGCTACATCGTACTGGATCTTGAGGATTTCGCCGCTGTAAGCCCCGAAAAATCCAAAATACTTTCCGTAAAACAATTTGTAAAAGAAGAAGAAATAGATCCGGCCTATTTTGAAACGCCGTATTTTCTGGAGCCGCAAAAAAACGGTGAAGAGGCATATAAACTCTTGTTGAAAGCGCTGATCAAAACAAAAATGGCAGGCATCGGCACTTTTATTCTTCGCGAAAAAGAAATCCTTGGGCTGGTGAGGCCTTTCGAAAATAAAATACTGATGGTGAACCGTATGCGTTTTCCACAGGAAATAAGAAGTTATGAAGATCTGAAAATGCCTTCCGCAAAAGCTCCGAAAACGGAAGAACTGGACATGGCAGAGTCGCTGATCAAACAGTTGGCAACAGAGTTTACTCCTGAAAAATTTAAAGATACGTACCACGATGATCTGATGAAAATCATCGAACAGAAAGCGAAAGGAAAGAAAACCAAAGCGATAGAGGAAGAACAACCCGAAAGTGCTCCTTCCGACCTGATGGCGCAACTGAAAGCGAGCCTTGAATCTGGCAAGAAAAAAGCCGGTTAATTTCATTTTTAAACATCATCTATGCCTCTTCAGGAATACAACAAAAAAAGAAATTTCGACGACAGCCCGGAACCGAAAGGCAAGTCCCGCGAAAGCAAAACTGCTTTGAAGTTCGTGGTTCAAAGACATGCCGCTTCACACCTTCATTATGATTTGAGGCTTGAAATGGAAGGCGTTCTGAAAAGCTGGGCTGTTCCCAAAGGGCCGTCCATGAATCCTGAAGACAAAAGGCTTGCGATGATGACAGAAGACCATCCTTATGAATACAAGGACTTTGAAGGCAGTATTCCTGCAGGAAATTACGGAGCGGGAGAAATGGAAATCTGGGATTCCGGAACGTATGAGCCTGAGGAAAAAATCAAGGGAAAATCCGACGATCTGGTCATGCGGACAGCGCTTCACAAGGAAAGCCTCAAATTTAAACTCAATGGTGAAAAACTGAAAGGGGGATTTGCATTGGTTAAAATTAAAAATTCAAAGCAGGAAAACGCATGGCTGCTGATCAAACATAAAGATGAATTCGCCACTTCCGAACCTTATGATGCGGAAGAATTTACCGACGAAGATTCCAAAGTAACGGCCTACCTTGAAAAAAAAAATCAAAAAAAAGATAGCCGCCAAACCAATATCGTAAAATCCTATAAAAATTACGCACCTTCCTTAGCCCGTGCAGGAAAAGTGAGCGATTATATCGTTCCGATGCTCGCTAAAATAGCCAAAGAACCTTTCGACGACAAAAACTGGGCTTTTGAAATAAAATGGGACGGCTATCGCGCTGTTGCAGACCTTCGGGAAGAACCTCAACTATACTCCAGAAATGGAATTGATTTTTCCAAAAAATTCAAAAAAATCTACAATCACCTGAAACTCCAAGAGCATGAAATGGTTGTGGATGGTGAATTGGTTGCCTATGATAACACCGGAAAACCTAATTTCCAGTTGCTTCAGCAAATGGGTGATCATCCTAACCTGAATGTGGTGTATCAGGTATTCGACATCATCTGGCTGAACGGACATTCTACGGAACAACTCTCCTATCTTCAAAGGAAAGAATTATTAAAAGACGCCCTAAAGGAAAGTGATTATATCCGATACCACGACTATGTTCTGGAAAACGGAAAGGAATTTTTCAAACTTGCTGAGCAAACAGGACTGGAAGGCATTATCGCAAAAAATATTGAAAGTACTTACAGCAGAGGCGTTCGGACTTCAGAATGGTTGAAAATAAAAACCTTGCAAACAGAGGAAGTTTTGATTTGCGGTTTTACCGAACCTCAGGGTTCCAGAAAATTTTTCGGATCATTAATTTTAGGAACTTTTATCGATGGAAAGCTCACTTTCTCGGGACATGCGGGAACGGGATTTACAGACCGGAGCCTTAAAGAGCTCCACGAATTGATGACCCCTTTGATTAGAAAAACATCACCTTTTGAAAAGATACCCAAAACCAATGCGGTGGCAACCTGGATTTCCCCGAAGTTGGTTGCTGAAATTAAATATACTGAGCAGACAAAAGACGGAATTTTCCGTCATCCGGTATTCCTTCATCTTCGGGAAGATAAATCCGCTGAAGACCTGAAATCTTCATTACATGAAGAACAAAATCCGAAACCCATTTTAAAACCAAAAATCGTGAAAGAGAAAAAAGATATTCAGAAAAAAATCGGAAAGCAGGAAGTGAAACTAACCAATCAAAATAAAATCTATTTTCCCAAAGACGAGCTAACGAAAGGCGATGTGGTGGCGTATTACCAAAGTGTTGCTTCCTATATTCTGCCCCATCTGAAAGACAGGCCCCAATCGATGAACCGATTTCCCAACGGAATCGACGGGATGAGTTTTTATCAGAAAGATGCAGCGGACGAAACGCCGGATTGGGTAGAAACCCAAGAAATTTTCTCCGAAAGCAACGAGAAAAACATCAGTTATATTCTCTGTAACGATGCGGCAACCATGGCATACCTTAATAATCTCGGCTGTATCGATCTGAATGTGTGGACCAGCAGAATACAAAATCTCGAAAACCCGGATTATCTGGTTCTGGACCTCGATCCTTCAGAAAAAAACACTTTTGACGATGTTATTGAAACTGCGCTTTCAGTAAAAAAAATACTGGATATTGCTGATATTGAAGGGCATCCAAAAACTTCAGGAAGTTCGGGAATTCACATTTATATTCCCATGGGTGCGAAATATTCCTTCGATCAGGTGAAAGATTTCGCACATATTCTGATGCAGATGGTGCAGAAGGAACTTCCGGACCTCACCACGCTGGAACGCAGTCTTCAGAAACGTGACAAAAGCAAGATTTATCTGGACTATTTGCAAAACCGGCGCGGACAAACCCTGGCAAGCGTCTACAGCATTCGCCCGAAAAACGGCGCTCCGGTTTCGATGCCTTTAGAATGGAAGGAAGTAAAACCCGGCTTAAAACCCACCGACTGGAATATTGAAAATGCCAAAAATCGGCTCGATAAAAAAGGTGATCTCTTCAAACCAGTGATAGGAAAAGGAATTGACATGCTGAAAGCCATTAAAAAAATATCGGAATAAAGGTCAGCAGATCTTTATATAATATTCACTTCCCTTTCCAGCACAATGCCAAATTTCTCCTGTACCGAATGAATGATTTGTTCTGAGAAATCATAAATTTCCTGTCCGGATGCGTTACCTGTGGCATTCACAATCACCAAAGCCTGAAGTTCATGGCAACCCACATTTCCAGATTGGCGGCCTTTCCAGCCACACTGTTCGATAAGCCAGCCGGCAGGAATCTTAACCAAATCGCCTGCGGGATACGACGGCATATCTGGATTTTCTTTTTGCAGTTTTTCAAACTGGGTTAACGGAATGGTGGGATTTTTAAAAAAACTGCCCGCATTTCCGGTGATTGACGGATCCGGAAGTTTGCTTTTTCTGATAGAAATAACGGCTGCAGAAACATCTTGAATCGTAGGATTCTCAACATTCATTGTCTCCAGTTCTTGCTGAATAGCGCCATAACCAGTTTTTACCAAATGCTGATGTGTTGTGAGAGAAAAACTGACTTCCAGAATCACATATTTCCCTTTCCCTTCTCTTTTGAAAACAGATTCCCGATAGCCAAATCTGCACTCTTCTTTATTGAAATATTCGGTTTCGAGAGTTTCCAGATTCAGCACTTTGCATTCTACAAAATGATCTTTAATTTCCGTACCGTAAGCGCCGATATTCTGCATCGGTGAGGTTCCCACATTTCCGGGAATTAAGGAAAGATTTTCCAGGCCTCCATAATTCTTTTCCAAACAATACATCACGAACTCATGCCAGTTTTCACCCGCACCGGAAGAGATCAATACATGATTATCGTCAATAATTTCTTCTTTTATGCCTTTGATATTTAATTTAATAACAAGGCCGGTAAAATCATGCAGGAAAAGAACATTACTTCCGCCACCGAGAAACAGCAACGGAATTGCAGGATTGTTTTTCTGAAACCTGCGATAATTTCTCAAAACAGAAATTAATTCTTCTTCTGAATGAACTTCAGCAAAATAACGGGCAGAAACTTCTACACCGAAGGTATTATGAAACTTTAAAGATACATTTTGAAGCCAATCCATTCTCAGAGCCTGTTTAAACTTTAACGAAATATTTTTAGTATAGGTATTTTAATCATTCTCAATGACACTTTTATGCTCTTTTCGGCGTATTTCACCCTTTTTTTTTGTTTAGCCCGCTAAACTTTCAACCTAAAAGAGCAAAATCCATCCAAAAATAGCTATAAAATTGAAAATTGTAAAATTTAAACAGGCTCTGAGAAAATAAAGCGGTAAAATTAAAAAATAAAAGCCACGAATCCGAAAATCCGCGGCTGTAATTCTTATGATATTTCATTAAAGATTAAAAGAAATTCTGTATTTTTCCAAAGCATCTTTCAGCAGTTCTACACTTCTTCTCAAATCTTCTTCTTTCAGAACGTAAGCGATGCGAACCTGTTTTTTTCCCAGTTCAGGATCACTGTAAAAACCGCCTGCCGGTGCCACCATGATCGTTTCATTATTGTTGGAATACACTTCCAGCAACCATTGGGCAAATTTTTCGGTATCATCCACAGGAAGTTCCGCCACACAGTAGAAAGCTCCTTTTGGTTTCGGACAGATCACACCGGGAATTCCGTTCAGTAAATCAACCAGAACATTTCTGCGGTGGGTGTATTCTTCCCGAACATTCCGTATATATTCCTGATCATTTTCATGCGCTGCAGTGGCGGCAATCTGGCCTAAAAGCACCGGACTGAGCCTGGCCTGTGCGAAAAGCATCGCAGCATCATGAATTTTTTGGGACCGGGTAATCATGCAGCCAATCCGCGCTCCGCACATCGAATATCTTTTCGATTCAGAATCAATAATAATGCAATGGTCTTTCAGTTCTGTAAACTCCAGCATCGAAATCTGCTGATGTCCGTCATACACGTATTCCCGGTACACTTCGTCTGAAATAATGACGATGTCATGCTTCAGTGCGATTTCTGCCAACTTCTGAAGTTCTTCCAACGAATACAGATATCCTGTGGGATTTCCGGGATTACAGATGATAATCGCCTTTGTTCTCGGCGTTATTTTTTTCTCAAATTCTTCAATAGAAGGAAGGGCAAAACCGGTATCAATAGTGGAAGGCACCGCAACTACATTAACACGGAAGGTGTTGGCAAAACCATTATAATTAGCGTAATAAGGTTCTGGAATAATCACCTCATCCCCATCATCACAAAGGGTGGAAATGGCAAAATTCAAAGCTTCGGAACCTCCGTTCGTCACAATGAAATTATTCGGAGTAAGGTCGGTAAAACCCAAAGAATGATAGTACGTTACCAATGCATTTCTGTATTCTATATTTCCTTCCGAAAGGGCATATTCCAAAACAGTCAGGTCAATATTCCTGATGGCTTCCATCGCCGTTTCAGGAGTTTTGATGTCGGGTTGGCCGATGTTCAGGTGATACACTTTCATTCCCCGTTGCTTGGCCTGAGTGGCGAATGGAACCAGTTTTCTAACTGGCGAAGCAGGCATGTTTTCAGCCCTTTTTGATATTTGTGGCATTGCGTTTCTTTATTTTCACAAAAATACAAATTTTCGGGCGAAGATGTGTCTTTTACAGCACCCATTTTGTGTGTCTTTTTCCCTATCAGCATCTGCGCTTTTTTTATTAAAAATTACATTTACCTTTGCCGAAAGGGAGATTTCAATTTCGACAACATTACTCAATGACAAAGATTCTATTGCTTTCCGACAGCCATTCTTATATCGATGACAGAATTCTTGAATATGCCGGCAAAGCAGATGAAATATGGCATTGCGGAGATTTCGGGAGCATGGAAGTTTTGGAAAAACTGGAAAAAATAAAACCTTTGAAAGGAGTTTTCGGAAATATTGATGGCGATAAAATTCGCCGCTGTGTTCCGGAAGTCAATCATTTTCAGTGTGAAAATGTGGAAGTTCTGATGATTCACATCGGCGGTTATCCGGGAAGATACACGCCTTTAGCGCGAAAAGAGATTGCTGAGAAAAAACCGAAATTGTTTATTTCTGGGCATTCGCACATTCTGAAAGCAATGTATGACGATAAAAATGCGCTGCTCCACCTGAATCCCGGAGCGTGTGGAAAACAGGGCTGGCATCAGATCAGAACCATGATGCATTTTGAAATAGACCATGAGACGATCCAAAATCTACAGATTATTGAACTTGGAAAAAAATAAAGTGTGAAAATAAAAGATCAGGTATCGGTGATAGACGAAAATCTTAGCGGAACGGTGACTTCAGTTCACGGAAACCGGGTTGTTTTTATAGATGATTACGGATTTACCCATTCTTTCCGCAAGGATCAGCTGGTATTGCGCGAACATTCTTTATACGAAAATCTGCAACTTCAGAAAAAACCGGAGCCTGTAAAATCGAAGTCAAAAAAACATCATAAAAAACATTTCGTTCTGGATCTTCATTTCGGGAAAATGGTGACCCATCCTGAACGTTATGAAAGCTTTGAAAGACTTTTCATCCAGAAAGAAAAATTATTGGAAACTATCGCTTATTGTAGAAAAAACAATCTCAAAAAGCTTGAAATCATCCATGGAATCGGCGACGGCACGTTGCAACAGATGGTGCAGGAAGTGCTCATCAGCCAAACCGGACTGGATTTTCGGAATACGGCGATTCTACATCATCAGTCCGGATCGGTAATGGTAGAATTTATTTAGATTTTTTCTCGGGAACCACTGCAAAACTGGAAGCATAAAATTTCCCGTCTTTAATTTCTCCGGAAACTTTTGCTTTTTTCACCACGTTGCAGAAACCATCGTCTGCGTGAGGATTTCCGTGATCCTTAATGGTAGTACCTTCCACATAATACACTTTGTTGTCCATTCTGACGGCCAGAGCGCAACCTCTGTCATTTTTCTGATCAAAATTGCACATTCCGCAGGAAGCTTCCACGTATTGATTGGTCACTTTTTTCTGAGCAAAAACCGATACTGAAAACACCAGCATCATCAGTAAAAACATTTTTTTCATATTCAAATTATTTAAGGTTAAAGGTAAGAAATTAAGACAAATATAAGATAACATTGATAAAACTCATATTGTATTCCCGAATTTTACAACCCAAATAATTTTAATAAATTTGCTCACTTCAAGATGGAAAAACTCAACTTACTTTTTACCCAGGACGGTTTACAATACCAGATGGTGCGTGGCAAAAGCGTTCAGGACGAACAATCTTACTTCATGAAGGAAGAATCTCCGACAGATTTCATTTCCCGAAAACTGGAAATGGCGCTGGACAAAAAACACAGCGAAATCTCTGTAGTGTCCGCACTGAACCGTTTTACACTGATGCCCGAAGGTTTCAGCGAACACGAAATGGGCTATGACCTGATCGCATTCAATTCGCCGGTCAATAAAAACGAAGAAGAACTGATGCTCTCTGTCAATAAAAAATATGGAGTGCAGTTTTATTATACTTTCCCGAAAAAGTGGTACGAGATGTTGAAATCCCGGGAACTTCCTGTAAAATTTAATTTCTCAGGCGAAAAATTCCTCAATTCCATCAGCGCAAAAGGCGGAAAAGAAATCCACATCAATCTGTATCACCAGCAGTGTGAGTTTATTGCGCTGGAAAATAAAAAAGTGATCCTGTACAACAATCTCGATATTAATTCTGAGGTAGATTTTCTTTATTTCATCATGTTCAGCATCAGCAAAATTGGTTTTGGTATCAAGGAAACCCGCTTTTTCGTGTACGGAGAAACTTCAGAAAACGAGACTTTTATTTCAGAACTCCGGAAGTTTGTCCGCCATCTGAAAATAATTCATGATAATCAGCCAAAGAAAAATTTCATTCTAAAGTAACGCTTATGTATCGCATTATATCAGGAAAATGGAAAGCCAAAAAAATTGCAGCCCCGAAACATTTCGATGTGCGGCCCACCACTGATTTTGCGAAAGAGGCGCTTTTCAGCATTATCGAAAACCGATATGAACTGGAATTTGCTTCCGTTCTGGATCTTTTTGCGGGCATCGGTTCCATCACGCTGGAGTTCGCTTCCAGAGACTGCCAGGATATTACCAGTGTGGAAATTAATCCTAAACATTGTAGCTTTATTTCCACTGTAGCCGCAGAACTGGATATGGCTTTACAGATCAGTGTTCAGCGTGCGGATGTCTTTGACTGGCTGAAGAAAAACCGGACCAAAAAACAATACGATATCATCTTTGCAGATCCGCCTTTTGAGATGGATGAAAAGAAATACAGCGAATTGATTTCCCTGATTTTAAACAACAATTATCTGAAAGAAAACGGAATCCTGATTCTCGAACATCAGACGAAAAACATCCCTCAACACCCCAATGTGACGGCTACCCGGAAATACGGAAACGTCAGTTTTTCACTGATTAAAGACAACGAAAAGGAAGAAAACGAAACTGATTAAATACTTTTGGGTTCGTAAAAGAAAAGAAGCTTTTTAGCAGCAAGGTCAAAATCCGACCACGAAGAACACTCAATCTGAAATCCCGCAACGCCGCAGGTTGGAAAATGGAAAATATCTTCTGAAATAGAATTGGCAAAATTGGATATTCCGTTATTGTGCGAAAACATCGCTACAGAATCCACCTGATCTTCCAACCCGTAAATTACAGAACGGATTCCATCTTCTGAAGGGCTATACAGTTTCTGATCTGTATGAAGCGATACCTGATAATCCTGATTGAATATTTCACAGGTTCCCAATGCCCTTACCGCAGGACTTGAAATAAAATACTGAATATCAACTTGATTTCCTTTCAGGAATTTTGCCATTTTTACAGCGTCCTCATGTCCTCCTTCAGCAAGCGGTCTATCGAAGTCCTCTGTGTCTGCAGGCCAGTCGCTTTTCGCATGGCGTACCAGAATCAGTTTTTTCATAATTTTTGAATTTGGGAAAATAAAATTAAACTATTTCACAGGAACTACAAAACTTTATTTTCAGCTGATCCGTTTTGTAGCGATAGCACGGACAAACTTTTTCTCTTTGCAGGAACAGACACTGTTGGCAATATCGGTCCCCAAAATTGTTTTTCCACAAGTCATACAGGAATAATACTGATCCGGCAGTATATCCTTTACAGTATCCAGATATTTTTCCGGCCATATCGGAAGCCCGTGTTCGGTTAGTTCCCGTTCGCGGAAGATAATGCTCAGCGTTCCGTTGGTTTCCAGAAGAACATCTTTCACCTGGCCGATATGTTCAATATTCTGCATTCTCAATTCTGAAAAAAACTCATCTACACCCAGTTTTTTCTCATGCAGAAACTCGTTGGTAAACTGACCGTTTCTGATAAGATATTCCGGTTTTCCTTCAAAATACAATTCTATTTTTTCTGAGTGCGTTACCAGATAAATGATGATTCTGTAAATCAGAATAGTTACTACCAGTACCGTGGCTGCCACTGCAATGCCCACTTCTTTATAAAACATCGGATCTCCGGCAGCACTTCCCAGCGCAATAATCATCACCATTTCAAAAATCGAAAGCTGCTTTACGCTCCGTTTCCCGGTAAATTTCATCACCAGAATCAGGAATAAAAACATCATCGTAGTTCTGAGGACAACTTCCAGTAAAAACTGAACATTTTCAGTCCCGAAAAAGAGCTCTTCTGCTTTCATATATCAAATTTATAAGGACTAAAAATATAAAATTTGTTTAAATTTGCAGCTATGGGAAAAATTATGGCAATCGACTTCGGCAGAAAACGCACGGGCATTGCTGTTACAGATGATTTTCAAATCATTGCCAGTGGTCTCGATACGGTGGAAACCCCTTCGCTGATGAACTTTCTTCATCAGTATTTCGCCGAAAATCAGGTGGAAGAAGTGGTTATCGGGCTTCCCATTGACCTCAAGGGCAATCTTTCTGAAATAGAAACCGACATCAGAAAATTTATTGGTGATTTTGAAACCCAATTTCCCGGGATCACCGTTCATCGTCTGGATGAAAGATTTACGTCGAAAATAGCATCGTTTTTTATCAGCCAAAGTGGCAAGAGCAAAAAGAAAAGACAGGACAAGAGCCTGATAGACAAAGTGAGCGCTACCCTTATTTTACAGAATTTTTTAGAAAATAAACAAAGATGATATTACCAATCCGGGCTTTCGGAGATCCAATTTTAAGGAAAGTGGCCCGTACAATAGATCAGGATTATCCGGAGCTGAATACCCTGATCGAAAGCATGTATGAAACGATGGAGGATGCCAACGGTATCGGACTGGCTGCACCCCAAGTGGGTTTGGATATCCGGCTGTTCTGCATTGATGTGTCACCCCTGGCTGACGATGAGGATTATGCTGATATCGCCGAAGAACTGAAAGGGTTTAAAAAAGTATTTATCAATGCTAAAATGCTGGAAGAAAGTGGCTCCGAATGGAAGTTCAACGAAGGCTGCCTTTCCATTCCTGACATTCGCGAGGATATCAAACGCAAAGAAACCATCGTTATCGAATATTTTGATGAAAATTTTGTGAAACATACAGAAACTTTTTCCGATATTCGTGCCCGTGTTATTCAGCATGAATACGATCATATCGAAGGCATCCTGTTTACAGATCACCTTTCCTCGCTGAAGAAAAAACTGGTGAAAGGAAAACTTTCCAAAATCATGCACGGCGATGTGAATGTGAATTATAAAATGAGATTTCCAAAATAATTTTTCACGCACAGAAATGCGTAAGAAACGTTAATAATAAAAATAAAAGAGTATGGAGTTAGAAAAAATTATATCAATTTCGGGAAAGCCCGGACTTTTTAAACTGGTTTCCCAGCTGAAGAACGGATTTATCATCGAAGATGTTACCACCAAAAAGAAAGTAAGCATCGGCAATTCCAGCCAGGTGAGTTTATTGGACAATATCGCCATGTTTACTTTTGATAAAGAAGTTCCGTTGTTCGAGGTGTTCGAAAACATTGCCAAAACAAACGATTATAAAGAAACCATTTCCCATAAATCATCAGAAACTGAACTTCGGGAATTTATGGAAACTGCACTTCCTGATTACGACAGAGACCGCGTATATCTTTCCGACATCAAAAAACTTGCACAGTGGTACAATATCCTTCAGGCAGCCGGATACATCACTCCGGAAAGTTTCATAAAACCTGAAGCGGAAGAAACAGAAACTCCGGCAGAACCAGAAAAGAAAACAGCTACTAAAAAGACGGATCAAAAACCGGCCAAACCTGCTGCTCCTAAAGTAAAAGAATCTACACACGCAGCAAAATCAGCTCCCAAAAGTACGCACAGAAAGCAAGGGTAGGCTTCTTCCCTTTCAATAACAAAACCTTTCGGAAACGAGAGGTTTTTTTAGTAAATGCACATTGTGATTTAACAAATTCTTATCTTACATCAACATTTTGCGGCCTAAAAATGAATACTTTTGTCTTTAATAAAAATGATTACAATATGAAAGTAGCATTAATCGGAGCAACAGGATATGTGGGAAATGCCATTCTTAAAGAACTTCTCAACCGTCAATATGACGTAACGGCCATCGCGAGAAACAGTGCCAAAATCGACATCAGCAGCGACCATCTGACCCGGCGGGATCAGAACATTTTCAATACGGAAGGGCTCAGCGAAGTCATCAGCGGGCACGACGTGGTCATCAGTGCTTACAATCCTGGATGGACGAATCCAAATCTCCATGAAGAGTATCTCAAAGGTGCCGAAAGCATTCAGAAAGCGGTTGAAAAGTCAGATAGCAAACGGCTGATCGTCATTGGCGGCGCAGGAACATTGAAAATCGACGGAAAATTCATCGTGGATGGCCCGGATTTCCCTAAAGAAATCTATCCGGGTGCGAGTGCTGTGAAAAAATACTTTGTAGAAAACCTCAGCAAAAATGAAACACTGGACTGGCAATTTTTCTCCCCGGCAATAGAAATGAATATGTTCAGTGAGGACAAAGACCGGGGAAGAACCGGAAAATACCGCTATAGTACCGACACGCCGGTGCTGGACGAAGAAGGGCGTTCCCGACATTCAGTAGAAGACCTGGCCGTAGCCATTGCCGATGAAATTGAAAATAAACAGTTCATCAGAAAACAGTTTACGGCGGCGTATTAGAATATTCCGGAAAATCAAAACAAAATATTTCGACAGAATTACCAAATCTGCTAATATAAAACTACGCTAACAATGGGAAGCATGGTTTTCCGGCGTTTGCTTACAAAAAAGAAAATATGAAAAATATAGAATTTGGGTATATGACCTTCGCCGATATGGCACCGGAAACTTCACCCGGAAAAGGCACCAATGCCCGCCAAAGAATACAGGATCTGTTGGAAGAAGTGAAACTTGCAGATGAACTCGGTATTGATGTTTTCGGTATCGGAGAACATCACCGCGAAGATTATTCGGTTTCTTCTCCATCCACCATTCTGGCGGCTGCAGCAGCAATTACAAAAAATATAAAACTGACCAGCGCAGTCACAGTGCTAAGTTCCGAAGAGCCCGTTCGGGTCTATCAACAGTTTGCAACCATAGATCTCATTTCCGGCGGAAGAGCCGAAATCATGGCCGGACGGGGTTCCTTTATTGAGAGTTTTCCTCTTTTTGGATATGACCTGAACGATTATAATGAACTTTTTGAAGAAAAACTGGAACTTCTCCTGTCTATCAACCGGTCTGAAAAAGTCAACTGGAGCGGAAAGCTCCGTGCTCCGATTCATGATCTTGGCGTTTATCCCAGAGCAGTGGAAGGAGAAATTCCTGTCTGGCTGGCTGCAGGAGGAACACCTTCTTCCGCCGTGCGTGCTGCCAAACTGAAACTCCCGTTAATGCTTGCCATTATTGGCGGAATGCCGGAAAATTTTATTCCCTTTATTGAGCTGTATAAAAAGACGGCTTTGGAAAGTGGAGTTTCTGAGAATGACTTACAGGTAGGCATCAACAACCACATTCTTATTGGCGAAAATGATGAGAAAGTTGCCGACGACTTCTTCCCCCATTATGCTGCCATGATGGACAGGGTTGGAAAAAGCCGGGGTTGGCAGCCGATGACGCGACAGCAATATGAATTTATGAGAAGTGAACGCGGCTCCCTGATGGTAGGCAGCGTAGATAAAGTAGTGAATAAAATCGTGGCGGAACATCAGATGTTCGGTTTTACAAGATTTATGGCACACGGCAGCCTGGGAACCACCCCGCATGAACTAACGATGAAATCGCTGGAATTGTACGGTAAGGAAGTCATTCCTGAAGTGAAAAGAAGATTGAATTTTCTATAACATTGATGTACCTGATTTTCCCTACATTGTAGAATTATTTTCAGTACGTTTCACTATAATTCTAAATAATTATGTCAAACATCGAATTAATCATCGAAGAAAAAGCCGCTGATATCGGGAATTTCCTGGTCGGCAGGCTGCTTCCATTCCGGGGAAAAAGAGCGGTGGGCCCGTTCGTGTTTATCGATCACATGGGTCCGGCAAAACTGGCTGAACATCAGAATCTGGATGTTCCGCCGCATCCACACATCGGACTTTCCACATTGACCTATCTTTTCGAAGGATCTATTTTTCATCGCGACAGTCTGGGTTCCGCAATGGAAATACAGCCCGGTGCGGTCAACTGGATGACGGCCGGCAAAGGAGTCGTGCATTCCGAAAGAACACCGGAATATCTGCGAACTTCCGATACGTCGCTGCATGGTTTTCAGATTTGGGTCGGATTGCCAAAGGAACTAGAGCAAATGGAACCCGAATTCCATCATACGGAGGCTTCTGCAATTCCGGCTTGGGAAGAAAATACCGTTCAGTATAAACTGATTGCCGGCGAAGCATTCGGAAAAAAATCACCGGTTCCGGTGTACAGCAAACTGTTTTTCATCGAAATTAAAAATAAAGAGAAAACCAAGATCAACATCGGGGAGCATCTTTTCGGTGAGGTTGCCATGTATGTTCTGGAAGGCACGGTACATCTTGAAGGAAATGAATTCGGTTCGAAGCAGCTTCTCGTAGCTAAAAATGCCACCCTTTGCGAATTTGAAATGAATGAAAACGCGACGGTATATCTTTTCGGCGGCGAACCTTTTCCTGAGGAACGGTATATTTTCTGGAATTTTGTCAACTCTGACAGAGATGTTATTGAGCAGGCAAAACTCGACTGGCATGATCAGAACCTGAGTGCGTTCCCGAAAGTAATCGGCGATGAAGATGAATATGTAGCACTGCCTAAAGCAATTTTAAAACACCGATAAATAAACCCATCACTATGTCAGAAATAAAACACACCAACAACGAGAAAAAAGGCGTTTTCGAAATCTATTCTGAAGGCAAAAAAGCCGGCGAAATGACCTATACCTGGGCAGGAGACGACAAGTTTATTATTGATCACACCGAAGTAGATCCTGCATTCGGAGGAAAAGGACTGGCCAAAGCGCTGGTTGTTGCTGGTGCAGAATATGCACGGGCCAACAATAAGAAAGTAGTTCCTGTATGCCCGTATGCAAAAATAACTTTCGAAAGAAATGCAGAACTGCAGGATGTGCTCTTCAGGTAACATTCATTTACTTTTTATCTGAAAAAGCCAAAAAAAACGATTAAATTTGTGAAAAGCATCTACTTAGAGGATTTCTTTAGATCTTCCCGGATGCCTATTCACCAATATCCGCTCAATATATGGCACACCTTCCGGAACTTATTGTTGATCTGGCCCTCATTCTCCTTGTGGGAGCCTTTATCACTATTCTGTTTAAAAGGATAAAGCAGCCTCTGGTATTAGGCTATATCATCGCCGGATTTTTAGTAGGCCCTCATTTTACATTAATTCCCACGGTGGTGGATAATGAAAATATTGAGACTTTTGCTGAAATCGGGGTCATCATGCTTCTTTTCAGTTTGGGGCTGGAATTCAGTTTTAAAAAGCTGATGAGTGTGGGAGGTTCCGCCTCTATTACCGCTGTGGTGGAGATTCTTTTCATTGGGCTTGGCGGTTATCTCACAGGATACCTTCTGGGCTGGAAACCCATAGACAGTCTCTTTTTGGGAGGGATGCTGGCCAGTTCTTCTACCACCATTATTCTCAAAGCTTTCGATGAATTAGGATTGAAAACCAGGCAGTTTGCACAGGTGGTTTTCGGGGTTTTAATTGTGGAAGATATTATTGTGATCCTTCTCATGGTATTGCTTTCTACGGTAGCTGTTACTCAGCAGTTTGAAGGGTCGGAGATCATATTTACTATTTTGAAACTGATATTCTTTCTGCTTTTGTGGTTCCTTGTCGGGATTTATTTACTCCCAAGTTTCCTTAAAAAGGCAAGAAAGTTTATGGACGGCGAAACCACCCTTATTTTTGCCATCGGTTTGTGTTTCGGTATGGTGGTTCTGGCCACGCAAGTAGGATTTTCTGCTGAATTAGGAGCTTTCGTTATGGGTTCGATTATTGCGGAAACCGTCATGGCTGAAAGAGTGGAACACATCACGATGCCCATTAAACAGTTATTCGGAACGATATTTTTTGTTTCGGTGGGGATGATGATTGATCCGAATGCGATGGTGACCTATGCATGGCCGATTCTGGTGATCACCGCGCTTACATTATTCGGAAAATTTTTCTTCAGCGGACTGGGTGCATTGATTTCCGGGCTTCCGCTCAAACAATCCATGCAGATCGGGATGAGCATGGCACAGATAGGCGAATTTGCTTTCATTGTCGCCACATTAGGATTATCGTTGGGTGTGATTTCAGATTTCCTCTTTCCGATAGCGGTCGGAGTTTCTGCGATCACCACGTTTACGACGCCTTATATGATGAAAATGGCGGATCCTTTCTATGACTGGCTTATGACTAAACTGCCGTCGAGATGGGTAACCCGGATCGAAAATTACTCACTGGAAACCGAGAAGATGAATGCCAATCCGAAGTGGAAGAACATTACCAAGGAATACCTCCGGATTATTATTCTGAACACCATTATTCTGATTGGGATCATCCTGACTTTCAGATTCTTCATTATTCCTTTTATCAACCGGAATATTGAAGTTCCGCTCTATCAGAACATTATTGTTATTATTCTGGGAACCGTGGTTTCGTCTCCTTTTTTATGGGCTATTCTTACCAAAGCACCAAAAATAGCGGAAAAAGACGCACTGAATGACACAGTGACTCTGGCCCTTAACATCATCCGGATTCTTCTGGGAACCTTCCTTATCGGGCTTTTTATCGATCAGTTGACATCCACCAAATATGCAATTATTTTCGCACTGCCGGTGGTGATCTTCCTGCTGTGGTTCTTTTCAACCAAAATTCAGGATGTGTATCAGCGGATTGAAAATCAGTTCATCAGCAATTTTAATGAGAGAGAAACTCAGGATTATCTGAAAAATAAAACCGTACACGATCTCAAACAGCGCAATCTGGAATTTCGGGAAAAACTGAAAACCTGGGATGCCCACATTTCGGTGATGGAAGTGGATCCCCACGCCAAATTCATCGGAGTCCGCCTGGAAGAACTTCGCTGGAAAGAGAATTACGGCATTAATGTCGTGTATATTAAAAGAGGTGAAAACCTCATCAGCCTGCCTGGCCGCGACAATCGCCTGTTGCCGTATGACAGGGTTGGCATCCTGGGAACCGATGAGCAATTTCAGAATTTCAAGACTGTTTTTGACGAGCGGGAAGAGAAACTGAATGAAATGGAAGTGGGCGAAATTTCACTGATCAAGGTACTGATCGATCCCGACAGCAAATATGTAGGCCATTCGATCCGGCAGTCTCACATTCGCGAAGATCTGGTATCACAGGTAGTCGGTGTAGAAAGGAACGACAGCCGCATTCTAAATCCCGATTCTTCGGAAATCATTCAAGGGGATGACATCCTTTGGCTGGTGGGGAATGCGAAGAAAATCAGAGAATATAAGGAAAACAAAACGTGATACCCGTGATGGCAAGCAGAACAAGGGCCACTTCAAATCCACAATACCCGTTTCGCAATTTTTCTTTCCCCCTGAACAGAAAATACCCGCGCGGTAAGTTGTGAGCGTATAAAACTCACTCTTCAGGAAAACTTTTCCTGCAGTAGTCCGGAGGTCGGAAAGTTCCTTTTCTTCATTATTTTTTTAGACTGAAACTAAGCCATTTTCTTAGAAACTTGTCTGGTAAACATCATTCCTTGTTTATACGGTATTCTAAAGCTTTTTTGAGGCTTCCCAGATACGGACTTCATGCTTTAATCCTTCAATAAATGTTTGGCAAGGTTAAGAATACATGCCATTAAGCATATTATATCCATACTATATTCATACTATATTGATACTATATTCATACTGTATCCATACTATTTATTATCTTTGAATATCACTAAATTATCAATAACATGGCAGAGCTTATAGGTATTCTTAAATTTAAGGGAAAGCTGAATGGGCTTTCGTTTTATAAAATGAATGGCAAAATCATCATGCGGAAATCTGGTGGGTTTGACGGAGAAAAGATCCTGAAAGATGAAAAATATGTGAATGTAAGAAAAAACGCCTCTGAATTCGGGCGCTGTTCAAAATTTGGTGCAAAACTGCGGCGGGCTCTCCAGCCTTTTGTAAAGGATTTTCGTGATCCGATCCTTCACGGGAGAGTGGCGAAGATGCTTCACGACCTTATGAAACTGGATCCCGTATCTTCCAAGGGGGAGCGGACAGTGCAACTGGGGCTGCAGCATGGTGGAAGCGGGAAAATCCTTGACGATTTTGTATGGAACACCGGTGACGGAAAGAGATGCCGCTATGATTATGAAAAGCGGACGCTGTTTTTTGACCGTCTTCCTGCCCGTAGTACGAAGGCGGTTGTAACGCTGCGGTTCATCAATCCTGATGAGAGGCAGGATTCGCTGGAATTTGTGGATGTTGTTTTTGAGGTTTCGCTTCCCTGTTCTGAGTTTATTATTTCTGAGGATGAGGGATTTGAGTCTGTGCAAGCGCATTACCTGAAATTTGCGCTGATCCGGTTTTATGATGCAGATGGCTTCCTGCTGCGTGGAAAAACGGCAGTAGTAGTGGGGTAGTTTTGGGAAGTGCTGGTGTTTGGCAGGCACCTGTTTTGGAAGATTTAGGTAGAGGTATTATTCGTTACTCAGCATTTGGTATAGCAGTAAAATGTAACCCCTAAAAACTGGCTTTTGTTTTAGTTTATGACTCCACGATACAATCGTTCGGTAGCAGTGTGATCGGGGACCGCCCTTAATATTAGTCATAAAGTCCCAGAGATTCAAACCTCAGCCTGAACTGATGACATCCCGGGCAGTAGTTGCCTGCGGTGGGCAGAAATGTGTCAAATACCTGCAAGGGAGTGCAGGTACAGTTCTGGTCATGTAATCGGGGATCAGTATAGGGTACCAATTGAGGATTGGGGGATTTGGCCAAAATATCCAGCTCTACGATTTCCGCCGTCGTCATACTGATTGCCGGTACCGTTCGTGAATGTTCAAAATCTTCCATGCCTGCACCGAATTTAAGTTCCTTTGACTGATAACCACAGCCGCAAATTGCTTTGATGATTTCGCCCATTCGTGATGATTTTAAAGTGAATTTTAAAGATAGCTTTTTTTTTGGAATTGCAGGCCTAAGGTTTTGTAAAGAGGATTGGCACTTATGCTTTCCCATTTTTTAATCGTACCAATACCGATATCTCACAACAAATGGTAATTCCGCAGAATAGAATGAATGCTTCATAAGGATTTAAAGTGAGAACCTTATTCGCAGCCGTGTTGAAGTGACGGAACTTCACAGCAGGGCTCTGGAATAGCGGGGCGGTTATTTGCTTCTCCGGCACGAAGTGAGGACACTTCGCGCAGCTGGGTACTCCCTATAGTTCGAAATCGGTATCTTCAGTAATATCGATGTCATCATAAGCCGGGTTCTCGGACTTTAATTTAATGGTCGTTATTTTCAAAGAATTGTCGTGGTATTTTGGCTTAAATCTTTTTACATAGAATTCACTATTGTAAAACACGACAACAATATCATTTTCCCTTGGGAAAAGCCCTTTTTGGACGATTAGTGTATCTCCGTCGTAAATCCCTATACCATTTAATGAATCACCAGTAACAGTGACAAAAAAGGTTGTTTCCTTGTCTTTATGTAGAGGTTTAAGTTAAGCAGTTGAATCTTCCGGAAAATCCAATGCCGGGCTTTCAAAACTACCATAACCACCTGCTTTGACTTTAGCCGGGAGAAGCGGGATAAGCATTTCTGAATCGTTATCAAGACGGTAGAATTTTAATGGATTTGAGGTATGCGCGAGGCAAAGGTAGAAAATATGTTTACATTTTTAACGTTACGTTCTTTCTACCCTAATAACATCAGCCGGTGTAAAAGGAATTAATTTTTCGCGCATTGCTGCTTTATTTTTGAAAATGCGTCCAATTTGATAAGTTTTTGAGACATAGTCCGTAGAATCTATATTAATAGTTTGCGATTCATTTTTATTATAAGTTAATAATCTAATTTTATAACAGTTATCATTGTTGAAAACTTCTGAAAGCAAAGTTTTATCTGAGAGTCCACATGAGTGACCTAGAACAAATACGTCAAATTGGTCTGATTTTATGAAATCTAAAAAATCCTGGTAATTGTGTGTTCGTGTATACCGGTAAGTCTTTACAAAATGAAGGCAGTCATCAAACTTTTCTAAAAGTGAGAAATTAGTTTCATCTTCGTCGCCATAGCCAAATATCATTGGGTTATTTTCATCTTTAAGTTTACCATGAATATTAATCACTTTTATTTCCTTAAAATTATTTTTAAGTTCTTTTATATAGTCCGTGATTGTTTCAGTATAATTGAAATTGAGTATTAAAAGTCTTTGTGGAAAAATACCAGGATGGTTTTTACCGAGTATCTCGATATCTTTATAGGAACCTTTAAAAATCTGACTAAGCTGTTCAACTAAAGGACCTTTTCTAAAATATTCGCTATCATTGTGAAGATAATTATGTTCGATTTTTTCTAAATAATTTGCAAGCAAATACTGAATGTATTCAAAATGGAGATTTAGTTTCTTAATCTTCTCATGCTCATTTTTAGCTGAAAGATTACACAGCATTGAGTAATACTCATTTTCAATATCTACCCATCGATAATCGCTGCAGTTTGTAATAAGAAGTCTAATTAGATCACTTTTGTCATGAATTACATATTTTGACAGGTCCCATGGTGATGGTCGCGTATCTATATTAGAAATGAATGGATCGTGATTGATCAATAACGTACTAAAATCTGTTATTTCCCAATTTTGTAAATCATGAATTTTCCTGTGTTCTTTAAACCCAGAGGGATTTGAATAGATTTTAATCAGATCATCTTCAAAATAACTCTGATTTAGCATTACTGAGAACCCATGCTTTAGGTAAGACAAAATAAAGTCTTTATATGAAGTTTTCATACCATGAGCTAAGTCAAAGCCATTTCCAATAAGAATTAATCTATTCATATATTACGTGGTGGTATTATTTTAAAACTAATTTTTGAGCGGTTGTATCGTAGCTGTAATTCACAATACCTCCGGAGATGATCAGCTCTATTACTTCATTAATTACTGGTAATGGAACTACAAACCATTCGCGTGGGGTTATTCTCTGTTTCTTTTCGTAGTAGAGATCGATATTAAGGCAGCATTCTCCAAAGAAACGGTGCAATAAGTTTTCGAAATTTTGAGTATTAAGATTGAAGCATGTGTAAGTTGCAATAATATCAACATCTGCAAAAAGATAGGTTGCCTGGCTGGCTGCATTCTTCACCCGGTCTTTCACGGTATTTGTAGAAAACCCAATCTTATACAAATCTTTAATCTGACTTATTTTTGGATTAGACGATTTGGACTTCAGTACATAAATCCAACCGCTTTTTACATCTTCTTCGGCAATTAAGCCTGCTTTTTTCTGGAGGTCATCTTCAATATTTTCGGCGGTGTCTGTAATTAATTTCCCACCTTTATAGAGCTGTTTCGTTAGTGAACGATAGAGCATATTGCTTTTTGTTCCATTCTCAAAAATGATTTCTGTACGACCATCCCGCCTGCTCTTTGTGGTTTCTTTTAAGTCCTCTTCAACTCTCCCGAAATTAATGCTTTCAAGGTATAATAATAGTCCATCTAATAAATAAAACCGCTTTTCAAAAATCTTCTGTTCCGCATCGACAACCTGTTGTAACTTCCGCTTCCCCAGTTTCAATTCATCATGAACCTTTCTGAACATATTTTCATATTCTGCAAAGTCTTCTTCAGCCATGGCCTGTCTATTGGCGATGTTTTCAATTTTGGCTCTTTCTCCCGGTTTTGGTGTATGGGTGAATGAAAATATGGAGTTGTCTGCATCTGTTTCGAGCAGCCCTAAATCGTCATCTTCCAGGATATCATCCAAGGTAATTTTTTCCATTGCCACTTCGCCGAGAAGGTTGTAGCGGTCAAATGGTTTCAGGATTTTTTTGTGCGCCTCATTGGAACGGAACGCTTTGAGTTTAGACAGCAAGCCGTACTCCGACATTGAACTGGTGGATGGTTCCCGACCGTTTTTCTCGTAGAACTGATTGATCTCCATAAAAACGTCTGTCAGGCGGTATTCATCGGTCTTGATTATGGATTTCTTTTCTTTAAAATCCAGTAAGCCAAATTCGTCATCATCAAAAATATCGTCTAAACTTTTAGGCATTTTTCTGTCTTTTTCTTTTTGCTTCTCTTAAAAATATAATGGCTTCGGCCATACGAACTTCTTTTTGGTCAAATGACTGTAAGCTTGGCTCTTCGCCTGTTTTCGCCCGGAACTCCTTAATTTTTGGCCACAGGAGAATGGCTTCCTGCTCGGTCATTTCTATCTTAATCGCACTTATCGTGTCCTGAATGGCTTTCAACATTCTGGTTGTCACACTTTTGGAGAGGATCTCGAATGCACGCTGGAAAGGGTTAATCGAATCAATCAAATCAATGTGGATGTCATCAATATTTACAAAACTTCCTGCCATCCTGATGAACTTCTTGCCGCCCTGTTCCTCAACTGTTCCCGCTTTTATGACTGAATCCACCACTACATATTGTCGTACTGCTTCTACTTCTTCGTCATTTAAGTCCGGATATACTTCCCGGATGATTTTTGGAATCAACACCGTATTAATGGTTTCCGGTTCCAGATTTCCAGGCATTGCTTTAAGCATCGTGTCGTCCTGCAGAATCCGGGCTTTTAAATCATTAATATCACTTTCGATGATATCTTTGGCTCTCTGTGAAGTCGGCAGCTTAAATCCTTCGATATGTAAGGTGCCATTAATGTCATCAAATTCATCATCATTTTCGTCGTCGTCATCATTATCATTCTTCTTCGGTTTAAATTTGAAGTTGGGCGCCAGAACCTGCTCCATTAAGAGTGATGCAGTGATTGCCTTAAGCATGTTGTTTACGGCTACTTTCACGTCATCATCTTCCGCTTCCGGAGATGAAATCAGGTTGGTGAATTGTGCGTGGGTTTTGTTTGAACTGTCACGCGTTGCCCTGCCAATAATCTGAATAATCTCAGTTAATGAGCCGCGATATCCAATCGTTAATGCATGTTCGCAGAAAGGCCAGTCGAAGCCTTCTTTTGCCATCCCCAGCGCAATAATCATATCAATATCTTCAGGACTGCTTACTCCTCTTAAATAAGCAACAACTTTATCCCGGGACCGCGGATCATCATTTACCAAATCTGCCACTTTCAGGATTCTACCGGACCGTTTACTTTTGATGTACATGATCTTGGTTTCATCGTCCTGATATTCCATTTCGCCCAGACAGTCGATGATATGACTTACTTCCTCGTATTTCTGCTTAGAACTTTCCGCAGAATTGACAGAAGGGATGTGGATGATGGTTTTTTTGTCTTCATCGAGAATTTCCTCCAGTGCAGACAATCCTGTTTCAGGATTTGTTTTATAATATCTGCCCATATAGAAATGGTAGCCAATCCCTAATGATTTCAGGAACTCATATCCATTGAGCTGCTGGTAGTAATTGTAGGTGACTTTCATAAATTTTGCTTCATCTTCAGGCATGAGAACGGGGACACTGTCACCCCTGAAATATGAACCCGTCATCGCTACCAGATGGGCAGTAGATTTTGCCATGATATTTCTGATCACTTCGCCCAATCTGTTTTCACCATCAGCAGAAACGTGGTGGAATTCGTCAATCGCCAGTAAGGTTTCATTCAGGTCCTGTGGCTGGATGCCTTCAAACGCGAAGCGCAATGTTGCGTGGGTGCAGATTAAAATTCTTTCGTCGCTTTCCAGGAAACTGATAAACGCCTTTACTTTACTTTTGTCGCTTCCGGGCGTACACAGGTTGTATTTGAGATTAGGTTCCCAATTGGCAAAAAAACCATGGCTTGCCAGATCCGTAGGACTGAATGATGCCCCAATGGACCGTTCGGGAACTGCAACGATTACTTTTTTAATGCCCTGATTGATCATCTTATCTAAAGCAATAAACATCAGCGCCCGTGATTTCCCGGAGGCCGGAGGCGCTTTCAGGAGCAGGTATTTTGCGGTACGCCCTTCGTATGCTTTCTGCTGCATTTCGCGCATGCCGAGTTCATTGATTTTTTTGCTTTGTCCTGTCTGTGCGTACCGGACTTCTACCAGATTGATCGGCTTAAGGTATTCGGGATGATGAATTTCTTTTTTCACTATGGTCTTTTTTTCTTTTTTGGAAGATGGAACCATCACTGAGAAGTTAACACTATCGTATTCAATTTTGCCCAGCAGAAGATTGATGGTGTCTGAAGAAAGGCTGTGACCTTTGGTATCAAGGTTAGCCGGATATTTATCTCTGTTAATTACCACCCCTTTCAATTCGATCAACATCCGTGGGCTGTCAGGATTGTAGCCGCCCTGCAAGAGCAAATGGGTTTTTGGTTTCAGTCTGTCGTACTGCCCTTTGGAATTTTTATGAAATAGCTTTTGTAAGTAATGATTAGACAGTTCGCGGTATTCCACATTTTTTGAACCGCTGCGCATTTCGTGAAGGTTTCGTTTTTGATGGGCAGGTAGAGCCAATTGTCTTTGGTAAGACCGAGTTCATTTATTTTGTTCTGAAGATCCGGGGCGTATGTCATGTGGGTTTTGTTTTGAGGAATGTCTAAAGTTTATCTAAAAAAGCGGCATCTTTTATCTTGTGATTGAAGTTTAGTTTATTAGTAAACAGTGTATTATGAAAAGAGATTAACTAAAAATTTGTCTAAATAATGTCTAAATTCTATGTAAAGGATGTCTAAAGTAAATCTAAAAAAGTTCAAGAACTTCAAATGTAAGCTGAAAGAATCCTTTTATTGCTGAGTTGGTAATTTATATGATTTTGTTAACAAAAAATGAATACCAGGTCCGTTGCTTACATTATTGGCCTGTTTAGTGTAAACAAACTCATTTGTATTCCAAAACGGATGACAAAATTTGAATGATCCGCTGGTCAAGACTTACGAATTTGTTGCTCCCACTAATTTCTTAACTTTATATGCTATTTTATTGCCCTGTCTATCCCGGAGAATACTTTATACGTATTATTTTCGAAACACATTCGTCCGAGAATGATTGCGGGGTGAATATTATGGGTATTTGCCAACTGTAGAATTACTTTATCACTGAAGGGAAACTCATAATTTTTAAATTCTTTCCAAACTGCAGCATCAATCAAATTGTTTTTTGCGAAACCATCAGCTTCTTCTTCATACACCGTTACTACCTTATCATCTAAGTCCAGGAATTTAAGATCGCGGTTTTCGCTAAGATGTAAGAAAACATGTCCAAGTTCATGAAATAAAGTAAACGCCAGATTGTCAAGACGATTATATCTGCAAGTTAAGACAATTGCCGGGTTCTTGTTGCTCCAAAAAGAATACCCATCCACAGGCGTTTTCGTAAATTTTTCGAGGAAGATCAGTTTAATTCCATGGTCAGCCAAAACTGATTTCATGCGCTGTTTAATATTGTGATTCTCAAGGAAACACTGGTTCAGTTCATCAATTAATGACTGTTGGTTGTCATTATTGAAATTTTTAACCTCCACTAATGATGCTTCATATTCAGCCAAAGCACTCCAGGAAAACAAGTTTTTCTCATCGACGGTTAACTTCTCTGATTTTCTGTAAAACGAAAATTTTCTTTCCGCAAACTGGTTAATCAGATCGTCGACCGACTGCACTTTGAAAATCGTAAATATCTGCTGGATGTTCTTTTCAATATCATCGGACAGATAACCCAGTTTTTTAAACATATTTACCGGAACATAGTTTTTAATGATGCTCCACACTTCAATATTCTGGACTTTTTTCACATTCTTTTCCTTAATTCTTGCTAAATCTAGGTCATGCTGTACCTGGAACTTCAGCCAAAAATCTGCCGGTATGCCCAGCGCTTTTTCCAATACCAATGCAGTATCTGCGGTAACGGGTCTTTTGCCCTTAATAATTTCGTTAAGGAATGTAGAACTCACCCCCAGAAGGTGGGCCAATTCCTTTTGGTTTAAATCATCACGTGCCTCCAACTCATCTGCAATCAAAATTCCTGGATGTGTCGCCTGATAAGGAACTGCTCCTGGGCTTGCTGTTTTTGTTGTCATTGCTTACAATTTTGTTTTTTTATTGATAATGATTGCTCAATTTTGTGATCGAACAAATGGTAATGGCATCGGGTTCCTGGCCTTCAGTGGAAGTGTAAAACTCAATCCTGAATTTACCATCAACCCGTACCGACTGTCTTCCGTTGGAATTGGTAATTACTTCGTAGTTCATGCTATTCATTACAAACAGATCTTCAACACGCGAAACGGCTTTCAGTATGTCTATTTTCTGTTTGTATTTTCTGATGACCTGAGGCTGAAACCTGTGTTTTTTGTTTTTGGTTTTGCCTTGTTCATACAATTCGAGAAGATAATCTTCCATAAATTCAATCTGCATTATTAAGATTTTGAGCGGTGAAATGTAATGCAAAGGTAGGAATAAATTCACTTATAAAGTGAATTATTTTATTTAATCTTTATTAAACTGTCAATTCGGTTATTCCAGTGGATGCCAAAATTTTCATTCAGCAATAAAATTAAAGCACTACAATCAATAAGTTCAATACTCGGATTTTGTTCAGCTAATTTAATTGCAGAGGATGTAAAATCTGCCGATGTAACAAATGCCCCTTTCGTTGCTTTGTGGTTAGAAACTGTGCCCAAAAGTTCATTTACCTCTCTATAATTTATCTTTCTCCCTTCTGGTCTCTTACACTGAATTAAAAGAAGCTCCTTTTTTGAAGTATGTGTTTTTTCAGCAATTACGTCAATACCTCCATCGTGTGATTTTTTTGTGAGTTTTACTTCGTAACGCATTTCTTTATATAGATTATAAACTAATTTTTCAAAATCTAAATACGAAATTTCCAAGAAGACTTCTCGGTTATGCTTATAATTAATGTACTTAGCTCTAATTATTGCCATTGAATCCAGTAATCCTGAAATTGCATAATCCGGTAAAGACCAAAAATTAGCTGTGAAATAAGCATTCAGTGCTTGTAAAGCGATTTTCGGGTTATTTGGTAAGAGATCTAATATCCAGGTAATTCCTTCCCAAACCAAAAAATTCTTGTCAGATTTCAAATATAACAGCCTCCTGTTTCTCTCAGATTCCAGCAAAAGAGAGAGGTCAATCTCTTTATCCTTAAGTTTATTTACCAAGATATCAGAATAGAAATCGTCTGACCCGAAAGTGCAGTTTTGGACCAGAAATTTTCTTAAAATATTTTTGATACTTTTCTCACTTACAGTATCGATTTGGTCAATAAACAAATCTCCCATTTCTTCTGTTGGAAAACAATTATTGGGAAATAATTTTTCACAGTCTTTAGAAAAAAGAACTGTCAGAAATTCATGTAATTCCAGTTTTGCACCATCGATGTATTCCACCTTAACTACTTTTTTTTCGTGTTTTCTTCTCCTTCGCCCACAACGTATCCTTCTTCGTCATTTCATCATACATTTTGAAAAGGTACTCGAGGCGTTCGGCATCGCTGGTGAAGGGGGCGAGGCGGTAGCAGCGTTCTATGGCTTCGTCGAGTTCGTGGTGGGCGTTCTTCAGGTCTTTGGGCATGGTATCGGGGTTGTAGAGCCTTGCCATGGTTTTCTGAGGGAATTTTGCACGCTCGTCTAAAATGGCAAAAACATACTGATTGATGATTTCTTTCTGTTTTGCAGTAATATCCGGGAAAGGGAAAGTGTTGTAGCATAGTTTTGCAGAATAGCGATAATCGGTTTTTAATTTACCACCTACGGCATCTACCCAAACCATGTGCATTCTGGAGTGAAGGATGCCGAAAAGCCAGGGTTGGGCGTCGTAAATAGCCATTCCAGAGTCAGCAATAATTGAATCGGAGGTCAAAAAACCTATAGGAATGTAATCTCTGTTTTCAGAAGAAGTTCTCGGAATTATTAAAGAATCAGAATCTTTATGTCCCGAAAAATAAAATTGATGTGGAGTTTTGGCCTTTTCACGTGTGCTTTTCTCGGTGCTTTCTATTCTTTGATCATAAACTTTTTGAAGTCTTTCAGAAATTTCAGAAATATCTCTTGCAGCCTCTAAATTTTCTTCTGATATCCACAATGTATATCTTGTTTTTCCATTCAAAAAATCGGATCCCCCTATATACTTTTTAGTAAAATCCTTTGCCTGGGGATATCTATCTATAAATTCTTCGTATTCTTTTTCATCAAATAATAAGTTTCCGCCATCATTAGGCATGTTTCCAAAAAGCATCTCGGGAAATTTTGATAGGGGTTTGCTTCTTCCTGTAATAATAATATCATTACTGTCAAGCAGATAAGCGTTTATGTTTTTGGCTTCTTTTTTTATTTTGTCATTAAATAAATATTTGGATTTTAAAGTGCGATTTTTGTTGCTCAAGCCTACAATAATAACGGTAACACCAGCATTTCCTTTGGCATTATTAATCCATTTAAAGGATTGGTAGGCAAAGTTGATTTCAATATTCTCATTTAAAATCCGTGGCCACGTTAGTGCTACCAAAAGGCCCTGGCAAATAGAGTTTGTAGAAACAAAAGCAAGTTTCGCATTAATACCCTCGATATACTTTGCACCTTTATAAAACCAGATTGTCACATAATCCAAGCTTTTATAATCTTTCCGGAATACGAGTTCCATATCCTTCTTTTGCTCCGCATCCTGATTCCTGCTGCCTAAGTAGGGCGGATTCCCGATAATATAAATTTCATCGTTTGCCTCCTTTGGGCAGGCCTTTTCCCAATCGTAAGTGGCGGCATTGCCTAAAGTAATTTTACCGGATTCCTTTAATGGTAAAATGGGATCGGTCTGCCCAAAACCTTCCAATTGGTCTACAAAGACCTTGTTCATCTGGTGTTCTGCCAGCCAAAGGGAGAGAATGGCCATTTCGTGCGCGAAATCCTTAATCTCAATTCCGTAGAACTGCGAAAGTTGGATCTGGGGATAATAGATTTTTGCCTGTTTACCTCCAAAATTAATCTTCTGCTGGGTTGGTGGTATCGCCCCGGTATCACCTTTACCGGAGAAATTCATTTTGGTTTGTGCTGTGATCTGCGCCTCTGCATATTCATTTTCAATATCTATAAGCTGCTGAATGATTTTAATCTCCAACAGGCGGAGTTCCTTGTAGGTGATGATGAGAAAATTTCCGCTACCACATGCCGGATCAAAAAACTTAATGTCGGATAAACGGATTAACAGTTTCTCCAGATTCTTCGCGTTTTCTCTGTTTTTTTCGAACTCTTCATACAGCTCATCGAGGAAAAGCGGTTTGATGAGTTTCAGGATATTGGGGACCGAAGTGTAGTGCATTCCCAAACCGGATCGTTCTTGAGGATCGGCCACTGCCTGGATCATGGAACCGAAAATGTCGGGATTAATCTCGTCCCAGTTCAGGTTGCCGCAATCGAGCAGAATATCCCTTGATTTCTTGGAGAACTTGGGAATCTTGATTTCATCTTTGAAAAGTCCGCCGTTCACATAAGGAAAATCTTTTACTGCAGAAGGATGATCGGATTTTCGGGAGTTGAGTTTCGCGAACAGGTCTTTGAAAAACACATCGAGATCGGAACCATTTTCAGCGGTATTATTCGCAAGTGCATCCGTAAACATGCCCTCTTTTTCGAAGATGCCGGTGTCTTCCGCAAAGAAACAGAAGAGCAACCGCGAAAGTAGGATGTTCAGACTGTGGCTGTCGCCTTTATAAAGCTCGGGATTATCCTGAACGACAATATCATAAAAATTAGCCAGTGCGTAGGAGGCATCCCGGTCTGCCTTGTTGTCGTTGGTTGATTTATAAATTTCGGCACCGGTAATGGGCACGAAAAAATCACGGTATTTTGGAAGGTCGGCTATTGGAAATTCGCGGTTGACTTTGGTGCGCAAATCCTTTGCAACTACATTTTTGTAGTCTGTCAGGAAGATGATGCGCGGGTTTTCTTTCAGAATGCGGGGATCCTTTGAAAGTTCTTCGACCTCAAAAAGCATATTGCCGGTTTGTCCTTCTTTGAAGAAGATTTTGCCTTTGTACAGGATTTCGCCCGCCACTTTGGACCTGTTAAAATCGCCTTTTTTTAGCCGAGAAACTGAAGCTTTCGGAAAACCAAAAGCGAGGAGAAAATCGTAGATGAATTCTGAAGGGTTTAAATTCTGGATCAGGCTTTCAAGATGCTGTTCGGTTTCTTTAGATGTCATAAGCTTTTGTTAGGAGAAATATTTTTCCTCACCGACGATTGTATTAAGAGTAGAAAGAAGTTTTTCAAAGTCCGGAGTCGTGAACTCTGAATTGGTTATTACCACTTGTCCGTCATCTAAACTGGATTGCGGATAGGCATTGCTGCCGGAAAATTTTATAGTATCATTATGGTCATTGTAACGAATTTCAATATCCCAATAAACGCTGTCATTTATATGAGGGTTGCTATACTCATTTTCCCATTGTAATAAATAGATGTCATTTAAAGTTGAAGCTAAAAGATTGTGCTGCTTCATAGTTAAGGTGTCCTCTGCTGCTGCCAGATCTATAACGATCCCAATAGGTTGTTTATAAAACAGATATTTACCGTCCTCAAATAAAAAACAGATATTTCCGTCAAATTCATCGCCGTAATTAAATTCAAAAAACTGGATATTTTTGATTTTCGTGGTCATAATTTCAAAGATATGAATTATGCATCATACTGAAAAATAACGAACCTAATAATGAGTAAGTTGATTTTATTGAAAGAAATTGCTTTTAGTTCATCATTTTTCCATCTTTCTTCGGATACGGTTCGGGTACTCTTTGGGTCGTGTTCGGTAAAATGGGTGTTTTACCGAAGGTTTACCGAACACGACCCGAACAACATCCGAATAAACAGCGGTAAGCAAATAAACTTTCGCTCACCTAAACTACTCATCGGTCAAACAAACCAGCATGCCTTTGCTTTCTTTTTTGCGCCTTTGCGTCAAACTAAACAAAACTTACATTTCGCGTGGAAAAGGTCACAAAAAAACCCTGAAACACCTCTTGTCAGAGTCCGTTTCAGGGCATTTTATAAAAGGATGCGGTTTTTAGTAACCGAAAAGTTCCTCCAGGGAGATTTTCTTTACTTCGCCTATCTTTTTCAAATCGTCCATTTTTACATTTTTTTCAGAAGCAACGAGCGCGTAAGTGTACGGCTTGCCGCAGTGGGGGATTTCGGAGCACTTCACTGTCAACCAAGCACAAATGTTGATAGAAGCACTGCACTTGATTTAACCACTTCAGCCCCCATTGCGGCAAACGCCTGTTGAACTAAACCTTCGGTAGCTTTCCCATTCGTATAAATCATTACTTTGTAAAGTTAATTAAAAAATCAATAGAATGGCAACAAAAAAAAGAGTTCAGACGAGCTCAGAGAAAACAAAATCATCAATCAGGCAAAGCGCGAA
>JGI26538J50259_1000272_pt1 | contig 45479 bp, 36 predicted proteins | sample ThiBio_1000_plan_FD_50259 | JGI IMG/M metagenome (IMG submission 50259)
GACACCAGGAGCTTTTTAGCTCTCTTCGTCTTGAAGAAGCTGGCAAAGCTTTTTTCTTCCATTTCCTTCATGGCTGCAAGAAAACCCTTGTGCCCTATGGGGAAACCCCATACTGAAATTCCCTGGTCGAGGTAGCTGCACAGGATTCTGAACAGCAGCGGGTGAACCATGAGGTCCAGATCAATAGGATAATGGCGCTTCCAGTTCGCCCTCAGCTTCCCTATCCGGGGGGAAACGGAATCGTCATATTCCTTGTGAAGAACTTTCTCCATCCACTCATCCAGATGCTCCGAGCCTTTTCTTTCCGAGATGACCCGTTCAAGAATATCCTTGCGAACACGCTCGGCTTCGTACAGGTCTCTATATTCACGGAGCTGAAGAGAGGGAAAGTATCCGAATATTTTTTTTGCGTGGCGCGTGCCTTCGTAAAACTTCTGATTCTGGAATGCATGCAGCGTGTTGTGATGAATAAAGTCTTTCAGCGGCGCCTGAGAGGGCAGATAGTGCTGCAGATCATGGATCACCTCTTCTTCATTGAAGGAGGAAACGGAGGTTTCCTGCGCCTGGGCTACAGTTCGCTCTGCGTGCAGCGTACTGACACCCGCTCGTTTATCCGGATTGGCCGGTGCGCTTGCTGCGGCGGCACCGGAAGCCGCAAACTGTCTCGGAGAATCCTTCACCAACTCGATCCTCGTTCCCTCTTTCTGAATACTTTCATCTTTGTCTATTGCTGCTGGCATAATTTTTACTCCTCTTCTTCGTGACGTATTCTGACCTGTTGACAGGATTCCCTTTAACCAAAACAAACTCGATTCATCGACTTAAAATAACAGAGGAATTTACTCAGGTATTTACTCAGGTATCAAATTAACACATGCTCTGTGAAGAATTCGTGAAGATAAATACCCCTTATAAACAGGGTTTAAACGAGCATCATCACTGGGCAAGATGGATATCCCAGCGATCCGGCCACTAAAAAGTGACGTCTTCAGGAAGGGGAAAATGGCGGAAACAGCTCCGCAAGGCGCGGATTTTGCAAAAGATCGATAGGGAGAACTGTAGAGCTTCCACTATGTCAGGCAATCAGGCAGAATCAGGCAGAAATTACCGGGCGAAGGCTCCAGAAAAAGCGATTCTCAGGGAAATACAACTCAGGGAAATACAATATGGAAGGTCGCACCTTGTCCCGGCATGCTTTCTACTTCTATGCTCCATCCATAGTAGTCGCAAATACGCTTGACGATGGCAAGTCCTATGCCCAGACCTTCGCCTTGCGTTGAACCGCGGAAGAAGCGCTCATACAGGAGGGGGAGATAGGAAGGCTCAATACCGATACCGGAATCGGAAATCGAAAGACGGTTGCCTTTGAAATTCACCCGTATGAAACCGCTGTTTGTATATTGCACCGCATTGCGCAGCAGATTCACAAGGGCCGTGTGAATTGCCTGCCGGTTCAGCGTCAGCATGGCTTTCGGTTCCACCGTGACTTCGAATGTAAGATGCTTTCGGTAGATTTCCCCGCATATCGATTCTGCCGCGTCGTAGACACACTCGGCCAGGTCCACCGGTTCCATTACTCCGAGCGACTGCTCGCGCGCAAGAAATAACAGGGCTTGCAACTGCTCACCCATGCGGGTTGCGGCACTTTCGATCATGCTGATGCGCATGCGCGCTCTTTCCGACAGATTCGGTTCCGCAACCAGCAGTTCACAGCTTGTCAGGATAGTTGTAATCGGAGTACGCAGCTCGTGGCTTATATTGGCGGTAAACTCCTGCTCCCGTCGCAGCATGCGGGTTATGCGGCTTTGATAGTCATCCAGCGCACGCGCGAGTTGCGCCACTTCCTCATCCTGTCCGGGCTGGGTAAGTGTTTCCCCCTGGATGTCACCCGGCGCGAGATGCCTCACCTGCTCGGCGAGATCAGTCACCTGCTTGACCAGCACGCCGGCCAGCAGATATCCCACCACGACTGCGACACCCACGACGGAAACGAGCGACAGGACGATGAGCAGTTTCAGTTCGCGTTGCCGCGCTTCGTGCAGGCCTATTTCATAGGCGACAAGAAACTTGACCCCGTTCACGTGATGGACCGCGACCCGGACTTCCTCCGGGCCGCGAAAAACCTTGTGCCGCCTGTAACTCAATCCCTGCAGATAGGAAGGAAGGCGAGACTCTTCGGAGGGATCGTGGATGATGTATTTTTCGAGATTGGAACCTTCCTGCGGCACGAAGTCCGCATGCTCGCGATAGCGCTGGAGCAGGTAATCCATCTCGGTTTCGATGATCTGTTCGATATGAGCTTCTTCGATGTCATCGGAAGCGATATACAGGCTGACTCCCAGCGTTCCGACAACGACGATACAGAATATCGCAAACGCGAGTGCAACGCGAAGGCGAAGCCCGCGCCTAATTACGGGCACGCGTGGAAAGCCGATAACCGAGACCGTGAACGGTTTCGATTGGATCATAGCCGCCTGCGCGTGTCAGGGCGCGGCGAAGCTCGTGCATGTGGCTACGGAGGGTNTCGCTGGTTTCCTGCACATCTCCCCATACTTCCGATTCGAGTTCCCTGCGGCTGAAAACGCGGCCAGGCTCGCTCATGATGACTGCAAGCAAGCCGATACATTTTGGCGGCAATTTGACATTCGCGCCCGCGAAGCGGATTGTGAGGGTTTTCGGATCGAAAGAAAGATCCTCGGTTTCCAGCGTTCGACTGGTTACCTTCCCCTTTCGGCGTTTGTGCATGGCAACCAGCCGCGCTTCGACTTCTTTCAAGGCGAAGGGTTTGACCAGGTAGTCATCCGCCCCGCAATCGAAACCTTTCAGCTTGTCTTCCAGCGTGTCACGCGCTGTCAGCATCAGGACCGGGGTATCGAGATGCGCTTCCTGGCGAAGCTTCCGGCACAGGGTTATACCATCCGCACCAGGTAATCCCAGATCAAGCAGGATGCCATCAAACTGCTGGGTAACCGCAAGATGCAGCCCTGTAATCCCATCGGCCGCCGCATCGACACTGTGGCCGCGAGCTTCGAGAAAGTCGTACAGATTACTGGCTATTGCCCGATCATCTTCAATAATAAGTATGCGCACGTGAAAAATTCCGACCAATCAGACTGCAGAAATATCCTGTAGATTCGCTGTGAAAAAATTCCGTTTTTCCGTTTATCCGCTGGCTGCCGAAATACTGCTTCCCTCTGCATCCGCACGATGAAATCTGCGGCTGAGGCTGTGGACCGCTTCGACCAGCGCAAGCGCATTTTCGGGCGGCGTAAACTGCGATATGCCATGCCCCAGGTTGAAGATGTGACCGCTGCCTTCGCCAAAATCCGCAAGAATCTGTTCCACTTCGGCGGCAATTATCTCCGGTTCGGCGAATAACACGGCAGGATCGAGGTTGCCCTGCAAGGCGACCTTGTGACCCACGCGTCGCCGGGCGTCAGCGATATTCACGGTCCAGTCCAGTCCCACTGCATCACATCCGCTGTCCGCGATACTCTCGAGCCATAGCCCCCCACCCTTGGTAAAAACAATGCTCGGAATACGCTCACCCCCCTGATGCCGCCTCAACCCCGCTAATATCTGGGTCATGTATCGCAGCGAAAACTGCTGATAAGCGGCATGGGAAAGCGCTCCACCCCAGGTATCAAAAATCATTACTGCCTGCGCACCGGATTCGATTTGAGCATTCAGATAAGCGGTGACAGCCTGCGCATTGATATCGAGAATGTGATGCAGCAGATCAGGACGCCGGTACAGCATGGTTTTTATTTGCCGGAAATCAGTCCCGCCGGCTCCTTCCACCATATAGCAGGCAAGCGTAAACGGACTGCCGGAGAACCCGATCAACGGGACCCGATTATCCAGAGTTTTGCGTATCTGCGAAACCGCGTCCATGACATAGCTCAAATGAACAGCAGGATCGGGGACGGTAAGAGCCCGAATCTCCCACTCTTCGCGCAAGGGGCGCTCGAACCTGGGACCCTCTCCTTCCGCAAAATATAACCCCAATCCCATGGCATCAGGAATCGTCAGAATATCCGAAAACAGGATGGCTGCATCCAGGGGAAATCGCGCGAGAGGTTGCATCGTAACTTCGGTGGCGAAGTCGGGATTCTTGCAGAGTGCAAGAAAGTTGCCCGCGCGCGCTCTCGTCTGATTATATTCGGAAAGATAGCGCCCTGCCTGCCGCATCAGCCAAACCGGGGTGTATTCAGTGGGCTGCCTCAGCAGGGCCTTGAGCAGAGTATCGTTCTTCAATCTCGTCATTCAAACCCGATCAATCGCAAAAATCAGTAAAAAGATGCTCGATCTGCCAGTAGAGCTATCAGTGGAAATGGATGTNTCGAGGACCGTCGAGACCCCGAACCCGTTAGGTTCCCTTTCAACCCTCCATTTTACCATGAATGNCCGACAAGACATACGGTCATTACGGTCATTCGCAAAAAGGTCAACGACAGGAGCGATCTGTCAGCTTTCCTCGATAACGAAAAGTCGCCGGTATTCACGAATGGCATAACGATCTGTCATGCCAGCGATATAGTCTGCGATGGCCTGATGCTTGTCCTGCTGAGATCTGGACTGGAATTCCGGGGGCAGCAACCGGATATCCGAACTGAATGCACCAAAGAGCTGGCGGATGATCTGCCGTGCCTTTGCACTCATGCGCGACACCTTGTAGTGCCGGTAAAGATGCTCCCGCAGGAACTGTTTGAGTTCCTGCTGCTCCTGCGCGATTTCCCTGCTGAATCCGATCAGCGGTGGAACGGTCCGAATTTCGTCCAGGGTGCCAGGGCTTGCCTGCTCGATATTCACTGCGCTTTGCCTGATCAAATCTCCCGCCAGCGTATTGATCATGCGTCGCACTGTTTCATGGACCAGCCTCCTGCCCGATATTTTCGGGTACTGCTGTCTGGCCATCGCCAGATGGCGTGCAAATATGCCGACCTCCTCAAGTTGCTGCTGCGTAATGAGGCCGGATCTCAAACCGTCGTCCACGTCGTGATTGTTGTAAGCGATCTCATCAGCCAGATTGGCAACTTGCGCTTCCAGCGAAGGNCGGCGATTCGTGAGGAAGCGCTCGCCAACGTCCCCCAGTTCCAGCGCATTTTTCTTCGAACAATGCTTGAGAATGCCTTCGCGGGTTTCAAAGCACAGATTCAANCCGTCAAATGCGCCATAATGCTCCTCCAGTACATCCACCACCCGCAGGGACTGCAGATTATGCTCAAAACCGCCATGTTCCTTCATGCACTCGTTCAGCGCGTCCTGCCCTGCATGACCGAAGGCGGTATGGCCAAGATCATGCGCCAGCGCGATAGCCTCGACCAGATCCTCGTTCAAGCGCAAATTCCGGGCTACGGAACGACCGATCTGCGCCACTTCGAGGCTATGCGTCAAGCGCGTGCGGAACAGGTCCCCTTCGTGATTGACGAAAACCTGGGTCTTGTACTCAAGCCTGCGAAAAGCGGTGGAATGAATGATGCGATCACGATCGCGTTGAAAAGGCGTGCGGCCGGGGGACGGTTCTTCTGCAATACGGCGTCCGCGGGAGTTGGCAGGCGATACCGCATAGGACGCCAGGTCACGCATCAGCTGTACATTCCGCCAGAACTTCGGTCAGTATCAGAGATGGCACATCCGCATGCACCACCGCCCGGCCGATATCCTCAAGCAGTATGAAACGCATTTTCCCGCCTTGTACTTTCTTGTCCAGCCCCATCAGACGCAAATATTTTTCCGGACCGAGATTCGGAGCGACCACCGGCAGGCCGGCCTTCACATAGAGATTACGGATTCGATCCACATCCNCCTCGCCTAACATCCCCATACGCTGNGATACCTCGGCTGCCAGNATCGTTCCCGCAGCCACTGCTTCCCCATGAAGCCAGTTGCCGTAACCCATGGCGTTCTCGACTGCATGTCCAAAAGTATGTCCGAGGTTCAGCAGGGCGCGCATGCCGCTCTCACGCTCGTCTGCTTCCACAACTTCGGCCTTATGCTGGCAACTCCTTCTTATTGCATCGATCAGAATCGAACTGTCACGCTCCAGCAGGGCCTCAATATGAGATTCAATCCAGCCGAAGAATGCCGGATCGCGAATAAGACCATACTTGATGACCTCGGCTATACCGGCGCGCAGTTCCCGGTCAGGCAGTGTATCGAGCGCGGACGTATCCGCCACTACCGCTTGGGGTTGATAAAANGCCCCGATCATGTTTTTNCCCAGCGGATGATTGATCCCGGTCTTACCTCCCACGGAAGAATCGACTTGCGCCAGAAGCGTGGTGGGTACCTGAATGAACGGCACACCGCGCAGGTAGGTTGCGGCCGCAAAACCGGCCAGGTCTCCCACGACTCCTCCACCAAGGGCGATGATTGGTGTATTGCGTTCGCAGCGATGGGTCAGGAGAGCATCGAAAATGAGATTGAGAGTTTCCCAGTTCTTGTATTCCTCGCCGTCGGGAAGAACGATCGGCACTGAAACCACATCATGAGCTGCAAGAGTTGTACGAAATCTTTCGAGATATAAAGGCCCGATCGTAGTATTTGTGACGATGGCCGCCCGCTTCTGACCCAGGTAATCCAGGAGGAGTTCAGGCTGAGTCAGGATATCTGCACCGATATGGATGGGATAACTGCGCGCGGCAGAGATAGAGGCAAGATTGACAGTGACTGTTCGCATTATTGTGACGGGAAAGGAGGTGCAACTTGCCCGGAAACCTCGATAAGCAGCATCCGGATCTTTTTTAATAATTCCGGCAGTTTACCACCCTGCTTGGCTCACCATGGTTTCACCACCACGAGTATCACGACAGCGATCAAGATGAGTACCGGGACTTCATTGAACCAGCGGTAATAAACATGGCCATGACGGTTGCGGTCGCGCTTGAAATCAGCCAGCAGTCTGCCGCAGTATCCGTGATACACAATCAGCAATACCACCAGTGCGAGCTTCGCATGCAGCCAGGCTCCGGTAATGCCATAGCCCAGCCAGAGCCATAGGCCCAGGACGACTGCCAGTAGCGCGCTGGGGGTCATGATCCCATAATAGAGCTTTCTTTCCATGATTTTGAACCGCTCTATGCCCGCCAAGTCCGTAGTCAGGGCATGATAGACAAAGAGCCGTGGCAAATAAAAAAGCCCGGCGAACCAGGCCACCACGAAGACGATATGAAAGGATTTTACCCAGAGCATATGCTTTTCGAACGGAGGCAGCACATGTGTTCAGTTGCTGCGGACTGAGTACTGTGCAAAAAGCAGATACTATATACTGAAATATACTGAAGCGGACGACGGGTGTCGCTAACGCGTCGTCAGAAATATCCGCCCAAAAACCTGGGAAGCAGGAGAGATTCGGGAAGCAGAAAAGCTTCCCCTCGTGGAAGGTTGATTACAGCGGTACAGTCTGAAGCCGGGTTCGTAAGCCGGTTCAGGGCACCGGATCATGCCCCGGATATCAGACCGCAACAACTTCCAGATCAGGCTCTATCGACCTCAGCATGTTCTGAATGCCTCGCAGCGTGCCGGTAATCGAGCTCGGACAGGTGCCGCAAGCCCCCTGGTAGTGAACACTCAGCCTGTTGCCCTCAAGGCCAAGTACATGAAGATCACCTCCATCGCTCTGGAGATAGGGGCGAATCTCTTCGTCGAGCATTTCGTTGATCAGATTGAGCCGCTGCTGGTCCTCAGGACTTAAATTTGCAATTTCCGCACTCGCGGCTGCAACTGTAGCGGCTGTCTGGGTATCTGCCGCCGGCGCGGCTCGAATAGGGTCTGCTACTTCGCGCGCCAGATCCTGCCAGTCAGCTGCGCCATCCTGCGTCACTGTGATCCATCGATCCACATAGAACACATTAGTGACATGATCGATGTCAAACAGTGCTTCGGCAAGCGGATCACCTTTCGCCTGCTCGGCATTATCATACGAACGCGTTACTCCCCAGGTCAGCGGTTCCTTGAGAATGAATTTCAACGCATTCCGATTGGGGGTTCCCTCTATTTCAACGATCTTCGGCATTTTTGGCACCTTGACGAAAAGCTCAGGCATCCCCTATCGGGGCATGCATGGGATCATCCTCCGCTTCGGTTGAGGCGGTGCTGACTGAATTGAGCGCTGCGTGAAGCGTGTGCCACGGCAGAATCGCGCATTTGACGCGGGTAGGCAGGTCACGTACACCGGCAAATACGGTGAGCCTTCCCAGATGGTGGGGATGGGCAAGATCCAGCGTGCCCGTGGCCATATCACGGAATTCCTTGATCAGCATCTCCGCATCTGCAAGGCTCTTGCCTTTTACAATGGTGGTCATCATGGATGCAGATGCCTTGCAGATCGCACACGACTCGCCATGGAACGCAATGCCTTCGATATGCTCCCCTTCAAGGTTCAGATCAATATCGAGGTGATCGCCACATAGCGGATTGTGCCCCACCGCATGATGGCTCGCCTTGTCCAGCTTGCCATAATTGCGGGGTTTCCTGTTGTGGTCGAGGATGACTTCTTGATAAAGTGATTTCGTAATCATTAAATAAATATCTTTTGCACAGTACGAATGCCTGCGATGAAAGTATCTACCTCAGCCATTGTATTATAAAACGCAAACGAAGCACGTGTGGTGGCAGGCACCTTGAGGCGCAGCATCACAGGTTGCACGCAGTGATGGCCAGTGCGAACGGCAACGCCTTCCTGATTCAAAAGCGTACCAACGTCGTGCGGATGCACATCCGCCACCTCGAAGGACAGCACTGCCGTTTTTTTCGCCGCCGTGCCTATGATGCGCACTCCGGATATCTGGCGCATCTGTTCGGTTGCGTAGTTGAGTAATTCACCCTCGTACGCGGCAATGGCATCGATACCGACACTCGATAAGTAGTCGACTGCGGCGCCAAGCCCAATAGCGGCTGCAATAGGAGGAGTTCCTGCTTCGAATTTGTGCGGAATGGAATTGTAGGTGGTTCTTTCGAATGTCACCGACAGAATCATGTCGCCACCGCCTTTGAATGGCTGCATGCGCTCCAGAAGTTCCGCTTTTCCATACAGAATGCCGATGCCCGTTGGACCGCACATCTTGTGCCCGGAAAAAGCATAGAAATCACAGTCCAGATCCTGGACATCCACTTTCATATGCGGCGCAGCCTGCGCACCATCCACCAGCACCGGAACGCCGCGGGCATGCGCGAAGGCGATCATTTCCCTGACCGGGTTGATCGTCCCCAAAGCGTTCGATACGTGCATTACACCGACAAACTTCGTGCGCTCATTGAAAAGCTTCTCGTATTCATCGATGAGAAGTTCACCGGCATCGTTGATAGGCACGACACGTATCCTTGCCCCTTTTTCTTCCGCCAGCATCTGCCATGGAACGATATTCGAATGATGCTCCAACGTGGTCAGGATGATTTCATCACCCGCGCCGATGAATTTGCGTCCATATCCGTGCATCACGAGATTGATGGAATCTGTCGTTCCGCCGGTAAAGATTACCTCTCTGTCTTCACGCGCATTAATGAAGCGCTGCAATTTGCGACGCGCCGCCTCATACTCTGCCGTAGCAGTCTCGGATAAATAATGCACTCCGCGATTGATATTTGCGTGCTGGCTTGTCTGGTAGCGCACCAGGCGATCGATTACCGCCTGCGGCATCTGACTGGAGGCTGCATTATCGAGATAGACCAGTGGCTTTCCTTCGACCTGAAGCTTCAGAATCGGAAAATCGGCACGCACATGAGCGACGTCGAGTGTCGAATCAATCTGGGGTTGCAGCGTGGAATCTATGATTTTCATGGTTCAGTTTTTCTTGGTCTGTTCCAGCACTGTCTGTTCAAGCCGGTATTTGAGGGATGCGATGGGAATGCGATCAATGATCTCGGCACCNAACGCATAAGTCAGCAGATTTCGCGCTGTAACTCCGGACANGCCGCGGCTCTTGAGATAAAACAGCTCCTCGCTATCGAGCTGACCTACCGTGGCGCCATGGGCGCACTTCACGTCATTCGCAAAAATTTCGAGTTGCGGCTTGGTATCGATACGCGCCTTCGCATTCAGCANCAGGTTGCGGCTGGATTGCGCGGAATCCGTGTTTTGCGCGTCCGGACGAACCATGATCTTGCCGTTGAACACGGCGTGTGCGCTACCATCAGCGATGCACTTATGCAGCTGGCGGCTGGTACAGTTCGGNTTGGCATGATCTATGGAACTGTGCGTATCGGCAAGCTGGTGGTCATGAATCAGCGCCAGCCCATCGATAGCGCACTCGGCGCCTTCGGCATCGAGCACCGTATTCAGGTCGTAACGTGAAATGCGCGCCCCGAGCGCAACGCTCACGGAGCGGTAGCGGCTGGCATGTGCCAGCGAAACAGCACAGTTTCCGATATGAAATGCTTCGGTACTGTCGCGCTGTACCCGGATATGACTGATCCGGGCATTATCTCCCACAGCGATCTCGGTCACGGCATTCGTTACATAGGCTGCTTCATTCAGACTGACGTAATCCTCGAGGATAGTAACTTCGCTTCCCGCTTCAGCAATGAAAAGACAGCGGGGATGGCTCGCCGCCTCCGGTTGCGTTGCAATGAGCAGCACGTGCACGGGTGTATCGATCGCTGCGCCGCGTGGCACAATGACCAAAGCGCCGTCATGCAGGAATGCGGTATTGAGCGCCGCGAACAGATTATTCTCGAATCGCGCATACTGCCCCAGATGCGGCTCTATTGCCTCCGCGTTCGCTGTTATCGCTGCTGACAGATTGGTGACGATCAAGCCTCGGTTTCCGAGGCGTTCTGCCGGAGTAGAAAGTTGCGGCATGTATTTGCCGTCGACAAATACGAGCCTGATGGCAGCTTCCGCCACAAAAAAATGCTCGACATCGGCGCCCTGCGGCGCTGCTGCTGCCTGGGCGGGCTGGAATGATTGACGGGCAAGCGGCGAGAGATCAGTAAAACGCCACTCCTCATCCCGTGTTGTAGGCAGCTTCAGCCTCCCCGCACAATCGACTGCATGTGCCCGTAACTGGTTAAACCAGGCAAGAGGACTGGCCGGCAACTGCGGTTGTCCTTCAAGCAGGCTTTCGAGATAGCTGCTGCTATTCACGAGACTCACGCTCATGCGCTTGCCGGGGCGCGCCGCTCAACCCCTACCCAATCATACCCCCGCGTTTCGAGATCAAGCGCAAGCTCTTTGCCTCCTGTTTTAACGATGCGCCCACCGCGCATTACATGCACGTAATCCGGTTCGATATAGTTGAGCATGCGCTGATAATGGGTTACCAGAACGATTGCGTTGTCCTTGTTTGCAAGTTTGTTTACTCCATTGGTAACGATTCTCAGGGCATCGATGTCGAGACCGGAATCCGTCTCATCCAGGATAGCCAGTCGCGGCTCCAGCAGCGCCATCTGCAATATCTCGTTGCGCTTCTTCTCGCCGCCCGAAAAACCTTCNTTGACGCCGCGATCCAGAAAATTGGGATTCATTTCCAGCAATTTCATTTTCTCCCGCACGAAATCCTCGAATTCCAGCGGATCGAGTTCGTCCTTTCCTCGCTGCGACTGCAGGGTATTGTAGGCAAGGCGCAGGAAATGACTGTTGGAAACGCCGGGTATTTCGATCGGATACTGAAAGGCAAGGAATACGCCCGCACGCGCCCGTTCTTCCGGTTCGAGATCGAACAGGCTCCTCCCTTCAAACAATACCGATCCTCCGGTAACCTGATAGGCGCTGTGCCCGGCAAGCACCTTGGCGAAAGTACTCTTGCCCGAGCCGTTCGTTCCCATGATGGCATGCACCTCACCACTTTTGACGATGAGGTCAACGCCTTTGAGTATCTCTACGCCGTCGACTGATGCTCGCAGTCCGCTTACTTCCAGAATCGTTTTGCTGTCCTGATGAATCATCCAACACTTCCCTCCAGCTTGAATCCAAGCAGTTTTGTCGCTTCGACTGCAAACTCCATCGGCAGCTGCTGAAATACATCCTTGCAGAAACCATTGATAATCATGGAAACTGCTTCCTCACTGCCGATGCCGCGCTGTGCAAAGTAGAACAATTGATCCTCGCCGATTTTTGATGTTGATGCTTCATGCTCGACCTTCGCGTCCTGATTACGCACCTGGATGTAGGGAAAGGTATGCGCACCGCATTGGTCTCCGATCAGCATCGAATCGCATTGTGAATAGTTGCGCGCGCCGCTGGCGGTGGGAGCAATCCTGACCAGGCCGCGGTAGCTGTTATTGGAATGCCCGGCTGAAATACCCTTGCTGACGATGGTGCTGCGGGTATTTCTCCCGATATGGATCATCTTGGTGCCGGTATCCGCCTGCTGATAGTTATTGGTTACCGCTACCGAATAAAATTCGCCTACGGAACTTTCCCCCTGCAGTATGCAAGACGGATATTTCCAGGTTATCGCGGAGCCCGTTTCAACCTGCGTCCACGAGATGCGCGAGTTGACGCCTTTCGCCAGACCCCGCTTGGTTACGAAATTATATATGCCGCCCACCCCCTTCTCGTCGCCTGCATACCAGTTCTGTACCGTCGAATACTTGATATCGGCATTGTCAAGTGCGATCAGTTCGACCACCGCGGCATGCAATTGATTGGTATCGAACCTGGGAGCCGTGCACCCTTCGAGATACGACACGGACGACCCTTCCTCGGCAACGATCAGAGTGCGCTCGAATTGTCCGGACTCTTCCGTATTGATGCGAAAATAGGTCGACAGATCCATCGGACACTTGACGCCTTTCGGGATGAAGCAGAAGGTGCCGTCCGTAAAAACGGCCGAGTTGAGCGCTGCATAGTAATTGTCACCCACGGGCACCACCGTACCGAGATACTGCTTCACCAATTCGGGATAAGCATGCACAGCTTCGGAAATGGAGCAGAAAATGATCCCGACCTCCGCGAGCTTCTGCTTGTAGGTGGTGGCTACGGATACACTGTCAAAAATCACATCCACCGCCACACCCGCCAGGGCCGCGCGCTCATGCATGGGCACCCCCAGTTTCTCGAAGGTGCGAAGCAGCTCGGGATCGACCTCATCCATGCTGTTGAGCTTCTTTTTCGGCTTGGGCGCAGCGTAGTAGCTGATCGCCTGAAAATCGATCTGCGGATACTTGACATTGGGCCATTTCGGCTCTTCCATCTTGAGCCATTGCTGGTAGGCTTTGAGCCTGAAATCAAGGAGCCAGGCGGGTTCGTTTTTCTTGGTCGAAATGAGCCGGATAATATCTTCGTTAAGGCCTTTTGGCGCAACATCCGACTCGATTTCGGTAACGAAACCGTGTTTGTATGGCTGATTGACCAGATTCTGTAAGACTGCACTCATGAGATTCGCTCCAATATCGGAATGTCTTTTCTTTTAGTAGAGGACAACCCCCTTGCTACGAATACTACCTGCTACGAATACTGCCGCTCCTGTTATCCCGGNTNCNGGCGTCACTTCCAAGGGCTAGACCTTGGCCGGTTCTTCTTTCACGCTGAAGCTTTCACCGCAGCCGCAGGTATTATCCACGTTGGGGTTCTCAAACCTGAATGATTCGTTCAGCCCTTCTCTGACAAAGTCAATTCGCGAACCATCAAGAAANGGCAGAAAATCGACATCCACCACTACATGAGCGTTACCGGACTCGAACATCCGATCACTCTCGCGCAGCTCATCTGCATAAGCGTAGGTATAGGCAAATCCGGAACACCCCACTTTCTTGACTCCGACTCGCAGGGCCAACCCCTTGCCCCGCTTCGCGAGCTGCTTCTGAATCTGTTTCGCCGCGTTTTCAGTCAGTGTTATTGCCATCGCCATCCTCCATCTGCCCCATGCGATTATGACAACGAAAGTAAGCGTTCGGCATTCAAAACCGGAGTCAGGCAGAAATTGCAGCGCGGCTCCGGTCGGGCATAACCTTTTCAGGCGCAACCTTCCGCATATCCAGCATCTGCACAACACCCGCCTCTCTTGCCTTCCGCCATTCCTCTCTTTCCCCCTGCTCATCGACCAGTTGTTTCAGCGTGACTGCGCCAAGATGGTCGAAAATCAGTTCGTTGAGCTTTGTCCACAAGTCATGCGTCATGCATTTCCTGTCGTTGTGGCAATTCTCCTTTCCATTGCACTGGGTTGAATCGATAGGCTCGTCAACCGCAAGAATGATTTCGGCAACCGACACTTGTCCCATGTCTTTCGCAAGGCAATAGCCGCCACCCGGACCTCTTACACTATCGACAAGTCCGCGGGAACGCAGTTTGGCGAACAACTGCTCNAGATAGGATAGCGAAATTTGCTGACGCTGGCTGATTTCCGCAAGTGTCACAGGACGCGTCTGACGTTGCAGCGCGAGATCGAGCAACGCCGTTACTGCAAACCGTCCTTTGGTTGTTAGCCTCATGATGAACTCCTCTTTGCTCTCGATGGATTCACGGATTAAGTAGATAGATTCAGAAATATCTCAGTCAGCAGAAGTCCAATAGATGACTGATTTAGTCAACTATAAGATACCTGATTGATTCAGTCAACTATATGGGCATCATTTCTGAAAATATACAATGTGGGAGTGAACCCTCTATCGACCAAGCCGGCATTGAAAGAATAGCGAAATTCCGCAATGAACCTGTCGTATCGTATTGCGCGATGAAATCCGACTTACTGTCAGACGACTTCATTCCATGCAATCAGGGATAGTGAACAGTCCGCTCAGGGCGCTCAGGGGAAAGGCGGCGCAGTCTCATATGCGCCTCCACCAGTTCAATTGCCTGGTGCCGGAACTGATTTCCTTCTATATCCTTCACCCACATGTGCAGCAACCCGATAAAGAACAGATGGGTATCAATGGCCAGGTGTACGGGATCGTGAGATGAATGCAGTAATTTCTGAATCCTGGCACGCTCGTAAACCAGCCTCAATTTCTCCAAAATGCGTGCACAGTTGAATAAAATCTGCTGCAAGACCATGGCGAATTCATCCACGTACTCGCACTTGATCATCATGATTTCGTATATCTGGCGAGTCTCCTTGCTATCCGACAGAACCTGGATCGTGCCGCACAGGAAATTTTCGATACAGACGAGAGGATCGTCCGCGCCTTCAACCAGCAGGGTATCGTCCATGCGATCGATGAGAGGCAGGAATACCTGCTCGCGCATGGCCTGAATCAGATCGATTTTATTGTTGAAATGCCAGTAGATCGCTCCCCGCGTGACGCCGGCCTCGCGCGCGATATGCTCCATGGTGGTACGGGCGACGCCTCGCTCCAGAAAAACCTGGCGCGCCGCATCTATAAGGCGCTGCCGTGTCAATTCCGCATTTTCCTTGGTTTTTCGGACCATGTTACGAATCGCTATTTACATCTGTGAAGGTTGGTTTATAATTTACATACATACACGTATGTATGCAAGTTCCAAATTCAGCTGCACGGAGCATGGATGACAGCCACGCAGGATTATAAGAACAAACCCGGCAGTTCGTTGACGTTCAGCCAGAGAAAAACGCTCGGCCTGCCGCACACCGCCATGCGGTTTGCTATGAGCATTGCCGCGGGCATTGTCCTGACTGTTACGGTGCCGGGCTGTGGCAAGAAGCCTGAAACGCCCCCTCATCCACCGGCCCTTCCCGTAAGTGTAATCGAGGTTCAACCTACCAGCGTACCGATCAGCGCCGAAGCCGTGGCCCAGACCGAAGGCGCCAAGGAGGTCGAAATACGTCCCCGCGTGGGGGGCATCCTGCTCAAGCGCCTGTATGAGGAAGGCGCAGCGGTCAAAGCGGGTCAGTCTCTGTTTCTGATTGATCCGGTACCCTACCGGTATGCGCTTGCTCAGGCGAAGGCGCAACTGGCAGAACAGAAAGCCCGCATCATTCAGACCGAGCGCGAAGAAAAGCGCCTGAAAGACCTGCTGGATGCGCAGGCAATCAGCCAGCGCGAGTATGATAACGCCGTTTCCGATAACGCGATTGCGCATGCCGCGCTCCAGCAGGCCGAAGTGCGCGTGCGCGATGCGGAACTCAATCTCTCCTATACCTCTGTAGCCGCCCCGGTCGACGGCATCTCGGGGCGCTTCCAGTTCTCGGAAGGCGCGCTGGTGGAAGCCAACAGCAGCCTTTTGACCACGCTGGTGCAGGTGTCGCCGATCTGGGTGCGCTTCAGCCTGTCGAGTAACGAACTGATGCAGCTCGGCGGTCCCCTGACCGAGAAAAAGGTAAAACAGGTGACTTTGATATTGCCGGACGGCTCGGAATACGGAAAGAAAGGGGAGCTCAATTTCGCCGCCAGCCAGATCGATCCGCTGTTGGGCACGCAGCAACTGCGCGCCACGTTCGAAAATGCCGGACAGCAACTGCTGCCGGGACAGTTTGTCAGGGCGAAAGTGATCACCGGCCAGCGTGACGGTGTATTCCTCGTCCCGCAGAGCGCAGTACAGACGTCTGACCGCGGGCAATCGGTGTATGTGATCAACGAAAAAAACGAAGCGACTCCACAGCCGGTGGTTACCGGTAAGTGGATGGGTACGGACTGGGTAATCCTTGGTGGACTCAAGGCGGGCGATAAAGTCATCGTCGATAACATCATCAAGCTTCGTCCCGGCTCGCCCGTTTCCCCTCACGCGCCCGGAGAAGCGCCGGGAACGCCGCTTGCCCAGCCTGATGCCGGTTCCGGCAAAGCCGCTTGAGCAAAAAACCGGGCGGAAAACCACCGGATAAGTCATGACCAGATTTTTTATTCTGCGACCGATATTTGCGTCGGTCATCTCCATCATCATCGTCCTTGCCGGTCTTGCCGCAGCCTTGCAGCTTCCCATTGCGCAATATCCGGAAATCGCACCGCCCACGGTGCTGATAACCGCGACCTATCCTGGCGCCAGCGCTGAAACCTTGACCAAAACAGTGGCCGCCCCCATCGAAGAACAATTGAGCGGTGTCCAGGACCTTCTATATTTCAGTTCAAGCGCCGACTCCAGCGGAACGCTGACCATTACCGCAACGTTCGAGGTCGGCACGGATGTTGATCAGGCTACTTTCAATGTCAGTAACCGCGTAAATATCGCGTTGCCGCGATTACCGGATGAAGTACGCCGCACCGGCCTGAGAATCGAGAAGCGCTCCAACGACATCCTGATAGTCTTCATGCTGATCTCGACCGAGAAAGGCAAATATGATCCGCTTTATCTCAGCAACTATGCCACGCTCAACATAATGGATGAGCTGAGACGTACGAATGGAGTCGGAGATGCTACTGTCTTCGGCGGCCAGGATTATTCCATGCGCATCTGGCTGCATCCTGACCGCATGGCGCAACTGGGCGTGGCTACCACCGACATCACTGCCGCCATCCAGGCGCAGAACGCGCAATATGCTGCCGGCAAGATCGGTCAGGAACCGGCTCCGCCTGATCAGCAACTGATTTACACCGTCAATGCAAGAGGCCGGCTGGTAACGCCTGAACAGTTCGGCGACATCATTTTACGGGCGGATGGCCCGCGTGGAGTCCTCTATCTCAAGGATGTCGCCCGTATCGAGCTGGGGGCGCAAAGCTATGACGTTCGCACGGCATTGAATGGTCAGCCCGGCGCCGGCATTCCCGTCTTCCTGCAACCCGGCGCGAATGCGCTCGACACGAAAAANGCNCTGGTTGCCAAAATGGAAGAGCTGAAGAAGCACTTTCCGGAGGGNATGGACTACGTGGTGCCGTACGATACCAGCCTGTTCGTCAAAGCTTCGATGTGGGAGGTGGTCAAGACGCTTGGCGAAGCGATGGTACTCGTCCTGATGGTTGTTTATCTGTTCCTGCAAAGCTGGCGCGCCACGCTGATCCCCATTGTCGCCGTGCCCATTTCCCTCATAGGCACTTTTGCCGGGCTGTGGGTGTTCGGGTTCTCCATCAATACACTCACGCTTTTCGCCATGGTGCTTTCAATCGGCATCGTGGTGGATGATGCAATCGTCGTACTGGAAAATATCGAGCGGCTGATGGATGAAGAAAAGCTGCCGCCGCTGAAAGCCGCCATCCGCTCCATGGAGCAGGTTGCAAGCGCNGTGGTTGCGATTGTCCTGGTACTGTGCGCCGTATTCGTNCCGGTTGCATTCATGGGGGGAATCGCAGGCGAACTGTATCGACAGTTCGCAGTCACCGTGGCAGTGGCCGTTACCATTTCCGGTCTGGTGGCGCTCACACTGACACCCGCCCTGTGCGCTATTCTGCTCAAGCATACTCATGGCGAATCTGCGTTCTTTCGTGCTTTCAACAAGGGTTTTCACCATCTGACCGATTTTTACATTCTCATGGTCGGCATTACACTGCGCCACAGGATTATTGGCGCCGTCGTATTCCTGAGCATCATTGCCTTATCGGCTTATCTGTTCAAAACAGTACCCGAGAGTTTCGTGCCGCCGGAAGATCAGGGCTATGTCGTCACGGCAACCATTCTGCCGGATGGGGCCACCCTTGCACGAACCACAAGGACCGCCGAAGCCGTGCGCGCGGGGATAGCAAATGACCCGGCAGTAGCCCATGAGTTTGTTGTGAATGGCTTCGACCTGATCGGTGGCGGAAATAAAACCAGTTCTGCTACCATGTTCGTCGCATTCAAGGACTGGTCGGAGCGAGAGGCAACCGCCGATGATATCATCCAGAAGCTGATGGGTATCGGAATGCAGCAACCGGACGGAATCGCGATCTCCTTCAACCCGCCCTCCATCCGCGGACTGGGAACCGCCGGCGGCTTCGAAGTCTATGTGCAAAGCCGCGCGGGCGCTGATCCGGTTCAATTATCCACAGTGGTGAACGACCTTATCGCTGCTCTGAGCCAGGAACCGAGGCTGGCCGGCATCAATACTTTTTTTCGCCCCACCGTGCCGCAATTCTTCGTTGAAGTGGATCAGGAAAAAGCAATTTCCCAGCAAGTGAGAATCGCGGACATTTACGCCACGCTGCAAAGTACGATGGGTTCGCTGTATATCAACGATTTCAATTACTCCGGCCGTACCTACCGGGTGCAGATGCAGGCAGAGCCGCAACACCGGATGCATCCCGAGGATCTCGGCAGGGTGTATGTACGCTCCCAGTCCGGCGGGATGGTACCCCTGTCCGCCCTCAGCAAACTCAGCACCATCGTGGGCGCGGAGCAGCTCGAGCGCTACAATGGTCTTCTGGCTGCAAAGATTCTGGGAAGCGGTGCGCCCGGTGTGAGTTCAGGCGACGCTATCCGGCTTGTAGAGGAAATTGCGGCTAAAAATTTACCGGATAACTACCAGATTACGTGGACGGGACAGGCTTATCAGGAAAAGCGGACCGGNTCAGCCGCAATTTTTGCTTTCAGCTTCGCGATCATAATGGTATTTCTCATTCTTGCCGCCCAGTTCGAAACCTGGGCCCTGCCGCTTGCCGTCATCATGGCGGTGCCTTTTGCTCTTGCGGGCGCCCTGCTTGCCGTTCTGATCCGGGGCATGCCGAACGATATCTATTTTCAGATCGGCCTGATCACGCTCGTCGGCCTGGCTGCGAAAAATGCCATTCTGATCGTCGAGTTTGCTACGCAGAAAATGGCTGAAGGTCTGCCTGTGGCACAGGCGGCGATTGAAGCTGCGCGTTTGCGTTTCCGGCCCATCGTCATGACATCCATGGCTTTTGTACTGGGTATCGTGCCGCTGCTGATCGCCACGGGAGCAGGCGCTGCCGCGCGNCGCTCCATGGGAACCGGTGTGTTCGGGGGAATGCTGCTTGCCACTTTTGTTGCAACGATATTTATTCCCTTGTTTTTTACGTGGCTTTCGCGCAAAAATAAAGGTAAGCCAATCGAAAACCTGTTGCAGGAAACACCATGAGAAACATCGTGGCAAGCCATCGCGGCATGAGAGAGCGCATGCGGAACAGAATGGGACTGTTGCTCCCGGCTCTGCTCCTTGCATCCTGCGCAATGGGGCCTGACTATATTCGCCCTCATGTCGAAACATCCGAAAAGTTTCGCCTGGCGCANACGGAGGGGCAGTCCATTGCGAACCTGCCCTGGTGGGAATTGCTGCATGATAATCAACTGCAACAGCTCATCCGTCTCGCATTGGCCCAGAACAAGGATCTCAAGCAGGCGATAGCAAGCGTTGAAGAGCTGGAGGCACGCCTTGCCATTGCACGCATAGATTTCCTTCCACAAATGGATGCGAATACCAATGCACCTGCTTTCGGATCNCTTGGAGGATTCAAGTTCCCTGGATTTCCCACGCCTTACAGCTATTTCGGACAGGCCACCCTGAATTGGGAAATCGATATCTGGGGCCGCATCCGCCGCTCGAACGAAGCCGCCCTGGCCGACTTGATGGCGCGGGAAGAAAACCGGCGCGCTGTGGTCCTGACCCTGGTGAGTTCGGTAGCACAGGCGTATTTCGATCTTCTGCAATTCGATATGCAGATGGATATTGCGCGCAATGCCCTGCACTCATGGGAGGAGTCGGTGGCGCTTGCACGAGCCCAGCTGCGAGGAGGGGTCATTTCCAGGCTTGACGTCGACCAGTTCGAAGCTGAGCGCGCGAATGCAGCCACCCGGGTGGCAGAACTGCAGCGGCTGACTGCCCAGAAGGAAAACGAACTGAGTGTATTGCTGGGAAGAAATCCGGTTTCGATAGAACGGGGACGCTCCCTTACGGAGCAGCTGCTGGCGCCAGAGGTGCCAGCCGGACTTCCTTCCGAACTGCTGCAGCGGCGCCCCGACATNCTGCAGGCGGAACAAACTCTTGCAGCGGCAACCGCCCGGATNGGCGCAGCCAAGGCGGCGCGGTTTCCCAAGCTCAATATTACCGGTTTCCTGGGCGTGGCAAGTCCGGCGCTGTCCAATCTCCTNCTTTCNGGNAGCGAATTCGGGGTAGGCGGACTGGGTCTGGCTGTTCCATTGATCAATGCGCAGGGTTTGGGAATGGAGCAGCGCGCAGTGGAAGCACAGGCCAGGCAGATGCTCGCCCAGTACGAACAAACCATCCTGCTCGCCTTCAAGGAAGTCGAGGATGCCCTGATCGCGGTCAGCACCGCCAACGAGCAGCGCAAGGCGCAGGAACAGCAGGTGAATGCACTGCGCTCGGCTCTGCATATCGCCGATCTGCGGTATAAGGGGGGTATTACCAGTTACGTGGACGTGCTGCTGGCCAAACGTAACCTGTTCGATGCGGAGTTCGCGCTTACGGCAACCCATCGCCTCCATCTGATATCCGTGGTCCAGCTTTACAAGGCGCTCGGCGGCGGATGGACGCCTGTCTGACACAAGGGATCAATCTGGCAGATCTGAAAACCGATCTACCATAAAAATACTGCCCATCATCGTCTTCACTTAACCAGCAGATCGTCGCTCCTTTTCAGGACCATCGACCGGAGACACGTACATGAATCCATCCCATCCATGGTCCTCTTCAAGTTGCGCCTCTGCCGCAACTCTGGGCGCCGGACTCATCCTGATCTCCTTTGCCGGCTGCTCCCAGAAAGCGCCCCCCCCTCCCCAGGCTGTTCCCGAAGTGGAGGTGATTACCGTCGCCACGCAAATTGTTCCCGACGAGCCTGAGTTTATCGGGCAAACACAGGCTTTTCGTCCTGTCGAGATTCGCCCGCAGGTAACGGGAATAATCAAGAAAGTTTTTTTTACCGAGGGGACGAATGTCAAGAAGGGCAACAAGCTTTACCTGATCGATCCGGTGCCCTTCGAGGCGAACTATTTCAGCGGAAAAGCGAGGGTCGCGCAGGCCCAGGCCCGCGTCGTTCAGGCAGAGCAGGAAGAAGCGCGTGTAAAACCGCTGCTCGAGGAACAGGCTGTCAGCCGCAAGAGCGTCGATGACGCAGTCGCGGAAACACTGGCGGCCAAAGCGGGGCTGGAGGCGGCGCAAAGCGACCTGATCAGGGCGAAATTCGATCTGGATAATACGATTATCACAGCCCCGGTAAACGGACGGATAGGACGCAGCCATTTCTATGAGGGGCGCCTGGTATCCGCCCAGACAACCCTGCTGACCACCATCGACCAGCTCGATCCCATGTACGTCAATGTCAATGTTCCCGAAAGCTATCTTCTCAGAAGGCGGCGTGAGCTGGCGGAAAATAAAGTGCAAAGGCCGGATATTTTCCAGNTGCGGGGAGTGATCACCTTTTCCGATGGAAGCGTGTACCCGCAGGAAGGCGTGCTCGATTTCTCCGACGTATCCATACGGCCGGAAACCGGTACGCTGGAGGGAAGATTCACGTTTCCGAACCCGGAAGGAGGTTTTTCTCCCGGTCAATCCTATTTTTACCCGGGGCAATTCGTTCATGTCCGTGTCAAGGGTTATATCCGGACAGATGCAATCCTGATTCCGCAACGGGCTGTGCAACTTGGACCCCAGGGCTCCTTCGTCTATGTCGTCGATGCCGAGAGCAAGGCGCAATCTCGACCTGTCACAGCGAGCTCATGGCATGGCAAAGACTGGTTGATCGAAAACGGCCTTCGCCCAGGCGAGCAAGTGGTCGTGGAAGGATTACACCGGATCCAGCCAGGAAACCCGGTGAAGGCCATCCCCTACAAAGAGGATCACCCTGCGAGTGAAATGGGCCGGAAATCGTCATGAGTCCCCGCTTTTTTATCGATCGTCCAATTTTCGCATCCGTCCTGTCCATCATCATTGTGGTGGTGGGACTCGTTGCGCTGAGAAGCCTGCCGATCGCACAGTTTCCACAAATCACTCCGCCGGTGGTGCAGATCGACGCCGATTATCCCGGGGCGAGCGCGGAAGTCGTTGCGGAATCCGTCGCGCGCCCCATCGAGGTCCAGCTTCCCGGGATCGATAATCTCCTCTATTACGAATCAACCAGCTCGAACGACGGGCATATGACCATGAAGCTCACGTTCGAGATCGGAACGGATGTGGATATCGCGCAGGTCCAGACGCAGAACCGGCAGCGCCTTGCCGAACCGCAGCTTCCGGACGAAGTCGTGCGCCAGGGCATCACCGTGAAAAAAACATCGCCCGATCTTCTGGCGGTCATTGCCCTGAGTTCCTCTGACCCGCGGCACGATACCATTTATCTCTCGAATTACGCGCTGCTGCGGGTTCTTGACAACGTCAAGCGTCTTCCGGGCGTAGGGGATGCCATTATCTTCGGCGGCCAGAATTACTCCATGCGGCTGATCCTGGATCCTGTCCGCATGGCGCAACTGGACCTCACTCCCACCGATATCGCGGCCGTGGTACGTGAGCAGAACCGGGATTTTCCCGCCGGCAGAGTAGGACGGGAGCCTTCGCCCAAGGGAACGGAGCTTACCATTCCGGTCATTACCCAGGGCCGCATGACCGAAGTGAAGGAATTCGAGGATATGATCGTAAGGGCGTATCCCGACGGTTCCATGGTGCGAATGAAGGATGTAGCGAGAGTGGAGCTGGGTGCGCAGTCGTATGATCTGGAAGGGAGATGGAACGGAAAGCCCAACACCTTTATTCTGACTTTTCTCGCCCCCGGTGCCAACGCGCTCGATACGGTTCACCGGGTGCGCCAGGAAATGGACAAGCTCGCACGCAGTTTCCCAACGGGTGTCTCCTATGACATACCCTATGACACCACCACATTCGTCGATGTTTCCATCAAGGAGGTGGTGAAAACCCTTATCGAAGCCACGCTCCTGGTCATACTGGTCGTTTTTGTTTTTCTGCAAAGCTGGAGGGCAACGATCATTCCAGCGGTCGCAGTTCCCATTTCACTGATCGGAACCCTGGCCGGGATGGCAGCGCTTGGGTTTTCAATCAATACCCTGACTCTGTTCGGCCTGGTGCTTGCCATCGGGATCGTGGTGGATGATGCGATCGTCGTGGTGGAAAATGTCGAGCGGCATATGCGGGAGGGGTTGCCGCCCAAGGAGGCGGCCAGGATCGCCATGGATGAAGTGGCGGGTCCCGTCATTGCCATCGTCCTGGTGCTGGGCGCGGTGTTTGTTCCGGTCGCTTTTCTGGGTGGAATCACCGGCGAACTGTACAAACAGTTTGCGATTACCATCGCCCTGTCCGTTGCGATATCGGGTTTCGTGGCGCTTACCCTGAGTCCCGCGCTCTGTGCGCTTATTCTCAAACCGGGCCATGGAGAGCCCGCAAAGCACTGGAAGCTGTTCAACCGGTCGTTTGACTGGATGCAGACACGCTATACAAACGGTGTCGGGATGGTATTGAAACGATCCATGATCGCTCTCTGCATTTTTGCCGTGATGATATTCGTCCTCCTCGGCCTGTTCAGAACGATCCCCGGCAGTTTTCTCCCGGAAGAAGATCAGGGCTATTTCATTACCGTTGTCCAATTGCCGGACGGAGCCTCCAGGGAACGCACGATCGATGTATTGAGGAAAGTAGAGCAATACTTCCTGTCGATTCCCGCGGTACACTCGACAGATGCACTGGCCGGGCAGAACTTCGTGTTCGGCACGCGGGGAGCGAACCAGGCGACGATGTTCGTTCCGCTCCAGCACTGGGACACACGCAAGAGTGCCGGGGAACATGTCACCGGTCTTATCGCCTCCGCCTTCCAGGAGTTTGCAAAGATACCGGAAGCGCTGATTCTTGCCTTCAATGCCCCATCCATCCAGGGACTGGGCTCCACGGGAGGCTTCACCCTGCAAGTGCAGGATCCGAGTGGAGGCGATTTCGCGGAGTTTGCCGAGATTACCCAGCAATTCATTGCCAAGGCTGTGGAGCATCCTGCTATCGCCGCTGCCAGCACCAATTTTCGCGTAAGTGCGCCCCGGCTTTACGCCCGCGTTGACCGGGAACGCGCCAAAGCCCTGGGTGTGCCGATTTCTGAAGTCTTCGACAGTATGCAGGCCTATTTCGGTAACCTCTATGTCAACGACTTCGTGAAATATGGACGCATCTATCGCGTCCAGACAGAAGCTCTGCCGGAGTACCGGTCGAACCCGAACGACATCGAGAAGATTTACGTGCGTGCACAGAACGACAAAGGCCACGTCATGATTCCACTGAATTCGGTGATCGCCACCGAATTCACCAGCGGGCCTGATCCCGTCACCCACTTCAACGGATTCAATTCCGCGCTCGTACTGGGCGGCGCCGCCCCCGGCTACAGCTCGGGGCAGGCCCTCGATGCGCTGGAACAGATCGCAGATGAGATATTGGTGCCAAAAGGCTATACGATCGACTGGAGCGGAATATCCTTTCAGGAACACCAGGCAGGAGGAAAATCGGTTCTGGTATTCGCCTTCGCCCTGCTCATGGTCTTTCTGGTGCTGGCTGCCCTTTACGAGAGCTGGTCAGTTCCACTTGCAGTGATTCTTGCAATCCCGTTCGGAATTTTAGGTGCATTACTGGCTATCTGGGTTCGCGGATTGACCAATGACATCTATTTCCAGATCGGGCTGGTGACATTGATCGGATTGTCCGCGAAGAACGCGATCCTGATCGTGGAGTTCGCCAATCAGCGATATGCGGACGGGGAGCCTCTGCTCGATGCGGCAATGGAGGCCGCACGGCTTCGTTTCCGTCCCATCATCATGACCTCCATGGCTTTTATCCTGGGTGTGTTTCCGCTGGTGATCGCTTCCGGCGCAGGCGCTGCCAGCCGGAATTCCATCGGAACGGGTGTTTTCGGGGGAATGCTGGCCGCAACCTTTCTTGCTATCTTTTTCGTACCTCTCTTTTTCGTAGTGATAAGAAAAATGACACGTCGGCGCGGGCAGGCAGGAGCTGGGGCGCAACACGCGCCATCGGGCAATCCTCCTTCCACCGCTGAAAACGAGTGAGGGGGAGCAGAACGAGGCAAAAGGATGAGGCTTCTGAATTCCTTACAGCCAGACTTGGATTCTTCAGCAGTGCGAGACTCGCAGCCGCCAGAACTTAACCGCGGAAAGAAGGCCTGGCTCGGATGTCACGCCTAAGCTTCACCTGGTATTTGCTGATCTCGCCCAAACTGACACCAACGACATTTGGACCTATACTGAAGACTGCGTAGTCTTTCAGAGATTTCAGAGGACTATGCAGGAATTTGTGATTCGGGATTTTGGTAGCCGCTATTGGATGAATTTAATCAAGGAGACATTACCATGACACAAAAACGAAAAATGGGACTCATTGTTGCGATCGTTCCTTTTTTAATGGCCGCGGGCAGTTTCGCAACCAGTGCCAATGCAGGTGAACACGATGGACATGAAGGAGGGAGCGATGCTTCTGTGATGAAAAGAGAAGCAGATGGTAGTGTCAGTAAAAAAGAATTCATGAAACACCACGAGTGGATGTTCGACCAAAACGACAAAAACCATAACGGTAAGCTTGAACCCGATGAAATGAAAAACCTGCACAAAATGGTGGGTAAAATGCATGAGCGCTTTGAACACGAATATGGACAAAAAAAATAGCTAGCGTACAGGGATTTATTCGAAGCCTTGGCCGACAGTATTTTTTACTCTNTCGGCCAGGTGCTTAATCCCGCAGTCAAAATGAGGCTTCAGCCCTGCTGTGCGACATTAATCCGCGAGCCTCTTTCAGCAGAAATTCCTGGAATGCCTGCGCAACGCTGGAGAGCCGCTTGTGCTTTCGATGAACGATATGCCAGTAGCGCATGATGGGAAAATCCTCGACATCGAGAATCTCCAGCCGTTTCGTTTCCAGTTCCAGCTCCACCGTGTGCAGCGAGGTGATGCCCAGACCCATACCCGCCTGGACCGCCTGTTTGATCGCCTCGCTGGTGTCAGTTTCCATTCCCCTGCTGAGCGAAATATGGTGCGATGCAAAAAAACGCTCCATCGCGCCGCGTGTGCCGGATCCCGGTTCCCGCACGAGAAATGTTTCCTGCTCCAACCGCTTGACTGGAATCTTCCGCACCTTGCATAAGGGATGCTCCGGCGGAGCGATGACAACCAGGGGATTCTCCATGAATGATTCGGTTGTAATATCCAGGTCTTCCGGCGGCTGACCCATGATGGCAAGATCGATCACATTGTCGGACAGTTGCCTGAGCACTGTTTCACGATTGGATACGTTGAGGCTGACGGTAATATGCGGGTAGCGCTGGCAGAACTTTGCCAGCAAATGTGGAGCAAAATAGTTGGCAGTGCTGACCACTGAAATATTGAGCCTGCCCCGCTCCAGCCCTTTCAGTTCATCGAGCGCCAGCTCCATGTCTGCCAGTTGCTGGGAGATGGCGCGACTGTAATGATAAAGTTCGCGTCCCGCATCGGTCAGGTAGATTTTCTTGCCCATCTGCTCGAACAACGGGAGTTCGATAGTGTCTTCCAGCTGCTTGATCTGCATGGAGACTGCGGGCTGGGTAAGATGCAGACCCTCTGCCGCACGGGAAAAACTCAGGTGACGAGCCACCGATTCAAAAACCTTTAACTGCCGCAGCGTAATATGCAGCATCTTGCCTCATTCATTGGGGAGTGAAAATATATAAGTAAAATGTTATCATAATAATCAAAACATGTGACTGTTATTTATAGTAATACCCGCTACAATCCTTTCCGTAGCACCTTTAACTACCCCTATGAGGAGAACTGACATGAGTGAAGAAATTACCGGCAAGGAACGCTACAAATCCGGCGTAATTCCGTACAAGAAAATGGGCTACTGGGATTCCGACTATGTGCCCAAAGATACGGATGTCATCGCCTTGTTCCGTATCACGCCCCAGGCAGGGGTAGATCATGAGGAAGCCGCCGCCGCTGTCGCTGGCGAATCTTCCACCGCCACCTGGACTGTTGTCTGGACCGACCGGCTGACCGCCTGCGAACTGTATCGCGCCAAGGCTTATCGTTCAGAACTGGTGCCTAATACAGGTCCCGGTACCAAGACAGAAGCTCAGTATTTCGCCTACATCGCCTATGATCTCGATTTGTTCGAGCCGGGTTCCATTGCCAACCTGACGGCTTCCATCATCGGCAACGTGTTCGGCTTCAAGGCNGTGAAAGCGCTGCGTCTCGAAGACATGCGCATCCCCGTGGCTTATCTTAAGACCTTCCAGGGCCCCGCAACCGGCATCGTCGTTGAGCGCGAGCGACTCGACAAATTCGGCCGGCCGCTGCTCGGCGCCACCACCAAGCCGAAGCTGGGCCTCTCCGGCCGCAACTATGGCCGTGTGGTATACGAAGGACTCAAGGGTGGTCTCGACTTCATGAAAGACGACGAGAACATCAACTCGCAACCCTTCATGCACTGGCGTGACCGCTTCCTGTACTGTATGGAAGCAGTCAACAAGGCATCCGCCGCTACCGGTGAAGTCAAGGGCCACTACCTGAACGTTACCGCTGGCACCATGGAAGACATGTACGAGCGCGCGGAATTTGCCAAGTCCCTTGGCTCCGTCATCATCATGATCGACCTGGTGATCGGCTACACCGCGATCCAGTCGATGGCGAAGTGGGCGCGCAAGAATGACATGATTCTGCACCTGCACCGCGCCGGGAACTCCACCTATTCCCGTCAGAAGAACCATGGCATGAACTTCCGCGTCATCTGCAAGTGGATGCGGATGGCAGGCGTGGATCACATTCACGCAGGCACCGTGGTAGGCAAGCTGGAAGGCGATCCGCTCATGATCAAGGGCTTCTACGATACCCTGCGCGACCGTCACACACCGGTAAGCCTGGAGCATGGNCTGTTCTTCGAGCAGGACTGGGCTTCNCTGAACAAGGTCATGCCGGTTGCTTCGGGCGGCATTCATGCCGGNCAGATGCACCAGTTGCTGGATTATCTCGGCGAAGACGTGATATTGCAGTTTGGCGGTGGTACCATCGGGCATCCTCAGGGCATTCAAGCCGGTGCGGTTGCCAATCGCGTTGCGCTGGAAGCAATGGTACTGGCACGCAACGAAGGCCGCGACTATGTGAAGGAAGGCCCCAAGATTCTGGAAGAAGCCGCCAAGTGGTGCACGCCGCTCAAGCAGGCGCTGGAAACGTGGAAGGACATCACCTTCAACTATGAGTCCACTGACACCGCCGACTTCGTGCCGAGCGAAACGGCCAGCGTTTAATCGTATCAAGGAGAAACCACATCATGATGACCAATTTTCAAAACCGTCTCACGCAAGGGCAATTTTCTTTTCTGCCCCCGCTGACGGACAAGCAAATTTCGGCGCAAATTAAATACGCGCTGAAAAACAACTGGGCCATCGGGATTGAATATACCGATGATCCGCATCCCCGCAACACATATTGGGAAATGTTCGGCAACCCGATGTTCGACCTGAAGGACCCCGCAGGTATCCTGCAGGAGATCAACGATTGCCGCAAGACCTATCCGAACCACTACATCCGTGTCACGGCTTTCGACTCGTCACGCGGTGTGGAAAGCCCGGCTATGTCCTATATCGTCAACCGTCCGAAGAACGAGCCTGGTTTTGGCCTGGTGCGCCAGGAAGTGGATGGCCGGCAAGTCCGCTATACCATCCATTCCTACGCAACGGAAAAACCAGAAGCCGAGCGGTACTGATGACTTCCTCCCCTTCCTTCCCCGGAAGGGGGTAGCCAACTTCGGACAGGGCAGCGGGCGCTTTAACCGGCCTGCTGCCTCACCTGATCCTGATTTCCCTGATAATCCCATGTAAGACCGCTTTCCGGTAAACCAATAACCGAGGCACGGGTCTAATATTTTATTTNCTTTTGTTTTGGGTGGATCAAACGTGACAACACAACTGAAAGAAATTCCCCCTTCCGATAACAGTTCCATCGATCTGGAAGCCGAGTTTCAGGCTTCCAATATCAAGGAAGTACTGGATAAGCTTGACCGCGAGCTGATCGGCTTGAAACCGGTAAAAACCCGCATCCGNGAAACCGCAGCCTTGNTGCTCGTGGACCGCGTCCGCAAGAAACTGGACCTTACCGCCGGTGCGCCCAGCCTGCANATGTCTTTCACCGGCAATCCCGGCACCGGAAANACCACAGTGGCGCAGCGCATGTCCGAGATCCTGCATCGCCTGGGTTACGTGCGTGAAGGGCACCTTGTCTCCGTGACCCGCGACGATCTGGTGGGCCAGTATATCGGGCATACCGCGCCCAAGACCAAGGAAGTCATAAAGAAGGCCATGGGCGGCGTGCTGTTCATCGACGAGGCCTACTACCTCTACAAACCCGAGAATGAACGCGATTATGGCGCTGAGTCGATCGAAATTCTGCTGCAGGTGATGGAAAACAACCGGGAGGATCTGGTTGTCATTCTTGCCGGTTATAAGGACCGCATGGACAAATTCTTCCGCAGTAATCCTGGCATGCGGTCGCGGATAGCTCACCACATCGATTTTCCCGACTATTCTCCGGATGAGCTGGTGGCTATCGCCAGGCTTATGCTGGCAGCGCAGAATTACCGTTTCAGTGCGGAGGCGGAAAAGGCCTTTGGCGAATACATCCGGTTGAGGATGAAAATGGAGCATTTTGCCAATGCGCGTTCCGTGCGCAATGCCCTCGATCGGGCAAGACTGCGTCAAGCCAACCGTTTGTTCGAAGGAGCAAAGAAAAACCTGTCACGCACCGACCTGATCACCCTCGAAGCGGAGGATATCCGGGCAAGCCGTGTATTCCTGGAAGGCGCCGTCGATCTGGATGGAGATGAGGGCGCAAGCCGGGAATTATCCGAGGAATCGGCATAAGCTGCTTCCATAGGTCAGCCGGTATTGCAATACTGGCAAGTTACCATTGCAGCATTGAAAAAGGCGCCCAATCGGGCGCCTTTTTTATCAGCTTATCTGAACCCTGCTCCTATCTGANCCNGTATTTCAATCAANCCACCCCCGCCATTATCCCGTGATCCGGCGATATCCACCCAAGGGCGCGCTATACTCCTTCCGAACCATCCTCATTACCTGGAATTCAACGATGCGCCCTACCCGTCTGGAAAAGCCCCCCATCAACCGGAGCGACTGGAAGACCGTCCGTACCCTGCTTCCCTATTTATGGGAATTCAAGGGCAGAGTAGTGGCGGCAGTGGTATTGATGCTCATGGCCAAGCTTGCCAACGTGGCAATACCGCTGGTATTGAAAGAAATTATCGACGCGCTTGACCGTCCCCGCGCCCTGCTGGTCTTGCCGGTTCTGCTGCTGCTCGCGTATGGGCTCCTGCGCCTCTGCAGCACACTCTTCGGGGAGTTGCGCGACGCCGTGTTCGCCAAGGTAACCCAGCGCGCCATTCGCCGGGTGGCAATCAAGGTATTCAGTCACTTGCATGCGCTGTCGCTGCGATTNCACCTGCAAAGNCAGACCGGCGGAGTGTCGCGGGATATTGAGCGGGGAAGCCGCGGAATTTCGTTTCTCCTCAATTTCATGCTGTTCAATATCCTCCCGACTCTGCTGGAAATCACCCTGGTTGCGATCATTCTCATCTCCGGATACAGCATCTGGTTTTCCGTGATCATCCTTGGCACGCTGGCGGCCTACGTTGCGCTCACGCTCATTGTGACTGAATGGCGGATGATTTTTCGGAGAACCATGAATGACATGGATTCAAAAGCCAACACTCAGGCAATTGACAGCCTCCTGAATTACGAAACAGTCAAGTATTTCGGCAATGAATCCTGGGAAGCGCGGCGCTACGATGAGCACATGCAACAATGGGAAANTGCGGCGGTTCGTAATCAGACTTCTTTGGCCGCGCTCAACTCGGGGCAGAGCGCCATCATAGCAATAGGGATAACTGCGCTGCTGTGGCTTGCCGCCGAGGGCGTGATTCAGGGTTCCATGTCATTGGGAGATCTGGTGCTCGTCAATGCTTACATGCTCCANCTCTATATGCCACTGCATTTTCTCGGATTCGTTTACCGGGAGATCAAGCATTCTCTGGCGGACATGGAAAAAATGTTCAATTTACTGGCGGAGAATGAAGAGATCCAGGATAAACGAGGTGCAGCAACCCTTGTTGCCGGAAATGCGCCCGTACGCTTCGAAGCGGTAAATTTCAGTTATGAACCGGACCGGCAGATTCTGTTCGATGTCAGCTTCGATATTCCGGCAGGACGCAGCGTCGCAGTGGTGGGTCCCAGTGGATCGGGCAAATCCACTCTCGCGCGATTGCTCTTCCGCTTTTACGATGTCGGCAGCGGACGCATCCTGATAAATGGACAGGATATCAGGGATGTCACCCAGAGCAGCCTGAGAGCGGCGATAGGTATCGTTCCGCAGGACAGCGTGCTGTTTAACGATACCATTTATTACAATATCTCCTACGGCAATCCCGAGGCGAGCGCTGAAGAGGTATTTGAAGCTGCAAGGTCCGCTCATCTTCATGATTTTATAGAGAGCCTGCCGGACAAGTACCAGACCGTCGTTGGGGAAAGAGGATTAAAACTTTCCGGCGGTGAAAAGCAGCGGGTAGCGATAGCTCGCGCAGTCTTGAAAAATCCCGGAATCCTTATCTTCGATGAAGCCACTTCTGCCCTGGATTCAAAATCGGAGAAAAGCATTCAGGGGGAGATGCGTCGTATCGCTGCCAATCGCACCACGCTGACGATTGCCCACCGTTTATCCACCATCGNCGATTCCGATCAGATTCTGGTGATGGACCATGGCCGCATCGTCGAGCGCGGCACTCACCGGGAACTCCTCTCGATGAATGGAGCCTATACTTATATGTGGGAACTGCAGCAACAGGAAGAACAAACCAGGCTCCAACTTGTAACCGGCGGCTTGGGACACAGGCTATAATAGGGGGTTCGCATCCGGGGTTCACCCTTCCTTCCGGGAAAGGACATTGTGGCATCCGGGTGACGCGAACCTGGAGTAAAAATCGACTCACGAAGATTGATCGCTTAATCCACTTATAACTGCCCTATTCTTATCTCAAAAATTGCCATGCAGACAGCCTCTCTTTCTGTATTTCCTCAGTACTTATTGCCTAAACACGCGCTGACACTGCTGGCTGGACGTATTGCCAATGCCGATGCCGGCAGTCTCACCACGCTTCTTATCCGCTGGTTTGTCTGGCGCTACGGTGTCAATATGGATGAAGCGGTCAATTCGGATATCCGCAGCTACCGAACTTTCAACGATTTTTTTACCCGCCCCCTGTTACTGGAGAGCCGTCCGATATCCGACGCGGATTATGTCTGTCCAGCCGATGGTCTCGTAAGCCAGCTCGGTGTCATTTCCGGCGACCAGATATTTCAAGCCAAGGGACACAATTATTCCGCTGCTGCACTGCTGGGAGGGGATACCCGGCTGGCGGAAAAATTTTATGGAGGCAACTTTGCCACGCTGTATCTGAGCCCGAGGGATTACCACCGGGTTCACATGCCTGTCGATGCACGTATAAGCCGAATGATCTATGTTCCGGGAGATCTGTTCTCCGTGAACGCGAAAACGGTTCGTGGTGTCCCGGGGTTGTTTGCCCGCAACGAGCGGGTGATTTGCATATTTGAGTCGGAATTCGGACCCTTTGCCTTAGTCCTGGTGGGCGCCACCATTGTTGGAAGTGTGGCGACCGTGTGGCACGGGGTGGTCAACCCGCGGGACTCGGAGGGAACACGCGATGTGCGCGAGTGGCGGTATGATTCACCGGATCTGGTGCTCAGAAAAGGGGATGAAATGGGCAGATTCCAATTGGGATCAACAGTGGTAATGTTATTCCCGAAAAACGAAATAGTGTTTAATCCGGCCTGGGCTCCCGGGCGAACCATACGATTCGGGGAAGCGATGGCGGCCAAAGCTGATCCAGCCAGATAGAGAGAAAAGAGCGTTCCTCGTTTCCCTCTTCTCTCTTGCTCGCAGAGACAGCGGGTTGCAGGCGGGCTCAAAGAAATACTGGTCAGGAAGAATACGGGAAGTGACAGGCCTCTCTCTTATTTCCCGACAACCCGCACGACCCCCCGGATGGAGCCGGACGGACCACGAGCAGGCAGGCGATCTTTATTTAACTGGAGAATAAAGGATCCTCACCCTCTCAGGCGATCACGCCTGAGCTGTCTTCAATACGGGTTCGTCCGNAACAGTGGCAGGGGACTCCGGTTCCTGTTGAAATTCCTGGATGAGTTCCTGCCCTACCCTTAATAAGGTTTCCTTGAACTCCATCGCCACTTCCGGGTGCTGCAAGCCATAGGCAATGGTCGCCTCCAGGAAACCCGCCTTGCTGCCGCAATCATAATGCTTCCCCTGGTAACGGTAAGCCAGGACAGATTCCAGCTTGAGAAGGCGGGAGATTCCATCAGTAAGCTGAATTTCTCCCCCTGTTCCCGGATTCAGGTTGGTGATGCAGTCAAAGATGGCAGGAGATAGAACGTAACGGCCTACGATAGCCATCGTAGAGGGCGCAACATCAGGTGAAGGCTTTTCCACTACCCCTCTGATTTTCAGCGTATCGCACTCTGCATCTGCATCGAAAGCATCCACGATTCCATACCGCCGCGTCTGTTCGCGCGTAACCTGGCGCACCGCTATCAGACTGCTTTGGACTTGTTCATACTGGGATACCATCTGTGCGAGTACAGGAGGCTCTCCATCGATCAAATCGTCCGGAAGCAGTACGGCAAACGGTTCGTTGCCCACGAGATGGCGCGCGCAGTAAATTGCATGCCCCAAACCCCGGGGCTCCTCCTGCCGGACAAAGCTGAAATGAACGCCACCTGGCGTCAACTGTCGCAGCATTTTCAGCGAAGCGTGCTTTCCCTGTGAAGCCAATTCGCTCTCCAGTTCCACCGCCCGGTGCAGATGATCTTCAATGGCACGCTTGCTCCGATGGGTAATGAAAATGATTTCTTCGATACCCGCTGCAGCCGCTTCTTCCACCGCATACTGGATCAACGGCTTGTCCACGATGGGCAGCATTTCCTTGGCCACTGCCTTGGTCGCCGGCAGAAAGCGAGTGCCAAGTCCGGCCACGGGAAACACAGCCTTGCGTACCACTCGCGGGGATTTGCGAACAGAGGGGCCAGCAGTCAACGAAAGCACATCTTTTCGGTTCATTCCAGGTTTGGCAGTAATGCTCATGAGTGATCTCCCTCTAAAGCTTCATCTATACATTAATAATGTTACAAGAGCGCTAAGCTCGAAAGCTAATGCCCCAAGGACATTGATCATAGTTGCCGCATATACGCGACCAGGTCGGACTTCTCCTCATCTGTCAGCTTGAGCCCCAGCACCAGATTGAAAAATTCGACCGTATCTTCAAGAGTCAGCAAGCGACCATCATGAAGGTATGGAGGGCTGTCCTTGATACCCCGCAGTGTGAAAGTTTTTATCGGCCCATCCCCCGGCTCATTCAGGAAGCGTTCGAGCTTCAAATCATGCATCTGGTGATCCAGGAACGTGGGAGGCTGGTGACAGTTTGAGCACTGGCCCTTTCCAAAGAAGAGTTTCTCCCCGCGCATTTCCTTCTCAGTGGCCTTGGTCGGATCGAGCCTGCCGTCACTCTTGAGTTTTGGAGCAGGCGGGAAATCGAACATGTTCTGAAGCTGCGCCATATGGCTTACATGAATCCGATCAAAAATAGTCATCCCTTTTTTCATGGCGTGAATGGGATCACCATTGAAATAGGCCGTGCGGAATTCGAACTCGGTGAAGTCTTCCACTGAGCGCAGGCTGCGTTTCGAACCGTGTATCTGCTGGTTATACATGCCGCGCAGGCTTACCGTATCGAGCCGGAATCGGCGTTCTTCCGGACGAGTATCGGGACTCAGATGAAATTGCCCCGTCGTATGGCCATTGATATGGCAATCGAGGCACGTCACCCCCAGGCTCGGTTCTGTACTTTTACGGTCGTCTGTCGGATTGAATTCTTCCTGCGGGAAGGGAGTAAGCAGCATGCGAAAACCATCGAGCTGGACAGGGGTCAGAATATCCTTGAACAGGCGGTAATAATTGTTGATCGACACAACTTCTCCCCGCGAAACATCTCCTAGCTCGGGCCGGTTCTGAAGAAATATCGCGGGCGGGAATTCCGGCAGGAACGCTTCCGGCAAGTCATGGTCGACATCAAACCGTTGCAGCCTGGGAAACATATCGATCTGCATTTGGGGAAATACTTGCCCTCCGGGTGACTGCTTGGGATGGGGCAGCGATGGATACGGAAATGCGTTTTTGCTCTTTATCTCTTCGGGCGTCATTCCGGCAAGTTTTTGCCATGTCATGCCCGACGATAAACGTGCCGTCGGTCCCACCGCCAGCGGTTTGCCGCGCGACATTTTCGCCTCCTTATCCAGCCGCGGTGTCAAATCATATCGCTGCTGCAGCAACTCGCGCTGAGTTCTCATGACCTGTGGGCGTTGCGCTATGTCCGCCTTCATGGTTTCTTCAAAAGTTTGCATCGGCTTCTTGGCGTTCAATGGATCCCGGTAAAACTCAAAACCGAGCGTCTTTCCATTATCTGGCTGATTGGCAAACGCCGGTGAGGAAGGCTTTGCGTTCTTCGCATCAAAAATACTGGAACGGTCATGTTCGTCTTTTTTCTGCTCCGGCCGGGTGACAGACACGCGGTGAACTGTCTGGGCATCTTCAACCGCATCATGCGGAGCACGATTTGCGGAATGCTTCGCACGCTCGTCCTGACTCACGGCGCCACTCATTCCCACACTCAAGCTGAGGAATCCTGCAATCAGGATAAGGGCATTCATATTTTTCATCGCCGATCCTCCTTTCTTGACTGCGGGCAGCCAACACGCGCCTCCTCCCGCATTTTCTTGTCCGGATTTCCCATATTCAGCTAAACATTTGAAATAATGTCATGTCCAGGAAAACAATTCTGTTCGAAACCGCACACACGATCGCCCGGGCAGGCCCCGGATCGGGAGATGCAGTACTCAGTACTTCTGGCAAGAGGCGCCGAATAGTGTCCCGGTTTACTCGGCTGACTGAAAAAACCGCTTGAATCTTGCAGGAGACAGCTCGGAAGAATGGACAGCATGCGAAGCATAAAATGCTGCCAGGCATTCGTATTCTTTTCTTACAACCTCATACTGCTCGCCCGCGCTTGCCTCCAGTTGCTGGCGGTCTGCAACTGCAAGATGCCCCCGGCGGCAGCGAATCGCACCGGCAGCCTGAAGCTTGTGCGCCGCAACCGTTACGCTTTCGCGGCGTACGCCGAGCATGATCCCTGCCTGCTCATGGGTTATATGAAGCTCATCTCCCGGCAGGCGGTCCAGGCTCATCAATAAAAGGTAACTCAACTGTTGATCAACCGTATGGTATCGGTTGGAGACGGCTACCTGCTCGGTTTGGACCATCAGAGAATGGGCAAAGCGCAGGACGAATTGCCTCAGTTCGTCGCCCAGCTCAAACTCATCTCTTACGAAACTGGTTTTAATGCGATAACCCTTACCGGTGCTCAGCACCAGAACACGAGCAGGATAGTTTTCACCACCCAGCAGGGCCGAAATACCGACCAAACCCTCGTTTCCGATGATTCCGGTCTGTGTGCACGCTCCGCTTGCCGTCTCATACAGCCGCGCCACTACGGAGTTTGTGGGAAAATATACATATTTGAAGGGAAGACCGGGATCGTAAATGACTTGGCCGGCTGGCATGGGCACATGTTCAAGCAGAGGCAGCAAGCGGGTGTAGCTCGAGAGAGGCAGCGCTGCGAGAATCTGGTTCTGCTTGGGACTCTGCGGTGGAAGCATGATGAACTTCAATATAGGTCTGGCATCGGAAAATGTAGCCGGCACATGTTGCCCATGATGCTTGTCGTTTTACAGCAGTGTTAGCAGTATTTCCAGGCCTGAGCTTATTCCTTTGCAACTCTGACCATCTCTTCCGGGCATAAGACAGTCTTCGGTTTTCGTTCTTCAATTTCAGAAGGTCTATCTCTGCTACCCGGAGAATCAGAATGTTAAATACTAGCGGGTGCAATTACCGGATTCTGTACGGTGGCGCACATAACACTTCCAGGATTCCATTGATAAAAATAAAACCGGCAAAGGAAGATGGCAGAAATGGAAACGAAGCTGGCAATGAGAAAAAACCGGTACAGGCAAATACAGAAGCCAGAATGAGTGGACTGGCTGAAGTGCGCGCTCACATAGGCATGGCTCTGCCGTCGGTCAATGCCAGCCAGCCGCGAATGAGGCGGTACGCCACCCAGAATCCCGTGCCCACGACGAGAATGTACGCAAGCATGATGCCGATGATGGTCGCAAACAGCAGGGCTGCAATCACCAGCCAAAGCAAGGTATACCAGAAAGTGCGTATCTGCCAGCCAAAATGGGAATCAAGCCAGGTGCCGCGCACATCGCTCCGCTTCGCGTAGTTGAGAATCACTGCGATGATCGAGGGCCATCCGGTGAGAAAAGCTGTAATGATAAATGCCGGCCCGAGGATTCCCATCAGGACGCTGAAACCATGCAACAGATAGACGATATGGGTGATGCGAAGCAGTCCGGCAGATACAGGACGTTCCATTCTTCGCTCGAACTCGCTCATGGTTGACGCTCCGCGCCACTACCTGGCTACGGGCTCTTCCTCCGCGGGATCGTCGTAAACCTGGGGAGGAGGATTCCCGTCGTAAATCAAATGCTTGCGCTGTTGCAAGTAAGCGTCGCGCACGAACAGATAAGGCTCAAGCGCCGCTTCATCACGGATCTTCATCGGACCGGAGAGTCTTGCCCGCTTGTCGATGACACCCAAGACGGAAAGCGGCACTGTGACGGGAGCACCGATCACATAAGTTCCGATGTAGAAAAGGACGTTGGTAAACACTGCAACCGGATACGAGGCAACATCGCGGTTGCTGCTGGGCCCAAGCAAGGGAACAAAAAGGTAAGTGTTTGCGTCCACTCCCCACACCCCCAGTGTTTGTCCAAAATCTTCATCGTGCTGGGTCAACCCCATGGAAGCAGCCGGATCAAAGAGCCCGGCGATACCAACGGTGGAATTGACGGCGAAGCGCAGGCTGTCACGAAACCCCTGGCGCATCTTGCCTTGCAGGAAATCATTCAGGACGACGTTCGGATACTGGATATTGTCATAAAAATTCCCCACCGAGCGCTGCACCCGGACAGGCACGTAATCCATATAGACATCCGCCACCGGCTCGATGAGTTTCCGGTCGACCATGTCAGTAAAAGTGTAAAACTTGCGATTGATACCCTCGAATGGGTCGATCGGATCCGTATAGTCCGTGCCCTGATCGTTCGGCGCCGCCGCTCCCTGCGGGCGGGTAGTGGCACATCCCGTGACGAGCATTGTGCAGGCAAACAGCAAGAGGACAATGAGACGGTTATATGTCACGGATTTATGATGAAAATGATCAAAAGGGTTTATGGATCAATGAAACAGGGCAAGACGCCTGACACAAAGTATAAACATAAATCGTTCCAGTGGCAGATAAAAAATGACGAGCCCGAGAATGGGCCGGCAGGCATTGCGAAGAACTCCGGAAAAGACTTGGGACCGACAGAAGGCGGGTAAGTATGGTGAGGATAAGCCGGAAAAAATAACACGGAAACACTTCTTGGATGCTTTATAGTTGATGCATTTCGAGCGTTTCAGCGCCGATATCGTTGACTGCTGATCCCTATCCGGACGCACAGGCATCAGGCGAAACAGTCAGACCGAGAGTGCACTCATCTGCCCCAGTTCCTCCACGATAGCACCGAGAGCGCGAAGGAAATCAGCAATCTGTTCCGAAGAATTGGATGCGCCCAAGCTTACCCGCACAGCGCAACGAGCCAGGGCTGGCTCCACTCCCATCGCTTCCAGCACATGGCTTCGGCCAGGGTTGACACTGGAACAGGCCGCGCCGCTTGCCACTGCGAAACCTGCCTTATCGAGACGCACCACCAGAGTATCCCCTTCGATACCCGTAGCGCAAAATAGCAGGTATTGGGCAGGCGGGAAGCGCCGAGACCAAAAACAGTCCCGCCCATCTCCATCAGGCCCCGCTCCAGTTGCTGACGTAACGCCGAGATATGCGTGGTATGTTCCGCTATTCGTCTCTTGACCAGCTCGCAGGCCACGCCTAATCCCACAATTGCGGGAACGTTTTCCGTACCCGAACGCAATCCGCTTTCATGCCCCCCTCCATAGATGAGAGGTTTGAGCAGGAGACGCTTATCCATGATAAGCGCCGCGGCGCCCTTGGGACCGTAAATCTTGTGGGATGACAGTGTCAGGGCATGTACGTTGAGCGAAGCAAAATCGACCGGAATCTTGCCGAACGCCTGTACTGCATCTGTGTGAATCCAGGCACCCCGCGCGCGGGCCTTCTCCGCCACCATCGAGATATCCTGAATCACGCCCGTTTCGTTGTTTGCCAGCATGACTGAAACCAGCCCCGACTGTTGATGCGACAGGGCCTCGTCAAGGTCGGCCGGGTCCAGCCGGCCCTGATTATCCACTGCCAGCCGACGCAGATTCCAGCTTCCGCGCGAAGCACGCACCAGTTCCTGCGCGGTTTTCATCACGCACGGATGCTCGACCGCACTTATGGCAATCTGCCCCGGCTTCATGTAACCTGCGGTCCCTTGGATGAACAGGTTATTGGCTTCCGATCCGCCGCTGGTGAAGACCACCTGCGATGGCTGCGCTCCCACTGCATCCGCCACCTGCTCGCGCGCGCGATCAACCGCCCGGCGAGCTGCAATGCCAAGTGCATGCCGGCTGGAGGGATTGCCGTACTCTTCCTGGAAGTACGGCAACATGATATCCAGCACGGCTTTATCGACAGCAGTCGTGGCGTTATGGTCGAAATAGGCGTAAGTCATCGTCCGGGTCCTCGCTCGGTGAGCTCATCGAAATGGAAAATCGGACCTGAAACCAGCAAACCAACAGATTGTTCCCGCTCAGGCAAGAACTGTACGATGCTGCGATGGGGCACAGGCTCTCATATCCTGCAGGACAGCAATATCCTTCACCTTGGGGTTTGATACGAGCTGCTCCAGCGTAACCAGCGCCAGGTAATCGCGTATCCGGGCATTCAGATTCGCCCATAAATCGTGCGTCATGCAGCGCTGATCATTGTGGCAGTTTTCCTTGCCTCCGCATTGGGTGGCGTCGATGGGCTCATCCACAGCCAGAATAATGTCTACTACAGATACCTCGCTCATGGGTCTGGTCAGGCGGTAGCCCCCGCCGGGGCCGCGCACACTGCCTACCAGCTTGCTGCGCCGCAGCTTTCCGAACAGCTGTTCAAGATAAGACAATGAAATTTTCTGACGCTCACTGATACCCGCCAATGTAACCGGCCCATCCGCGCTGTGCAACGCAAGATCAATCATTGCCGTTACTGCAAAACGACCCTTGGTTGTTAACCGCATTTTCTGCTCCCCAATAGAAATTGACACTGAGTGAAACCACAAAACAATCGGCGACAAATCCTGCGCAGTTATCGGAGCAAAGCGCTCCGAACAAGTCTTCCTGATTCAATTCAACGAGAGCGCCATCACGCACCAATCCTGCAATTCAGATACTCCTTCCGAGCACTTTCCTCACGTAACCAATTCCAATACCCGACAACATTGGTCAAGTATATAAATCCCCCTTGTCATGGTCAACTATTTTGTCCGGCTATTTTCGTTCAAACCTGACTGCCGCCAACTCTTCCTGTCATCATTCATTTCGTTCGCATCCCGGGAGCATCAGGGGCATCAGGGGCATCAGGAGCATCAGGAGCAAGCGGGAAAGCAGCAGCGTTCGCCTGCATCCGCTTCTCGCAGGCGCCCAGTATCCCACGCAGTATATTGACCTCTTCTTTTTCCAGCCGCGCGCGGGCAAACAACCTTCGCATGCGCTGCATCAATCGTTTCGGCTCCCGGGGATCGAGAAAGCCACTGCCGATCGCGACCTGCTCCAGGTGAGCGTAAAGCAATTCGATTTCATCAAAAGTCGCTGCCACTCCGCCGCCACGCGGGGTCGACGAAGCAGGCATGGTTTCCAGCAAACCCATGCAGGCCATGCGCAGTTCGTACGCCATGACCTGCACAGCGCTGGCCAGGTTGAGAGAGGAATATTCCGGGTTGGCGGGAATATGGATGATAATCTGGCACTTGCTGACTTCAAGCGTGGTAAGGCCGGACATTTCCGTGCCGAACACCAGGGCAACGAAATCCTTTCGCGCAAGATCGAGCAGTCTGGCCGCACCCTGCCGGACATCAAAAACTTCATGGGATAGATCGCGCTGGCGGGCCGTTACTGCCGCTGCCAAAACGGTGCCGCCAAGCGCTTCATCGAGTGTGCTGCAGACTTCCGCCTTATGGAGGATATCCAGTGCGCCGGTCGCCCGCCTTTCAGCCTCGGTGTCAGGGAAAAACCTGGGATTCACAAGATAGAGCGAGTCCAGCCCCATGGTCTTCATTGCCCGGGCCACTCCTCCGATGTTACCTGGATGAGTGGTATGGCTCAGGACAATTCGGACTTTATCGAGCATCTCGCATCCTGACGGATTATCTGGGTTAAAATCCATGATTCACTTTATTTTGAATTCCGACAAATGCACCCCATGCTCACCATCGCGGTAAGGGCCGCGCGCCGCGCAGGCGGCATCATCAATCGTGCTGCCCAGAACCTGGATTTACTGAATGTTTCGCGCAAGGCGCACAATGATTTTGTCAGTGAAGTAGACGGCGCCGCAGAAAATGCGATTATCGAGATGCTGCTCGATGCCTATCCCGGCCATTCGATTCTAGCAGAAGAAAGCGGCGCCCAAGGTGATCCGGGCAAGTCTGAATATCAGTGGATCATCGACCCCCTGGACGGCACCACCAATTTTCTGCATGGTTTCCCCCATTACTCGGTTTCGATCGGATTGATGCATAAAAACGTCTTGTCACAGGCAGTGGTCTACAATCCGGCAGCCAATGAATTATTCACCGCCAGCCGCGGCGCGGGCGCCTATCTCAATGACCATCGCTTGCGCGTGAGCAAGCGCAGCAAGCTTGGCGACTGCCTGATCGGCACGGGCTTCCCGTTTCGCGAATTCACGCATGCCGAAGCCTACCTTGCCATGTTCAAGGACATCATGCCCCGGGTGGCCGGGATCCGACGCCCGGGTTCCGCCGCCCTCGACCTGGCCTACGTCGCTGCCGGACGATACGATGGCTTCTGGGAGTTCGGCCTGTCAGCCTGGGATATGGCAGCCGGCTGCCTGCTCATTACCGAGGCAGGCGGACTGGTGGGAGACATGGAAGGAAACGATACCTATCTGCAAAGCGGCAACGTGGTTGCAGGTAATCCGAAAGTTTTCGGCCAGCTGTTGCAGGTCATTGCCCCGCACCTGACACCGGAATGAAGACGGTTCAAGGCGTGGGATGATGCGTGCGGAGAGCCCGTGAAAAGGATGGAAGCGGTAGCTTCCGTTTTCCTGGTGCGACCTGTCCGGCATCAATCCTGATAGGCAGACTGAGGAAGATAAGCAACCCGAGAAAGGTGTGTGAAACAACCGGAGAAATAACGTCATGTCCATCTCAGTGGATGCCGAACGGCAGCGATTGGAAAACCAGCGGCAAGGCCGGGAAGCCTGGCGTTTGTGGGGGCCTTATCTTTCAGAACGCGCATGGGGTACCGTGCGGGAGGACTACAGTCCGGATGGAACGCCGTGGGAATATTTCGACCATGACCAGGCACGTTCGCGCGCTTATCGCTGGAATGAGGATGGGCTGGGCGGTATCTCGGACGAAGCGCAACATCTCTGTTTCTCACTGGTGCTCTGGAACGGCAGGGATGCCATCCTCAAGGAACGCGCCTTCGGTCTCACGGGAAACCAGGGTAACCGGGGAGAAGACGTAAAGGAATGCTATTTCTACCTCGACGCAACGCCTTCTCACGCCTGGCTTCATTACCTCTATAAATACCCGCAATCCCCCTTCCCCTATACGCGGCTGATCGAGGAAAACACTCGCCGTTCACGCGCAGAGCCTCCATTCAATCTGATTGACAGTGGCGCTTTCTCGGAGGACCGCTATTGGGATGTGGAAGTCTTCTACGCCAAGGCCTCCCCGCATGAACTGCACATTCGCATCGTTGCAAGCAACCGCGGGAAAGAGGAAGCTCTGCTGTGGCTAGTGCCGCAACTGTGGTTTCGCAATTACTGGTCCTGGTCGGGAAAAGATGAGGTAAAACCGCTCCTGCACGCAGCCTCCGCACCCCGGAATGCCGCCTGGGCGGTGATGGCAGAGCATCCCGCGCTGGGAGACTACTATCTCTACGGCCGGCAGCAAGCCGACCTTCTCTTTACGGAAAATGAAACCAACAATACCAGGTTATGGGGGGTACCCAACGCCGGACCTTATGTCAAAGACGCCTTTCACCGCTATCTCGTGCAGGGTGAGCAGTCCGCTGTAAATCCCGCGAAAAAGGGAACAAAATTCGGCGCAGCGCATAAGCTTGCAATCCCGTCCGGCAAGNCGGGCATGATCGAACTGGTGCTCACAGCCGAGCCCGATCTTCATCCGTTCGAAAATCAGNACAGGATTTTTGCGCAACGCCGTACNGAAGCGGATGCTTTTTTCCACACATTCCTGGCAGACGACGCGCCCGCCGAGGATCAGCGCATCCTGCGGCAAGCACTGGCGGGCATGATATGGACCAAGCAGTTCTATCACTACGATGTATCCGACTGGCTGAAAGGTGACCAGGCAACGCCGCTGACATCGAGNCGGAAGGTGCGCAATCACGCGTGGCCCCATCTCAAGGCGAGCCATGTCATTTCCATGCCGGANACCTGGGANTATCCCTGGTTTGCCGCCTGGGACCTCGCGTTTCACTGCCCCACGCTGGCGCTCATCGACGTGGATTTTGCCAAGGAACAGATCGAACTGCTGCTGAATGAAAACTACCTGCATCCCAACGGGCAAATCCCGGCATATGAATGGACATTCAGCGATGTGAATCCGCCAGTGCATGCAATGGGCGCACTCAAGGTGTTCCGGGCCGAGCGGGTNCAGCGCGGCAAGGGCGACATCGGNTTCCTTAAACGCGTGCTGCACAAGCTTTTGCTGAATCATACCTGGTGGATCAATCTCAAGGATTCAACNGGCACGAACGTATTCGAGGGAGGGTTCCTCGGACTGGACAATATCTCGGTCTACAATCGCTCCGAGCCGCTCCCGCCGGGTTATACACTCAAACAGGCTGATGCAACCGGCTGGATGGCGATGTTTTCCCTGCAATTGACAGTCATGGCACTGGAAATTGCAGTGGAAGACCCCGCCTATGAGAATATCGCTGTCCAATCCTATAGCCAGTTCCTGGCAATTGCCAATACGATTGCCGGACATACAGGAGCCGGCGTTTCCCTGTGGGACAACACTGATGGCTTCTTCAAGGATCTTGTCGTAGAGCCGGATGGAAGCACGCACCGCATCGACGTCTTCTCCTGGGTGGGCATCATTCCGTTGTTTGCGTGCGAGGTCGTGCATGCAAGCCTGCTTGCAAACCGCAACCGTTTCAACGCTCTGCTGTGGGAGCACAAGGGCGGCATGTTCGATGGGAGCGCGATATGCGCTTGCCCCATCGACACCAACGAACGGGGCGAGCATCTGCTATCCCTGGTAACCCCTGCGATGTTCGTCAAGATATTGGCCCGGATTTTTGATGAAGAAGAGTTCTTTTCACCCCATGGAGTGCGCAGCGTCTCCAAGCGCCATGCCACGCAAGGAAA
>JGI26538J50259_1000348_pt1 | contig 38825 bp, 27 predicted proteins | sample ThiBio_1000_plan_FD_50259 | JGI IMG/M metagenome (IMG submission 50259)
CGCAAGCAGGGTTATCGCACCCAGTACCTGTTTCTTCCCGCTTTCAGTTACCTGAATGTGTTCAAGAATAGCATGGCGTGGAAGTGGAGGAGCACTTGAAGCCAGCCGGGTTCCACCGGGGGCGGAAGTATCATCGGCTCGGGGATCACGGATACTCTCCACTGGAATGAGAAGCCATTGAAAACATTTCATGTGAGTGATGACCGTGATGTTGTTTTCCCTTATTACTTGTGAAATTAGAGGAAGTTAATATGATTCGCGCGGTTTTTATCCGCCAGCCAATCGGACTTTTTTAGCTCCCCTTGCTCGTTTTTAGTAATAGTTTTGTCACGTAAGACACTTACACTTGGGTTGTGAAAGTCCATGAACAGATATCAAAATCAAAATATTGAAATGAGGGAGTCAAGCGCGCTGTGCTGGCGTAAAACGGCCGGCGGGTTCACGTTACTTGAATTGCTTGTCGTGATGGTCATCATCGGCCTGCTGGCAGGTTATGTGGCGCCCAAGTATTTTTCCCAGGTAGGGAAATCCGAAGTGAAAGTGGCCCAGGCCCAGATTGATTCCCTGGAAAAAGCGCTGGATCAGTATCGGCTGGATACCGGACACTACCCGAATTCCGAGCAGGGCCTTGCGGCATTGACGACGCGTCCCTCCAGCGAGCCGAAATGGCAGGGTCCCTATCTGAAAAAAACATCGCCGCCGGACCCCTGGGGACGGGCATACGTTTATAGATATCCCGGTGAACATGGGGAGTACGACCTGTTTTCCTACGGCAAGGACGGCCAACCCGGGGGTACAGGTGAAGCAGCCGACATTACGAACTGGTAGGCGAACTGGAAGGCTGCAATGCGGTATGAGGTAAAAGCTGTGCTCGCCGGACGGGGCGCAGTACTTCTGGAACTCGAAGCCGATAGCGAGGAGGATGCCCGTCTCCAGATCGCTTCGCAGGGCGGAATGGTCCTGCATGTCAGGCGCAGGTTTACAGGTTGGGTGCCCAGGCCGAAATCGCGTTTTCCACTCGCACATTTCAGCCAGGAATTGCTTTCTCTGCTGGTCGCCGGGCTCAGCCTGGTGGAGAGTATCGAGACACTGGCTGATAAAGAGCAGGACAATGGCACGCGCAAGATTATCGAGGGTCTTCTGGCGCGGCTCTACGAAGGGGTGACTCTTTCGCAGGCGCTCGAATCTTTTCCCCAGGCTTTCCCGCCGCTTTATATCGCCACTGCACGCGCGAGCGAACGCACGGGTGATCTGCCCGAAGCGCTGACGCGTTTCATTGCCTATCAGACGCAGATGGATCTGGTTCGAAAGAAGCTGATCGGTGCATCCATTTACCCGGTGCTCCTGCTGATAATCGGACTGCTGGTTGCTATCTTCCTGCTGATTTTTGTAGTACCGAAGTTCAGCGCCATTTACGAAGATGCCGGAGCGGATCTGCCATTTCTTTCCGTACTGCTGATTCGATGGGGGCAATTCGTACATGAGCAGGGGGGNCAGCTGGCAGTCCTCGTGGCNGCAATCACCAGCGTCANCCTGTACGGAGTCACACGTCCTTCTTTCAGGGTGCATGCGGCAAAGCAGTTATGGCGCATTCCGGCCATCGGGGAACGCATGCGCGTTTACCAGCTTGCGCGTTTTTACCGGACACTGGGCATGCTGTTGCGCGGGGGCATTCCGGTTGCAAAAGCCCTGGAAATGGTTACCGGTCTGCTTCAGCCCCACTTTCGGCCAAAGGTCGAGGCAGCCGCGGNTCTTATCCGTGAAGGAAAACCCATTTCAAGCGCGATGGAAGCGCAAGGATTGACCACCGCAGTCGGAAACCGGATGCTGCGAGTCGGCGAGAGAACCGGCCTCATGGGTGAAATGATGGAGCGNATCGGCAATTTTCATGATGAAGAAATTGCCCGATGGGTCGAATGGCTGACGAAGCTGATCGAGCCGGTGTTGATGGCCGTGATCGGCGCAGTCATCGGCGGGATCATCATCCTCATGTATATGCCCATTTTCCAGTTGGCGGGAAGCGTGGGTTGAGCCTGTTGCCGTCCTCCCGGTTACCTCTGAATTTTCTTTCGTTGATCCAGTGCCGAAGCCGAGTCCCCCGATAAGGGCGACGGGATATACATTATGAATGCATCCTCCGTACTCATCAGCGAGCGCAGGGAGAATCCCGAGCAGACAGGGCACCCGTCTCTTGTGCTCCAGGAAGAATATGCCCGGGATGAACGTCCGGTAGATGCGCAGGCGTCCCAGCCGCCACAGTTGCCCCAGCCGCCATCCCCGATCCTGCTGGATATGCACCGGTTGGCCGCGGCGCGTAGCGAAGCCGTCAACCGGGCTGTTCCGGTGATCAGCATCCTGGAGGAAACAATGGGATGCGAGCCGGAGCAATTGGTCGCAGAACTCGGCCGCCTGCTCAGAATGCCGGTATTGACGATGGAGAAGTTGCGGGCGTCAATTCCGGTGTTTGAAATCCTGCCTTTCAGCGAAGCCACTAAAAAGGAGTGCGTATTGCTTCGGCAACAGGGGAAGCACATCCTTGCCGTCAGCAATCCCTTTTCCTCCAGCCTGAGAGCCTGGGCGGAAGAATATATCGATATTCCCGCGCTATGGCACCTGGTTCATCCCGCCGATCTGGCAGCCTTTTTCAGCCAGCAGGAGCAGACCATGCGCGCCATGGACAGCGTGCTGCCTGCGGCGGAGCGGAGCGCCAGGCAATCGGGCGAGGAAGATCTTTCGCTGAAGACAATCAACGAAGGCACCAGCCAGGTGGTCCGTTTGGTACATTCGACGCTGTATGACGCCCATAAGTCGCAGGCGAGCGATATTCACCTGGAAGTCGTTCCCGGCGCCCTGTCGATCAAGTATCGCATTGACGGTGTACTGTCCATGATCGGGGTGGTGCAGGGGGCTGATCTGGCGGAACAGGTTATTTCCCGTATCAAGGTGATGTCCGATCTGGATATAGCGGAGCGGCGGGTGCCTCAGGATGGCCGCTTCAAGATTTCCATTCAGGGGCGGGAGATCGACTTTCGTGTTTCGATCATGCCCAGTGCTTTCGGGGAAGATGCGGTACTGCGCATTCTCGACCGCCAGGCCCTGGCCGATCATGTCAAGGGCCTGACGCTCGATCATCTTGGATTCGATCAAGTTGCCATATCCGCCCTGCGTCGCCTGAGCTCGGAACCCTATGGAATGCTGCTGGTGACAGGCCCCACCGGCAGCGGTAAGACTACGACACTTTATGCGGCGATTTCGGAAGTCAATCAGGGCCACGACAAGATCATTACCATNGAGGATCCGATCGAGTATCAATTGCCCGGCGTATTGCAGATACCCGTCAACGAGAAAAAAGGATTGACTTTCGTGCGCGGCCTTCGCTCCATCCTGCGCCACGACCCCGACAAGATCATGGTGGGCGAAATCCGCGATCCGGAAACGGCGCAGATTGCCATTCAGGCTGCTTTGACCGGGCACCTCGTATTCACCACCGTGCATGCCAATAGCGTTTTTGATGTCATCGGCCGTTTTACCCATATGGGGGTGGATCCCTACAGTTTCGTTTCGGCCCTGAATGGGGTTGCCGCGCAAAGACTGGTGCGCCTGCTTTGTGTGCATTGCGCGGTGGAAGAGCAGCCCGACAGTCAACTGATTGCGGAATCCGGAATCGAACCTGAGCAGATCGCCAGTTTCAGGTTCCGCAGTGGCAAAGGATGCGGCCATTGCCGGGGAAGCGGCTATCGCGGGCGAAATGCAATCGCGGAAATCCTGGTATTGAATGATGAAATCCGCGAACTCATCGTAGCAAAAGAACCTGTGCGCCGCATAAAGGAAGCCGCACGGAGGGGGGGCACCCTGTTCCTGCGGGATGCCGCCTTGGCCATGGTCAGGAGCGGGCAGACGAGTCTACAGGAGGCAAACCGTGTCACTATTGTGGCGTAACCGGATCAGCGTTTTTTTGTCTCCGCACCGGGTCGAGCTCGCCCGTTTGCAGCGCCACGTAAAATCAGGCCGGGCCGAGAAGCAGGTGGCAGCATGTGAACGCGCTGACGGGCAAACCGCCTGGGGAGCGGCGCTTGTCCAGTTGAAACGGATGCTTCCGACCGGCACCGGCGCTGATATCCATATCCTCCTGTCCAACCATTTTGTCCGCTACGCCGTGATACCGCCCCAATCAAAGATCGAGACCCCGGCGGAGTTGCAGACTTATGCGGCTTTCCAGATGCGGGAAATATACGGAGAGCGGGCGGCGGAATGGGAACTTAGCATAAGTTCCTGGGATCCGGCCACCGGGGCTGTTTGTGCAGCGGTAGAGCGAGGTTTTCTGCAAGAACTGGAAGAACTCGCTGCCAGCCAGCGGATGAAGCTCAAATACGTGGAGCCTTATTTTACGAGCGTATTCGACCACTGGCACGATCGTTTCGACAATGGGCGTGCATGGTTCGCGCTGGTCGAAACCGGAAGGCTTTGCGTGGCGCTGCTGGATGGGGGCGCCTGGCTGCGGATTCTGAACCAGAGAATACTGGAGGATGTGGAAGAAGAACTCCTGGTCGCGCTCGAGCGTGAAGCGCTTCTTTTTTCCGCGCTCCCCGGAACCTCCGGTCAGGTGCGTCTTTTCGCGCCGGAACATCCCGGTTTGACCTTGCCGGAAGGCAGTGGCTGGCACATTGTTCNACTGGAGGATAAAGCGCGTCCTGCCCCGGCCCATTACCCTTTCAATGACGTGACCCGAACCGCAACACCTGATGCGTAGGCTGAAGCTGAGATTCCCCCCCGNGGGCGAGGCGCGGAGTGCGGGTTATTTCCTCGTCCTGCTGGGCGCTGTCGCCCTGGCAGGGGTATTGCATCAGTTCAGATCGGCCATGGACGAGGTGGCTTATTGGGATCTGCGCATCGCCAGCATGGATCGGCGAGTGCAACGCAAGNCNACNCCCCGCATCTGGTCAGCGCAGGGCGGGCGCGAAATAAAAAATGAACTCAAGAAAGCCAATGCGGTGATGAGCGAGATCGATTTGCCCTGGGAATCACTTTTTGATTCAGTCGAGCATGCGGCGAGCCAGGAGGTGGCCTTGCTGTCGTTTCAACCGGATGTTCCTGGCCGCACAGTCCGTATCGGTGGGGAAGCAAAGAATACGTCGGCCATGCTTGATTTTATCAGCGCACTGGAGCGCCAGTCTGCTATCAAGGATGCTTATTTGCTCAAGTATGAAGTCAAACGGGATGACCCCCAGCGGCCAGTGGTTTTTTTTCTGACGGCGTCATGGACTTGAACTCCATTAAAACNGTATGGCTGCGGGTGCGCTGGCAAACGGAGCGGCTTGGTCCCGCGGGAAAGCTCGGCTTCGGCCTGCTTGTATTCTCCGCCGTATTTTTTCTGGTAGCCGTGTTGCCGAGACAGGAGGAGTCGAAGGCACTCAGGACTGAAGCCGAGGCNCTGGAAACAAGGATAAGAATGGAGCCTTCCGGCGGGAGCGGGAGTCCCAGGCGGAGGTTGCAAGGCGACCAGGCATTGCCGGCGTTCTACGCATTTTTTCCGAGGCTGGATTCTTCCCCGTTCTGGATTGGAGAACTGGTACGGATTGCAGGAGAACGGGGTGTGGAAATCAGCGGCACTGAATACCGCATGGTGCGTGAGAAGGATCTGGAGNTGGCGCGCTACGAAATGATGGTGCCGGTACGCGGAAATTATTCCCAGTTGCGGGGTTTCATTGCCGATGCCTTGCACGCGGTGCCGGCAATGGCACTGGTTGACGTTGTCATCCGGCGCGAGGCGGTACACGCGGAGCTGCTGGAAGCGAATATCAAATTCAATCTCTACCTGGGCGAAGGCAAGCGTTGAAACTGACGGAGAAGGCGCGCAAATTATGGCTGGCTGGGGCGCTGCTGGCCACGCTTCTCGCGGCCCAATGGGTGAGTGGAGAAGAAGGCGAAGCAGATCCGGAGGCGCTTCCGGAACCTGCCGAAGCGCGGAATTTCCGAAAGGAAGTGCCCGCAGGCAGGAACGGCACCGAAAATGAAGCCGGCGGAAATGAAGCCGGCGAGCTGGATCTCGAGCGGCTGGAGCGCAGAAAATTCAGCGCCCGGGCGGGTGACATTTTCGGGCAGAGGTCGTGGGTACCACCCCCCCGCCCGGAGCCGCCAAGGCCGCCTTCTCCGCCGCCGATGCAATTCAGGTATCTGGGCAAGGTTGTCGAAGGGGATGAAACACGCGTGTTTCTCGCCCTGGGAGAACGCAATTATATCGTCAGACCCGGTGAGAGCATCAATAGCCAGTACCGGCTGGATGAGGTGAGCGACCACAACATCACGTTCACCTATCTTCCCCTTAACGCCAGGCAGATGCTTGCTACCGCGGGAGCGGCAAACATTCCATGAAAACCGGAAAATACATTCTGCTTGCACTGGCTCTTGCCGGAATTGCAGGATGCGCGGCAAACAACGCGTTCGTGGAGGGCAAGCGTCTCATAGCCGAGGGCAAGCTCGACACCGGGCTTGCCAGTCTCGAACAGGCGGCGCGAGAAAATCCGGATAACCTCNAAATTCGTGCGGTGCTCGCGCGTCAGCGCGAGGCGGTAGTCGCGCGTTTCGTATTCGAGGCGGAAGCCGCCAGGTCGGCAGGTGATCTGGAAGCGGCTGANCGAAGTTTTCGCCGGGCGCTTGAAATAAATCCGCGCCATGAACGCGCACTCGCCGGGCTGGAGACGATCAATATGGATCGCCGCCATACAGCGGCAATAAAACGCGCGGAAGAATTACTGGAGCGGGGGGAATATGCGGCCGCTTCAAACGAGGTCCGCTCCGTGCTGCAGGAAAATCCGATGCAGCGGGATGGGCGCAGGCTCATTCAGCGTATCACGGAGATGGAAGTGCAGGCTGCGCAAGCGGGCCCTGTCCTGAAAACCGCGTTCAAAAAACCTATCACGCTTGAGTTTCGCGACACGGGGCTGAAATCGGTATTCGAAATCCTCGCGCGTACCGGCGGCATCAATGTGGTTTTTGACAAGGACGTCAAGCAGGACAGCAAGACCACCATTTTTGTACGCGAGACCAATATCGAGGATGTATTCAAGCTCCTGCTGGTGACGAACCAGCTCTCGCACAAGGTGCTCAACGAAAATTCGGTGCTGATCTACCCGAATACCCCTGCCAAGCAGAAGGAATACCAGGAATTGATGGTGCGCAGTTTCTTTGTCACGAATGCCGATGTGAAGCAGATGGTCGCGATGGTCAAGGGATTGATCAAGACCAAGGACATGCACGTCGACGAAAAGCTGAATCTGTTCGTCATGAAAGACACGCCGGAGGCGATCCGGCTGGTCGAGCGACTGGTTGCGCTGAATGATCTGGCCGATCCCGAAGTCATGCTGGAAGTGGAGGTGCTGGAAATCGGGCGCAACAAACTGCTCAACCTCGGATTGCAGTATCCTGAGAAGATNAATGTGAATTACCTTACCGCAGCCAGCGCCGCCGCCGGCGTGGCTCCTTTCCCGCCCTTCCAGATCAGCAGCGCGGGTATCAACGGCAATGGTTCCAATCTCGACAATCTGATCGGATTCGTCGCCAACCCTGCCCTGATCGTCAATCTCAAGCAGCAGGACGGGATTATCAACGTGCTTGCCAATCCGCGCATCCGCGTCAAAAACCGGGAGAAAGCCAAAGTCCTGATCGGCGACAAGGTTCCGGTCGTCACCACGACCGCAGCCGCCAATGTGGGCGTGGCCTCTTCAGTCAGTTATCTCGACGTGGGACTTAAATTGGACGTGGAATCCACCATNTCCCTGCAGGATGAGGTTTCCATGAAGGTCAGCCTTGAAGTCAGTAATATTGTAAAGGAAGTTCCNCTCCAAAGTGGCGGGCTTGCCTACCAGGTGGGCACGCGCACGGCAGCGACCACGCTGGCGTTGAGGGATGGCGAAACCCAGGTTCTGGCGGGATTGATCAGCGATGACGAGCGCACCACGCTTTCCAAGGTTCCCGGCCTGGCAGAATTGCCGTGGATCGGAAAGCTTTTCATCAATAAGAACGTTACTCGTAACAAGACTGAAATNGCGCTGCTGATCACGCCGCGCATCGTGCGCAATATTGCGCGTCCNCCGAAAGCGGCNAGCGAAGTGCACTTCGGCACGGAGAACGCGATAGCGGNTTCACCGCTGATGATCGGCAAGGTGGCGCCGCGAGCGCTGGCGATGGCNTCTTCTTCCCCGACCTCCGGTGCTGACNCCAGCCGGCAGTGGCCATCCGCGCCTCCCAGGGAGGANCCCCNTCCGCCACCGTCGCCCCCTGCCGAGGGGACGCCGGTTGTGACACTGGCTGCGCCGGAACAGGTGCCCGCNGGACAGGAATTTGCGGTGAGCGTGGCCGTCGCCGGCGCAGATGCGCTCCCCCCCGGGGAATTGGAGCTGAATTACGACCCGGCGGCGCTTGAACCGGTGGACGAGGGTGATAAATCCGGAAGGCGCGTGTTGAAACTGGGCAAGGGAGGGGGCGCCGTGGATGTGCGATTCAGGATCCTGGCGCAAAAGCCGGTCACGACGCAGATCAGTATCGGGAATGCCAGCTTCGGGGATGAAGGCGGGCCCCTGCCCGTTCCGGTGCCTTTGCCGCCGGCTGTCAATGTGGACATTCGCTGAGTTGACATGAAGCGTACTTTTGCTGCGAGCACGGTGCTGGTGAAAAAAACAGGCGAACGGGGATTTACCCTGGTGGAACTGACCGTTGTCGTAGCCATTACGGCAGTGCTCGCTTCTGCGGCGATACCGTTATATGAACTCACGGTAAAGCGTGAAAAAGAACAGGAACTGCGGGTGGGATTACGCCAGATCCGCGAAGCGCTGGACGCATACAAGCACGCGGTGACCGAAGGGAGGATCACGCGGCAGGCCGATGAATCGGAATATCCGCGCAAGCTGGAAGATCTGGTGCAGGGCATACCGGATATCAAGCATCCCGCCAAGCGCAAGATATATTTCCTGCGGCGGCTGCCAAGGGATCCGATGGCGGATGATCCTGCATTGCCCGATGCCGACACCTGGGGCAAGCGTTCCTACGAGAGCTCACCGGATAACCCGCAGGAAGGGAATGATGTTTTCGATGTGTATTCCCGTTCACCGCGGATCGGCTTGAACGGCATTGCCTACGATAAATGGTGACCAGAATGCGAAAAGCCGGGGACAGGTTTGGTCCGGGAAGCAATCCAGACGGTTCGTTNCATTCCGGATTCACCCTGGTCGAATTGCTGGTTGTCATGGCCATCATTGCCGTTCTTCTCACCATTGCCGCTCCGCGGTATTTCAATTCCGTGGAAAGATCAAAGGAAGCAGTATTGCGCCAGGACCTGAATGTCATGCGGGATGCCATCGACAAGTTCCATGGCGATACGGGAAGCTATCCCCGCGATCTGGCAGAACTGGTCGAGAAGCGGTACTTGCGCGCCATTCCGGTTGATCCCTTGACTGAAAGTTCCGAAACCTGGGTCACCCTCCCCCCCCCTGATTCAGCCGAAGGCCTCTACGATGTGCATAGCGGCGCGGAGGAAGAGTCAAAGGATGGAACCTCTTACGCNGCCTGGTAGCCGGATGAATNGAGGGCAGGGAATGGGGTGCGGCAGGAGCGCNGGGCAAAAGGGTTTTACCTATGTCTGGGTCCTGTTCGTCGTGGCGTTGACCAGCATTGCGCTGGCAGGCGCCGTACAGGTGTGGCGTACCGAAGTGCGGCGGGAAAAAGAAAAAGAACTGATGTTTGCCGGAGAACAGTTCAGGCAGGCGATCGGTTCCTATTATGAAAATTCGCCCGGCCTGCCGAAGCGCTACCCCGACTCGCTGGAAAAATTGCTGCTGGATAAACGCTTTCCCACCGTCAAACGGCATCTCCGGAAGATATTCTTCGATCCGATGACGGGCTTAAGCGAGTGGGGTCTGGCCAGACAGCCGAATGCCGGAATAATCGGCGTGTACAGCCTTTCAAAGGACATTCCGCTCAAGCGCGCCAATTTCCCGGAACGCTATGCGGATTTTGCGGAAGCGAAGGATTATCGCGACTGGAAGTTCATCTATCTGCCGGGAGATCCTGCCGCCACCTCGCCCCAAACGCAAGCTGCGCCGGCCGATCCACCCGCTACTCCACTGCAATCCCCATCTGAGGGGCAGACCGGTGATATTCGGCCGCAGGCAGAAGCCTTCGGTTCCCAGCCGCAGGCGGGAGCTTTTGGTTCCCAACCGCAACCCGAATCGGAAAGGGGCACTCCATCATCGTCCTCGCCTTTCTCGCTCTCCCCGAGCCTATCGGATCAAGAGGATCCGAGGTCCTCGCAATCCGATTCATCCCCACAATCCGATTCCTCCCCGCAGAACCTTCGCTATTAGAAGTTCTGAAGTTCAGGGCTGGGAGTTTCCGGGAAATCCTGNCNCCACCTGTTTCTTCACGGCATGTTTCATGGGCCTTGGGGGAGGCGCCCCTGCATTTCCTCCTGGCNTCTGCATAGTCCTTTCTGCCTACATCGAATTCATGAATCTGACACAGGATTTTAATGATTNGGTCATATGCCGCCCTGAAAATACGCAATCGCGCGAAGCTAAGACGCGAAGCCAAAAAATAATATCGGGAAAATCGCTGCAGCCCGGAAACGATACGAATAATCAGGGCATAAGGAATGATGGGGGGAGAGTTTACGCTGACGAAGCGGGAGGCGGAGTACCTGTTCCGGATTATCGATTCATCGATCAATATATTCCGGCGTCATCAATTTTTTTTATGGGCGCAGGGTGAGNTGCAGGGTCTCCTGCCGCATGGCATGCTCATATGCCTGTTTGACGAGGGCAATGGTCAGGCTGTGAATATAGAAAGATTCAGCCGGATGGATATGGATGAAATCCGGTTTTCAGAGCTTTGCCGCCCGGATGGCGGGATTGTATTTCGCGCCATGTCCGCGTGGAGCGCGGGCAGAAACCAGCCGCTTCTGGTTTGCCCAAATAATCCGCATGCACTCACCTACAAGCGTTTTGCGTACGACCTCAGACATGAAAATCTGCAGCGTATCGCGGCGCACGGGATGTTCGATGCCAATGGCCGGACCACCAGCTTCTTTACCTTCACCCAGATTTCCACGGCGCTGANCGAGCGTCATGCTTATTTCCTCGAGCTGCTGCTGCCGCACATGCATATGGCACTGGTGCGCATGCTGTTTCATGAGCGCCATCACAAGCAGGGTGTCATGCGGGAAAGAAGCAGAAAACTCATCACGGACCGCGAGACGGAAATTCTGCGTCATGTTCAGGCGGGAAAGAGCAATCATGAAATAGCCCAACTGCTACATATCAGTCCGCTTACCGTCAAAAACCACATCCAGAAGATCCTGCGAAAGCTGGAGGTCAATAATCGGGCTCATGCCGTAGCCAAGGCGATGGCGCTGAAGATCACGCTTTGAGTCTTCCGGGACGCAAGGNATGCGCGAATGATGAGTCTTCGCCATGCGGACCAAAAGAATAGGCAGAAAGTACCACGAAAATACCGATTGTGTTTCACAGACGGTTCACAGCTGTCACATATAGTGACCCACGTCCGGTAACAGGTACAGGCGTTATAGCCGGTCAGGAACAAAGCCAAACCCGTTGCGAAGCGGGGACGGAAAGCTGCGGGTCTCCCAACAAGCGGAGGTAGCCGGGTTGCTCCAGGACGATTGATCAGATGAAGCAAAGCTTCAAGGATCAGTCAGCCGGATTTTTTTGGTGCAACCANTAATTACCTAGGGAGTATCCCGTATGAAAATAAACTTCAGACTCAAGGCGCTTGCTGTTGCTGCCATCGCGACTCTTTCCGGTCCGGCGCTTGCCGCCATGGATGGGGGCGCCACCGGCAACGGCGAGTTGCTGCTCAACGTCCGCTATTACGGCGGCAGTTCCGCCACTTCCGGTGGTGATGACATCTCAGGCTTGTTCGATCTCGGCATCAAAATGGATGACATGCTTGCTGCGAACGGACAAGCGGGCTTCAACAAAAGCTGGGANCTGACGAGTGGGGCCTATGGCGCTTCCTGGAATCAGCTGATGAACTTCGCCGGGCCTGCCAACGCGCCCCTCGTCGAGTTCAGCGTTATCGCACTGGATAACACGGATTTCGGCACTATCGGCGGTTCGCGTTATCTCACCACGATGAACACGGACACTGCTCCGAAGCTGGCAACTCGTCCATTGGTGGCATTCCAGAACATGGAAAAGTACATCGATGCCAATAACAGCCGCGGTACGCATGCCGCCGATGCAAATGGCGCCAGCGTTGCCACGCCCACAGATGATCCTGATACTTTCTTCGGCGCAATTAATGGTTTCGGCCAGGGCGACAATTGGCTGGCGAATACCACTGCTGATACCACCCAGCCGTTGGGTACGGAACAGAATTTCTGGTTCCTGACCACATCCTCTATCTCAAGTTTCGCTCAGGCCGTCAAGACTCCGTTTGGCGTAGATCTGAATAGCGACGGCAGCATTGGTGCAGACGAGTTCAGCAAATTCAAGTTGACCGAGAATGGGATGCTCACCTTCACGAGCCCGTCCGTCTCTCCTATTCCCGAAGCGGATACCTGGGCCATGCTGCTGGCTGGGCTGGGCATGCTAGGCATGATCGTCCGCCGCCGCNCAGGCGTCTGAGACTCGCAATGAGCTGCTTACGCCCGGCCAGGGAGTCCGGGAAAGGCAGGCTTCAGCCTGAAATATCAATCTGAAAATAAAGGATACCAAGATGAAAATGAAGCTGAGCAAAATTGCACTGGCTATCGCGGCACTCGGCACGACTCCGGCGGCTTTCGCCCTGACCCCCGCTCAGGTCGCTGCCGGCCCCACCACCTACGTCTGGCTGTCGGGTGCATCTGCACCCACCAATGCCGTATTTCGCAGCGTCATGTCGCTGTGCAATGGCCTGGCTGGCAACGGCGGCACCAATGACGCCCATATGTACCTGGAAAGCAGCGGTGTTGAACCCGGCAAGAGCAGCGGTGACCGGGTCGCCTATGCCTGCACCATGAGTTCCGCCGCCGGTGCGCTGGCTGGCAAGAAGGTAGTGGTCTATCACACGGTTGAGGGGGGTTCTTTCAACGCCTACGCGCCTCATCTCAGCATGGCGGGCGAGCCGAACCCCAACGGGTATCTGCCCGGCAACCTGAAGCGCATCAATGACGTCGCTCTGCTCGGCGGCGGAGGCAAGTGCGCGGCAGGAGCGGCTGGTTCAACCAACGTNATCCTGAATGGCGTGTCCTACCCCGTTGCCCGCTACAANAACTGCAGCGATACCGTTACCAAGACCTTTACCACTTCGCTGAAGGGTGATGCGGCCGGCCGTCCGGGCCAAAGCTATCCGGATGGCGGTTTCTCTGATACGGAATACCTGGTCAACAAGCAGAACCTGGATATCGCACTGAACCTGAGCTCCCTTGGCGAGGAAGTGGCGACCAACATCGGGCAAGCCTTCGGCGTAGCCGTGAGCTACCCGCTGTACCTTCAGTTGCAGAAGAACGACGTTGCTGCCGGCATTCTGGCTGCGACCTGCGATGACGGTTCTCCGACCGCACCCAATCTCACGCCCGCCTGCCAGCCCAGCCTGCCGGCACAACGCTATACCACTATTGCCAGCAGGGATTCGGTCAGTAGCGTGGATGGCAGCCTGTTCGGCGGCCCGGCAGGTTCGATAGTCAACCTGGTGCGCCGCGTGCCCACCTCCGGCACCCAGTCTGCCTCCAATATGCGCTTCCTCAACAAGCCTTGTTCAACCGGGCTATCGCAGGGCGCGCTGGAACCGGCGCGCGCGACCGACAGCACGGCAACCGCCATTGTGAGCGAGCAGTCCGGCACCGGGGGCGTGAAGAGCGCCCTGAATACCGCTACCGGCGCGAGCCAGTTTGCCCTGGGCGTGGTATCCATGGAAAACACGCCGGCACCTACTGCCACGACCGACCGGTGGGCATTCGTCAGGCTGGACCGGGTATCTCCCAATACCGATGCCCAGCACCGTGTCGAGGCGATGGATGGTTCCTATAACTTCTGGTATGAGCTGGCGGCATTCACCGCCGGCGGCTCCATCAGTCCCGCCAGCCCAAGTGCTGCTGCCTTGATTGCCGCGGTTGCTGCCACCCTGGGTGAGAGCGACCTGAGGGGTATCTTCGCCACGCCAGTGGCGGGAGCCAGCGGTCCCACCTCCAAAGGCGCGCGCTTCGGCAATTCCTGCTTACCTGCTGGCCAATAGGTCTGTCACTTAAGGGGGCGGTGCAACGCCGTCCATATGCTGCTCGGGACAGCTCCTTCGGGGCTGTCCCATTCGCACGTACAGGAACTGGTTCGGCTTGGTTTGATGCTTGGTTTGATGTTGCAACTACTAAATAAGATGCTGCGGGTAGGAGGGCTGCTTTGCCTCGCGAGTTGGGTCCATTCGTCTCACGCGCAGGAAGCCCGTTTCGATGTATTCGAGTATCGAGTGGAAGGCGCCACATTGTTGTCCGTCACAACGGTGGAACAGGCGGTTTATCCACATCTCGGCGAAAACAAGAGCCTGGAGGATGTGGAACAGGCGCGTGACGCGCTCGAACGCGCCTATCATGATGCGGGCTATCTGACCGTGCTCGTGAGCATTCCCCAGCAGAAAGTCGACGAGGCGGTGGTCAGGTTGCAGGTGACCGAAGCGCCGGTGAAGCGTCTGCGCGTGGTGGAATCCCGCTATTTCAGTCCGGCGGACATCAAAGCGGCGATACCGGAATTGGCGGAAGGTAAAGTGCCTAACTTTCCTGAAATGCAGAAGCAGCTGGAAAGCCTGAACCGCTCGGCTGATCGCAGGATTACACCCGTTTTAAGGGCGGGGAAGACACCCGGTACGGTCGAGGTGGATCTGAAAGTGAAGGATCAGTTGCCTCTCCATGGGAGCGTGGAATTGAACAGTCGCCAGATTCCCAATACGTCCTTGACCCGGCTGAGCGCGAACCTGAGCTGGGACAATCTGTGGCACCGGCAGCACAGCCTGGGTGTGACAGGATTGGTTGCTCCCGAGAATCCGGACGAGAGCAAGGTCATTTCCGCCAACTACACCCTGCCGGTCCCGTTCGGCGGTTTTCTCGCCTTATACAGCGTCTATTCCGCTTCGAACGTGGCTTCACTGGGTACGCTCAACGTGCTCGGCAACGGCCTGATCGTGGGGGGGCGCTACATTCTGCCGCTGCCAGGCAGTGAAAAGTTCTTCCACACGGCAACGTTGGGACTGGATTACAAGGATTTTACCCAAACGGTAAATCTCGTCGCTGGTGGCAATTTCAACACGCCGATTACCTATCTTCCATTCACCGTGGGCTGGGATGGAAGCTGGCTGGGAGAAGGAAGAACGACAAGGCTCGGGTTATCGGTGAATTTCCACGTGCGCGGACTGGTTGGGGACGAACAGGAATTTGCCAACAAGCGCTTTAAAGGCAGCGCCAGTTACATCTATCTGCGTGGCAATTTTTCCCACACGGAAACGTGGCCCCAGGGTTGGGGGCTGGCCGGCCGGGCGAGCTGGCAGATCGCGGGACAGCCGCTGATCTCGAACGAGCAGTCCATCGTGGGCGGCGTCAATACCGTGCGCGGTTACCGCGAAGTTTCTGCTCTGGGTGACGACAGCGTTACGGGAGGGCTCGAGGTCTTTACGCCCAATTACGCCACATACCTGCTCCAGGGACTGGATGAGTTCCGTCTTCTGGCTTTTATTGATGCAGGTATCGTGCGAGTGCAGCAGCCCTTGCCCGGACAGACGGATCGCTTTGATCTTGCAGGTACCGGCATGGGTTTCCGTCTCAAGGGTTGGAAGAGCCTGTCGGCCGATGTGGCCTGGGCCGTGGCGCTCGAAGAGGTTGGAAGAACGAAGGCAGGAGACAAGCGCGTGCACTTCCTTTTTCGGCATGCGTGGTGATCATGCCTGCAGTTGTAACGATCCGTATAACCGGATAACGATGATTTTTCTGAAACAAGGTTGAGGAATAAACATACTGCCACCGTGCTCGCAGTATGGCCGTTCCCTCCTGCCTCTCCGAGGAATTGAAAGAATGAACCAGAATATCTACCGGCTTATTTTCAACAAGACTCTGGGTATGTTGATTCCCGTTGCAGAAACCACGCGGCGCCACAGTGGCAAGGCTAAAAGCGGTACTGTTCTGCTCATGACCGGGCTGCTGGCGACAACCGCACAGGCGGAACTGCCCGTGCCCTGTGCAGGAGGCAGCTGTGGCGGCGACGTTCCCGGTTTCGTCAGCGCCGGCCAGGCGGATTATCACGTTCACGGTCCCAATGCAGTGGTCAACCAGGTGGGGGATAAGGCCATCCTCAACTGGGAAAGCTTCAATGTCAGCCCCGGTCATTCGGTTCAGTTCCAGCAGGTGGAAAGTCTTGCTGCGCAGAACCTGGTGCAGGGCGCGAATTTTACGACACTGAACCGCGTCTGGGACAACGATCCGAGCGTGATTGCGGGCATCCTGAGCCAGGCCATCGGGCAGAATGCAAACGTCATTCTAGTCAATACCAATGGTATTGCCTTCATGGGTTCCTCTCAAGTAAATCTCAACAGCTTTACCGCCAGCAGTCTGGACATCCACGACAACTTCATCCTCAATGCCTTTCTCACTACCGAGAAGACGGTTCCGCAATTCGAAGGTTCAGGCGGCTTCATCAAGGTTTTCGAAGGCGCGCGGATCACGGCCGGCAGTCAGGGGCGGGTCATGTTGATCGCACCGACAGTGATCAATAAAGGTACGGTAGAAGCGCCCGACGGGCAGGTGATTGCAGCCGCGGGCACCAAGGTGTTTCTGCGTTCCGCCTCGGCCGAGCCAGTGGATGTCAATGTGCGCGGGCTTCTGGTCGAAGTCGACAGTCCGGCGGGACTGAGTGATTTCGAGGCTCCCAACACGGACATCAGGGACGGCAAGCTCGATGGCCAGGCAGTTGCACTGAAGGATGCGGCACTGGACAAGCTAGGCCATGTGACCAATCTGGGTGAACTGGGCACGCCGCGCGGCAATATCACCATGGTAGGTTATGCCGTCAATCAGCAGGGCATCGCCCGGGCCACCACCTCGGTCATCGCCAATGGTTCCGTATACCTGCTGGCGAAAGATGCCGCCACGGCTCAGGACAGCTCGATGCGCGGCGGCCGCGCAACACTCGGCGCCGGCAGCCTGACGNAGGTATTGCCGGATGTATCCGATCAGACGGGTGTGCTGGATGGAGTGACAGGCACCGGCCTGGTGCTCTCTTCTCAGGTGAGAGTGCTGGGGCAGGACGTGCGCATGGAGAGGGGAGCCGTGATCAATGCGCCCGCAGGCAAGGTGGATTTTTTCGCGCTGGATAACCCAAGTCTGCTTTTTCAGCCCGGCGATCCATTCAGGCAGGCATTCGATGCCCCTGCTTCCAATACTGCCCGCATTCATATTGACAACGGCGCTCTTATCAATGTCGCCGGATTGGAAAACGTAAAGGTTTCCGCAGCACGAAACGCGGTGGAAGTGGAATTGCGCGGGGATGAACTGAAAGATTCTCCCGTCAACCGGGATGGACCGCTGCGCAGCCAGAAAGTTTATGTGGACATCAACCGCGCACTGGCCAACGCCGACTCCGGCGCTCCCACGCTGATCGCAAAGGATAGCCTGCAAGCTTACCAGGCGCGCCTCGAGCGTACGGTGGCGGAAAGGTCCACGGAGGGTGGCGTGGTGCGCGTGAACTCGCAGGGAGAAGCCGTCATCGCTCCCGGCGCGATGATCGATATATCCGGTGGCAGCTTGAGCTACACGCCTTCCAGCGTGAAAACGACCTTGCTCATGTCCCGGGGAATATTGACCGATATCGCGAATGCCCGCGCCGACGTGCGTTACGACGGTATTGCCACCCGTTACGTGCAGGATTTCGGGCGCTGGAACGTGAAGGAAGTGATCGACCTCGGACAGACCTTCAACTATGACCCAGGTTATACCGAAGGCAAGAATGCCGGCGCTCTGGAAGTCATGGCCCTGCGCGCGGTGGTCATGCAGGGGGATGTGCAGGGGCGCACGGTCGTGGGAGAGGTACAGCGCGACAAGGGCATCATGCCGGAGGGCGCGCGGTTGACTCTTGGCAGTAATCCGATAGCGAACAATATCAATGGCCTGGATTACAAACATAACCAGCAGATCGAGCTGAGCAGCGAAGGACCTTTGTTGCCGGGAAGTTTCAAATTCGGCGACACGCTGTCATCCGATCTTGTCAATAAACTGCGCCTCAACCCGGCCCTGCTGGGCAGGGACAAAGTCGCCAATCTGGAAATTTTCAGTAACCAGGCAACGGAGGTGCGCGAGGCCTTGCGGGTGCCGCAAGGCGGCAGCGTGCATATCACGGCGCAGGGAGTAAAGGTCGAGGCGGACATCGACGCCCCGGCCGGCTCAATCATGCTCCATGCAAACAGAAACGATCTTCCGGGGCGTTCATCCGGTCCGCTGAATCTTGCCGTAGCCGAAGGAGTCACGTTATCCGCGCGCGGTGCGTGGGTAAACGAATTGCGTGGAGTGCCCGCGGGGTCTGGCGAAGTGGGCCTGGTAAACGGCGGCAGGATAGCCCTCTCGGCCGTTGACGATCTTGCTCTCGGGAAAAATACACTGCTGGATGTCACTGGAGGCGGCAGGCTCAAGGTGGATAGCCGAGGCAGCGTGATTGCCGGCAACGGCGGTGACATCAGCCTGTCCGGCAATGCCGTTTCCGGCCTGACTGACAATGTACGCGGTTACGGGATTGGCAAAGGCGGTACTTTCTCGGTTTCGAGCAATAGGATCCAGATTGGCGGCACGCCGGACAGCGCCACCGGCGCGGTGAATCTCGATTCCGGGTTTTTCGGGCGGGGCGGGTTTGGTGATGTCAATCTGACAGGAAATGAGAGCGTCACGTTATCCGAGGGTGTGAAGATCAAACCTACCGTCCTCAGCCTCGAATTGCAGCCTGACTACAGCCTGAGGCCAAGCGGCAGCAGAATGGAAGATTTTACGCGTCCGGTCAAACTCGACGATCTCGTGCGCGAGCCAGCCAATTTGAGCCTTACAGCAGAAAATCCCGACGAGCGGGGTGCAGCCGATGTGGTGATCGGAGCGGGCGCGCATATCGAGGCGGATCCCGGAGCAGAAATCACGCTGGCAGCAGCGCGTTCGGTAAACATACAAGGGCGTATCACCGCCCCTGGCGGCAGCATTACGGCAACGCTCGATCACAGCCACAGCTTTAATTTCAACGCAAGCAACAGTCTCTGGCTGGGCAAGCAGGCGCTACTCGATGTGTCCGGCAAGGCTCTTACCTACCTCGACAGTCAGCGCCTCACCCAGGGGGAGGTGCTGAGCGGTGGGACAGTGATGCTGAACGCCCAGTTCGGGCATGTCGTGACCGAGCCCGGGTCTCATATCAATCTGGCCGGCGCCGCCCCCGTCCGCCTGGATATCCAGAACCAGGCCGGAGGCCTGGGGCAGTGGGTAGGCAGTGATGCAGGAAGACTGGGTGTCATTGCGCGCGAGGGCATACTGCTGGAGGGCANCATTACGGCGCAGCCGGGTAGCGCGTCGAATCGCGCGGGAGCGCTTGATGTCGTTCTGGGACTTCTGGATGTGGACGATGCCCAGAATAAAGGTTTTCCGCTCGAAGAGCGCGTATTGAGCCTGGGGCCGACGGGAACATCGCAGACGGCAGGTCTGGCTCCCGGCTCCATCATTCCGGCTGGACTCAACGGGAAAGCCACGATTGGCGCCGCGGCACTCGAAGCAGCGGGGTTTGACCGTATCGCCCTGAAAAGCCGGGATGCAATCCGGCTGGAAAACGGCCTGAATCTCGGCGCCAGCCGCCCGCTGCCCCTGAAAGAAGTGGTGCTGGACACGCCACGCATCGAAATGGCAGGAGGTGAAGCCGCACTTAAAGCGGAAGCCTTGCGGCTTGGCAATTTCGATGCCAATCGCGTGGATACGGTCAATACGCCGCTTGCCGGCGCCGGCGGTTTCAAGGCAGAGGCACAATTGCTGGAACTGGCAGGCAACCTGACCCTCAGCGGGATGTCACGTGCTGAGTTCACCGGTGCTCAGGAAGTAAGGTTTTCGGGTATAAGCAGCGGCGGCTCACCGCGTCCGGCAGGCACCCTTTCAAGTGCAGCCGACCTGGCTTTCAGCGGCGCCGTGATCGCCCCCACGACTTATAGCCAGGTCAGCATTCAGGCACCGGACCGGACGGTGACGTTCGGCAGCACTGCGACGCGTCCGGTACAACCGCTTTCCGCGCTTGGCAGCCTGACGGTAACGGCCGCAAATATCGTACAGGATGGCAATATATGGGCTCCGTTCGGCCAGCTGACCTTCAGCGCGACCGATACGCTTACATTCAAGGACGGCAGCCTGACTTCGGTTGCTGCCGGGCCCGGTGCTCTCATTCCGTTTGGCATGCTCGCGAACGGTCGCAGCTGGCTTTATAAACCGGACGCCTTCGAGATCCCGCAGCTTGCATTACCAGAAAAATCAGTGCGCGCGCAGGCGGCGAATATCGATATGCAGGCGGGAGCGGTAGTCGACCTGGCAGGTGGGGGAGATTTGCAGGCTTACGAGTTCAGCGTAGGGCCGGGGGGTTCGCGTGATATTCTCGGCGCTGCCGGCACCTATGCCATCCTGCCCGGCTATACGAGCGGATTTGCGCCGGGCGACGGACAGGAGAATACCGGTTTCGATCGCGCACCGGGAGATGCGGTGTATCTTTCCGGCATACCGGGACTGCCTGCGGGCGTTTATACGCTGCTACCCGCCCACTATGCGCTGCTGCCTGGGGCCTATGCCATCAGGCTCAACACGGATGTGCACAATCTGCTGCCAGGGCAAGCATACAGCAAGCAGGATGGGACCCGGGTCGTGCCAGGCTACGTCACTGACAGCCGGGCCCGGGATTGGGTGGAGGCCCCGCGTGATGCAATCTGGAGCGGTTTTGAAGTGCTCAGCCGCGAACAGGTCTTGCAACGGTCGGAAATCACGCTCACGCGCGCCTCGGATTTTTTTACGACCAGTAACAGCCGGCCGCAGGACGCGGGCCTCCTTTCCATGGATACCACCGCCAATCTCAAGCTGGATGCCGTTTTCAAACTGGCGGCAGGTACTGGAGGGCGAGGCGCTGCAGTAGATATCAGTGCTCCCAGAATTGCAATCACCAGCGATACCTCTTCGGGAACAGGCGGCGTCGATCCGCTCGCTACACGAATTTCAGCCAGTGCGCTCAATGCACTGGGTGCGTCAAGCCTGCTCATCGGCGGCACACGCAGCCGCGGCGACACCGCAAGCGATAGCACTGCGCTGGCGGTGGGCGCTGAAGAGGTAACACTGGCCAATGATGTCAATCACGCGCTGAAGGGAGATGAAGTCATTCTGGCGGCAAAGGATTCGCTCATCCTGAAATCGGGCAGCGCTATCGAAGCCCAGGGCAATGGCAGCGCCAGNGGGAGCGGGAGCTACAATACAGCCGGTAACGGAGCGCTGGTACGGGCAGCATCAGCTTTTGCCGCGTTTTCGCGCACCGGAAGCCCCGACAGGAGTCAGGGAACCCTGATCGGTGAAGCAGGCAGCGTTATCCGGTCTGGAAATTCGATCACGCTGGATGCCACCAGGCAGAACACTTTTGCAGGCACGCCCGTTTTTGCTGACCGGGGGAATAATCCGGTCGCCGGAAACCTGACGATCGGCGCCATGCGTGTCAACTTCGGCGAAGCTCCAGCGGGTTCCGAAGGCCTGACTCTCCGCCAGAGNGAACTTGACGGCTTGAACAATCTTAATTCGCTGACGCTGACGAGTTATTCCACTTTCGATCTTTATGGCGATGTGAGCGTTGGGGGCGTGAACGCCCANGGTAAGCCGACACTGCAAGCCTTGAATCTGCTGGGTGCGGGATTGGCCGGCGTGAATAACAACGGTAAAACCGCCACCCTGCACGCCACCAGTCTACTCCTCTCCAATCCGGGGGCAACGGCGTTTACGACGAGCGGAACATCCGGCAACGGGGCGCTGGCAATACAGGCCGACACGCTGATATTGGGCGAGGGCGCCAAATCCGTCGAAGGGTTCTCCCAGGTCGCTATCAGGGCAAATGAAATGGTCGGACGCGGTTCCGGCAGTGCCGATATTGCCGCGGTTGGGACAAAGCTGAATGTGGCGAGAATAAGCGGCGAGCAAGGCGCCAGCCAGACTCTGGCCGCAGCAGGCAGGCTCGATGCCACCAGAACGGAAGCAGATCGCGCGCTCGCGGACAGAAATACGCTGGGAGCNAAGTGGACGCTCTCCGGTACGGAAGTGACGTTCGATACGGAGACTGACCTGCCTTCAGGGCAACTTAAACTCGCGGCGACTACGGGCAATCTTGAGTTGGGTGCGAATGCGGTGGCGAATGTGGCAGGCCGTTCCGTGGCATTCTTCGATGTAGAGCGCGCATCGCCCGGCGGCATCGTTGAGCTGGCAAGTGAAGAGGGCAGCGTGGTGGTGCAGCCTGGCGCGCAGGTGAACGTTTCTGCCACACCCGGTGGAGACGCGGGCAAGGTGATCGTGCGCGCCGGCAAAGGTACGGCGGCGATTGCCGCAGGCAGCTTGCAGGGCTTCGCCATGGCAGATACAGGTGGCAAAAGAGGCAATGGCGCAGGTTTTGATCTGGATGTGGCGGCGCTGCCGGATTTTTCCATGCTTAACAAGACTCTCAACCAGGGCGTGTTCGATGGCGCGAGAACATTTCGCGTTCGTACGGGCGATGTAAGCCTCTCCGCATCCGATANGGTCAGGGCAAGAGAAGTCCGGATTGCCGTGGATAACGGCAAACTCGACCTGGCCGGGCATATCGATGTATCAGGCGACGATGGGGGTCGCATCGATCTTCATGCAAGGAATGATGTCAACGTGCTGGCGGGTACGAAGCTCGACGCCTACTCCACCGGCAATGGAAAAAATGGCGGTGAAGTGGAAATCGGGACCGCAGAGGGCAGGTTGAACCTGGCTGAGGGCAGTGTGATCGATGTGCATGGCGGCCATGATAGAGAAGGTGGCAAGATTCTCCTGCGCGCGCCCCGCCTCGGTAGCGGCGCCGGTGACGAAGTCGCCCTGGACAACATAAACAGCAGTATCAGCGGCGCCAAATCGGTCGTGATCGAGGCAGTCAAAATCTATGACGGCGTCGATGCGCTCACTGCCAGCGGCGTGAGTGGTGGAAGCGGCGGCACACTGAGCCTGGCTGCTGTCAACGCCGACAATACCAGCTTTGCGTCCCATGCCGGAACAATCATGTCGCGCCTGGGCAAGGCGGGAGAGAGCGGTTTCCATTTGCGTCCTGGCGTAGAGATACGCTCGACAGGCAATCTCACGCTCGCCAATGACTGGAATCTGGGAGCCAGCCGCCCTGCGGGTGAGTCCGGCATGCTCACCTTGCGGGCAGCGGGTGATCTCAAGCTGAACAGCAATCTTTCCGATGGCTTCAATGCAGCGACACCATTCAGCAGCGGAATCACGCCTGCCGCGCTGCTGGCCGGAGATTCGTGGGGTTACCGGCTGGTCGGAGGGGCAGATATCGATGCAGCCGATCCCATGGCAGTCAAGNCCGATGGAGGTGATGTCGCACTGGCGGCCGGCAANCTCGTGCGCACGGGCACGGGTGATATCCACATTGCGGCGGGAGGGGATATCAAACTTGCTGATGGTAAATCGGCAATTTATACAGCCGGACGCATAGCCGATGCAGCGGATGGTTTCGCTACACCTGCAAATGCCCAGTTCAGCCAGGATGGCGGTAATGTCAGTCTGGCAGCCTTGAGGAATATAGTCGGAACACCTTCGGCCCAGCTCTACTCCAACTGGCTGTTCCGGCAGGGCAGGTTGAATGATTCAACCGGTGCATATACGCTTCAGCCCGCCTGGTGGGTGCGTTTCGACCAGTTCCAGCAAGGCGTTGGCGCTCTGGGGGGGGGTGATGTTACATTGACTGCCGGTGGCAATATCGAGAATGTCTCGGCCAGCGCGCCCACACAGGCGCGCATGACGGCCATGGGCCCGGATGCAGCAAGATTGCTCAAGACCGGCGGCGGCGATGTGCAGGTGGAAGCCGGAGCGGACTTACTGGGTGGGCAGTATTATGCAGACCGGGGGGGTCTGGATCTGAAGGCGGGCGGCAAGGTGGACAGCGGGCAGAATGTGAATGGCAGCCCGCTCTACACCATTCTGGCCGTGGGTGACGCGCAGGCGAAGGTTCAGGCGCGGGAAGACGTCAATATCCAGACCGTATTGAATCCGCANCTGGTGGTTCAGTCATCCGGCAACAGTACGGCATTCAACATCAGAAATGTAACCAGCCCGACCTGGAGCCTGTTTTCCACCTATAGCCCGCGCAGCGGCGCGAGCCTGCAGAGCCTGCATGGCAACGTGGCGCTCCAGAATGGCGGGGAAGCAGGCGCAAGTATACAGAATGCATACAGGACGTCGCTCAACTTCAACATCAGTTCAGGAAGCTACAAGTCAGCCCTGCTTTCCCTCCTGCCTCCCAGCCTTTCCATTACCGCGTTTCGCAGCAATATCGCGCTGAACGCCCTGGACGATATCGTTCTGAGTCCAGCTGCCGGTGGTCAACTCACGTTGCTGGCTGCAAATTCGATCAATATTCCAACCGTTGTATCCATGAGCGACAGGGATCCTGTCCTGGTCCCCGGCGCGGTCCGGCCAGGCAGGGAATCCAGTCAGTTTCCGAATACGGCGGTGAGCGCTGCTGACCTCGATCTTTTGCATGCTTCCGTTCCTGTTCATAGGGGTGATACCCAACCGGCGCGTATTTATGCGGTAGCAGGAGATGTCAAGGGTAATCCTTTCGAGCTCTCCCTGGATCTCTCCAAGGCGCTCTGGGTGAGGGCCGGGCAGGACGTGCGCGATGTAGGCATTCTGGCGCAGCATGCCAACCCTTCCGACGTGAGCCGGGTGACAGCGGGCCGGGATATTGCTTTTACCGCAGGAAACGACCGCGCAGGCCTGGCAAAAATCTGGGTCGGGGGTCTGGGACGGCTGGAAGTGACAGCCGGACGCAATATTGATCTTGCTACCTCCGCGGGGATCGTCAGCCGGGGAGACCTCGACAATGCTGAATTACCGGCAGGAGGCGTCGATATCGATGTCGCGGCAGGCGTGGGTGCGAAGGGAATCGATTACACCGGTACCGTTGACCGGTTGATTGCCGATCTGGAAAAAACGGAGGGGAGTCCGGATGATATCCTCCTGTGGCAGGCACGCTGGCTGGTAGGCAACAATGATCTGGATGGCGCCGATGCACTCCAGGCGGTCAGGGAGGTGCGCGCTCTGGATGCGGATACCCAGCGCATCATGGTGCGCGAAATGGTCTATTCCGCACTGCGTACCACAGGGCGCGACTTCAATAATCCGGATAGCGCCTATGCCGGAAACTATGAACGCGGTTATGCGATGCTGGAACGGATATTTCCGGGCTTGCGCGAAAAAAACGAGGATGGAAGCTTCAAGAATTATCAGGGGGAAATCAATCTGTTTGCCAGCCGCATCAAGACCGAGCGNGGCGGAAATATCGAGTTCATGGTGCCGGGGGGAGGCGTGGTCGTCGGCCTCAGCAATACGCCGGAAGTGCTGGTCAATACGGGCAATGATGTCCTTGGCATGCTGACGGTGGCAAAAGGCAACGTGCGCGGATTTGCCCGTGACCACATTCTCGTCAATCAGTCGCGTATTCTGACGGTGGGGGGTGGCGATGTCCTGCTGTGGTCGAGTGAAGGGGATATCGATGCCGGCAAAGGCAAGAAAACAGCGACGGCTGTGCCGCCACCGGTCATCAAAGTGGATGCCCAGGGTAACGTAACCCAGGAACTGCAAGGTGCCGCTTCCGGNAGCGGAATTGGCGCGCTCTCCAGCGGGGGTGTCANGGCAGGCGACATCGATCTGATCGCCCCCAGAGGGACGGTGAACGCGGGAGATGCCGGCATTCGCGCCAATAACCTCAATATTGCGGCACAGGTCGTGCTGGGNGCGGATAATATCGCGGTGGCAGGNACTTCCACCGGCACCCCGGTAGCCGATGCCAGCGCAGTCACAGCTACCACCTCCGGCGCTACCCAGCAGGGGGATGACGTTTCCAAGGCAACGGCCGCCTTATCGCAAAATCTGTCGGAAGCAGCGCGAACATCCGATGAGATGAAGAAGCTCAAGCCCACCTTTATCTCGACCGAGGTGATCGGGCATGGGGAATAATGGCAGCCTCCTCGAAAGCTTGCTTGATCAGACATCGGAAAATCAGTTATTGCACAGATGCTTTTGAGGAAGGGAGGAAGAGACCCGGGCTTCCTTTTGTGCTTTTCTTCCCGGCTTTGTCCGGTTCCTGATACAGAATACAGAAGGCAGAAGGCGGAAATCGTCTTTTATTCTCTTATTGATCCGGCGGAAAAATACTACGAATCGTCATTCCGGGCTTGACCTGAAATCCAGTCAAATTAATAATGCCGTACTTTGAACGTNACTGGATACCGGCGGTATGGCGTTTGTACTGTTTGCTCGTCAAATCGATAGCGTGAACTTGCAGTTGCAATTATCCAGGCCTATAAATAATTCAGGATTTCCTCAATAGGCCGCGCGAAGGCTCATCTCGATCTTGCAGCAACGCGCTCTGCGNAGGATTTGTTCAGCGGTTCTTTAGGGTAACTATGGAAGCCTGATGATGAAAGAAGATTTCATAGACACTGCTGATCGCGTGCCATTGGCATCCGAGGATCTTTACGCTATTGACCAGCTGGCACAGAAAATGGGGCAGCCCGCGGAAAAAGTAAAGAGAATTTATGTCGTTGTGCTTGCACGCCTGCATTCAGGAGCTCGAATCAAGAACTTTCTGACGTTGCTTGCAAGCAAGAAAGTGCATGACATATTGCGTGAGGCAGGGAAATCTCGAATGTGAGATTCTCGATACCGTGCTTCTAAACTCACGGTAAAAGTACAGAAGAAAGCCGGATTCAAGAACGGGGCGGCTGCATGTCCGCTTTGACAGAGCCATGTGTTAATGTCTGGCTCAAGCGGAGGAATTCAGTGGCAGCAATCAACCTCATGCAACATCCGCAAACCAGCCGGTTTCTTTCAAAATACAAACCCGCCTGAGCGGGTTTGTGGCGTACAAAAAAAGGGGAAGTTACTTTTTGCGTTGACGCATCCAGGCAAGAGAGGCCATCCCCAGGCCCAGCAGGGCCAGCGTCGCTGGTTCCGGAATTGTTCCCGGGTCCTCCTGTGAAGAAGTTGCTCCGCTGCCAATATACTTCAAAGTATCTCCTTCTGCTCCCTGAATGTGTACCATTGCAAGCGAATCCGGTTTGCCATTGGCACTGACCAGAATGGTGAAGTCACTTACCAGTACAGCAGATATCCCGTTTGCCGCGCTGACCGTCCACGTGCTGTATTCGCCATCGGTAAACCGGAGGGCGGGATTCTGGTTGCTGGCAGGGTAGTGCAGGTCCAGGTAAAAATCGTAACCCGCATCTTTCCCGGGAGGATTTATTCCGAAATCAGCAGCAGCTACCAGTTGCGTGCCGCCAAAATTTGCAAATGAACTGCTGGTAAGCAGAGGCGAGCCATCATAGGAGAACAAAAGGCCGGAAATAAACGCGTTATTCGCGATTGTCCCAAGGTTCCCTATAGAATTCTCGAATCTGAAGTCCACACTGTTCCCGTTCTGGGTCAGCGTCAGCTTGGCAACCGTGACATTGCTGCCGTCGGAATTGCCGCTGAGATACGTATTTATGTCTATGACGAGTGCGGAAGCCGCTAATGGGACTGTCATCAATACAGCGCCAGTAAGCGCACCCGCGATAAGNCTATTCATGTTTCCCTCTTTTTTACCTGTTTCAATGTTCGTCGTGGTTGCCACTGCANGAGTGTGGTGGCATCAGAGTTGAAAGCATAAATCATGCCATCAAATAACTGCCGGATTTATATTAGATAATTTCCAATATGAGCATCTGATGTAAGTGCTGCCGACATCGGGGGCCGCTGATTTGGATCAGTGCTTGAGAAGGGGTGAAGAAAGGATGGTCGTGTGATACAGGAGGTGAGCAGCGAAAGAGTTTTCTTTCCGCTATTCCGCTAACTCGGGCATCGGGATGCCAACAGGATTTATTCCTGTTTTCCCGATAGCGCACAGCGCCTGGAGAATGACACCGCAACCTGGATCGTGGCGCGGTCTTCGCGCCACGATCTTCATGAGAGGGAGGATATTGACTCTGAATGTCTCTTGAAAGCCGCCGAAGAACTCCACGGGTCAGCGGGAGGTCTGGGAAGCGGGGATCAGGTGGCAGTGCGCATTTCGCGGAGCCTGCGGCGGGGAAGTTTGCGGGTTTCGTCGTGATAAGCCGCAAAGATAGCGCGCATGTCTAATTCCGATCTGGATTTTCCGGCAGAACGGAGCTTTTTGTTAATACCTTTTTCCAGCCAGTGATCAAACTCATCCTGGGTGTAGCCGTACAGATCAATATATCTTCGTTTTTTCATATTCAGTATTTCTTTCGAGATGGAAGAACATGTCAACCGGAGAGGACTTTGATTCCAGAAAGGGAATCTCTGATAAAGCCAGGGATCTCCGATCAAGTTTGCGGACCGCTTGTACGTGGAGAGGCATTTTGACAATCCTCAGGTAAAAGATATGTTCGATACCGCACCTTCGCCGGGAGGCAGGCAAATGATTTTTCATGGACGAAGGTCGGCGTCGATCAGCTACAAGCGCTCCGTTCGGGGTCTGCAGATGCGGCTGGTCACGGACGTGCGGCAACTCAGGTACCAATTACGCCGCCATCATCCTTAGTGATAACCACTACAGCGGAGCGTGGCTTGGAAGGGGAGCCGCTGGCCGTAGTAGGGCCGTTTTGACCGCTGTCGGGCCAGGTCGAGTTCTGGGTGAAATGTGTTTCCCAATCCTCCCCGGGGTGCTGAATGCCGACGAAGAAGGTTTTGCCATCCGGGGAACTCGTGGCCCCGGTAACCTCGCAGTGCTTCGGCGCAGTGAGGAACCTGCGCGTCTCGCCCGTGGAAGGATCCGCGCACAGCATGACATTTCCTCCGATATTGGCCCAGTCGCCGGTGGCATCGCCTGCCTGGTCGGTCTGTATCCACAGGCGGCCATCCTGATCGAACCAGAGCCCGTCCGGGGCGCCGTAATCGTCTCCATTTATATTGCCTCGATGGTGCGGCTGCGGATCCAGCTTGTCACCGCATTCAACGAAAATGTCCCATTCGAAATCCATGGCGTCGACCTTGCCCATGCTTTCGCGCCAACGGATGATATGACCGTAACGATTGTCCGGCCTGGGGTTCGCGGCATCTACGGGGGGGCGCGCACTGCCGGCGCGCGTACTTCCGTCGACGTTGTTGCCGGACGACGGGTTGCTTCCACGGCGGTTGTTGTTGGTGAGCGTCATATAGACTTCACGGGAGGCGGGGTGGGCTGCAATCCATTCCGGACGATCCATCATCGTGGCGCCCAGCCGGTCCGCCGCTTGCCGCGCCTTGATCAATACTTCGGCCTGATCGGCAAAGCCATTTTCCGGCGTCAGTCCATTCTGGTTCCAGATCAGCGGCAGCCACTCCCCGCCGCCATCCGCATTGAACCTTGCCACGAAAAGCGTGCCGGAATCCAGCAGACCGCGATTGGCTGCGCGATTGCGGGGATTGTATTTGCCGGCGCAGACGAACTTGTAAAGGTACTCGTTGCGCTCATCATCACCCATATATATGACGACTGTATTGTCGGGACCCACGACGCAACTGGCGTTTTCGTGCTTGAAGCGTCCCAGCGCGGTGCGCTTCGCCGGCGTGCTTTTTGGATCCCACGGATCGATTTCCACAACCCAGCCGAAGCGATGTGGCTCATTCGGGTTGAGGTCGGCGCGGAAACGCGCATCCATTTCGTGCCAGCGGTAACCGGATCCGCCCTTGCCAATACCATAGCGCGCTTGTCCGGCCAGAATCTGACGTTTCTGCTCCGGATCGTTTGCGCCTGCCACCTCTCCAGTCTCGTTGGAGAAATAGCCGTTCCAGTTTTCCTCACAGGTGAGATAAGTGCCCCANGGGGTGTGGCCGTTGGCGCAGTTGTTGAGAGTGCCCAGAACATTCATGCCGCTGGGGTCGGCGGCCGTTTTCATCAGATCATGACCGGCGGCGGGTCCGCTCAGCTTGCAGAGAGAGTTGCCGGTAATGCGGCGGTTGAAGGCGGAGGTGCGCTTGACCTCCCACGTGCCGTTCTTTTTCCATACCTCGACCACGCTGATGCCGTGCGCAGCCTGCTGCGCGCGCACCATCTCGAGAGTGATCGAGGTGGTCGCGTAGCTGGATGCGGGAGCGATGTTATTGACCAGCGGAGGATCGACATACTCATGGTTCGTCACCAGCAGACCGCGGATATTGGCAACGCCGGGTGATCCGGATGACCCCATGGGCGGGAAGGGAAACAGATGCATCCCATCGATATGGGCTCCGAAGGTGTGCAGCTGTGTCGTCTCGGTCATTGCGCTCCCCGGATTCCAGTGCGGTGCCTGGGTGAGGGAGTCGCCCCAGGCAATCAGTACGCGCGCGGTATAGCCGGCGGGAACGGTAACGGCGTCATCGCCGGGTGAAAGATACAGGTTGGCAGGCACTGAATCGAAGCCGATGCCATTCACAGGCGCCGGTGCTGCGTAAGCAAGATGCACCAGACCATCGAGCAGGGAACCGCCGAATGCGGCAGCCGTAAGGCCCAGCGAGCGTTGGAGGAAGGCACGGCGGGAAAGCCTGCCGGCTTCGATCAGATCATGCAGGGACGCATTGCCGGATTCGTTGCTGCCGGTGCGGTCCGGATTGTTTTTCCCGTCGGGATGAAGGGCGCTACTCATCATATCTCCTTGTTTCAGTATGTTGTAACCGGTGGTTTTGTGTCGAGCTTCGAGGTATGTATATGCAGATGGCCGCCGGAATGAATTGCGCAGAAGAGCCTATTTTCATGAGTTCGTGCTACAGGATTTGCATGGATGCATGGCTCGAGACTGAGCCGAACGGACCAGTCGCTTCGATGCAGCCACCATCGGCAGCTGGTATCCGGTCCGGAACAGCATTCTTAAGTCAAAGTGCCGAGCCATAGGGGAAAGGTGATGCATGAAGGGAAAGCTGGTTGCCTGACCAGAATTTATGGATGGCGTCGGTCCGGGGAAAGCCGCAACTGACGTGGCCTCGCCCGACAGAGTCGGCTCGCGGCAAGCAGATCAAGCAGGGCGTGCCCGTTTCCGTCCGGGATGCCAGGAGAATGCCGATTCCGGTTTTTCGGATGCATGCGCCTTGGTGCGTCCCGGAGGGTGAGTGCGAGGAAAGTATGAGATCGGGTCCCGGGAAGCCATGCTACTTCAGTTTCATGCAATTAGCATAGTAGGTCACGGTGGCGGGCCAATCGCTGAAGATACCGATAACGCCCACTTTCCTGTTCAAAACATCCAGCACTTTCATCACATCGCCTTCGCGCCTTATCGCTGAATCGAAAGTCTGGTAATAAAAGCCGTTATTGCCGTCAGCCAGTATTCCGGAGCGCTCCAGACTCCAGGTGATGAGGTCCAGTCCTGCGGCCCTGGCCTGCATGGCGTAGCTGGACGGGACGATATTGCCGCTTCCATCGACATCCAGCAGTGCGAACAGGGGAGGGGCGACAATATTGATGCCCTCGGCCTTATAAGCGGCCAGTTCACCGGCCTTGGGAAGATCAGCGACTGTATTGGCATCGTCCAGATAAACCGCCTGCCTCCCAAACTCGGGCTCCCTGGCGATCCAGTAACGGATATCGCGGATATCGAAGGATTGCGGAAAGACTTCGCGAGGTTTGACATCGGCAGCCTTGTATTCATCGATCATCTGTTGAGCATAATGTTCCTGCGTGTAGTCGCCGACTCCATCCCCATCGCTGTCATAAGGCATCGCTACCTCCGCGCTTTTGAGTTCGGGTGTCATTTTTGCCCCCAGCTTGCTGAAGAGCTCGATACTCTCCCGGTGGCTGAGCAGAGTTCCGCTGCCAGGGCCGGCGTATAAATCGGTGCGCCATGCGGGTGTGCCGCGCATGTATTCCGTCACGTTCCTTGCGCCGGGGTTGAAGGCATCCATCTTGCCTNTCAGGCTCTTGAATTCATCCAGAGTGATGTCGCTCGTGCAGCAACGGGCGGAAGCTTCCTGAATCAGGTTTCCTGAAGCATCGAACTCGGCCGGTGTGAAAGGCTGCGTGCATTTTTCAGCAAGGGGCGTTTCCAGAATATTCGTGGTGGTGTGCAGATCACACTGCGAATGGCGGCATACCAGTTCCTTGTCCTTCGTAAATGTTACGTCGCACTCAAGGATGCCGGCACCCATGCGGGCGGCNGCCTGATAGGACTCCACCGTATGTTCGGGAAACTGCAACGGCGCGCCGCGATGACCGATGGAGAAGGATGTTTTCCTGAACGGACCGGTATCGCAACGCTCGAGCTTGTTCTTGAGCTCGCCGGGCTCCATATCCTCGACAAGGAAAAAAGGACGAGGGCCGAGCTGAATATTGCCGCTGGAATTATCAGGAGAAGCATCATGGAAGCGGGTTCTTTCCGTGCCGTCATTTTTTTCGCTGGCCAGGGCAGGCGCAATAACCAGTAAGACAAGGAAGAAAAATAAGGTTGTCAACACAGGATGGAAGGATGTTCGGGGGATCATGTTATTTCTCCTTTGTTTCGGAACGGACTCAGCCGCGGGGTGAACTGCGCAAACGTTAGCCGCCTTCCTTTTCATTTTGATGAGAGATTTGTTAAACCTGTCTCCTGATCTCCCCATTCTTTTCCCATATGCCGCCACATGACTGCCACATGGCTGCCATATGACCGTCATTGGCCGCCGCATGCAGCCACATGATCCGTTCGGCTCACGGTTCATTACCAATGCCTGTAATCAGATGCATGGATAATCCCCCCTGTTTATTAGGGTTAATTGCATGCGTTTCCTGCCGTTTCTGCTCGCCTTTGTGTTGTCGACGTGGTCTTTTTCCAGTTACGCGTGGTGGAATGAGGACTGGACAAGCCGCAAGAAAATCACGCTGACAGGCCCATCAGGCGAGGTAGCGGACGTACCCGTATTGATCCGTCTGCATACAGGCAACTTCGATTTTTTCTCGGCAAACGATAATGGCGGCGATGTACGCCTGATCGCGGGAGATGACAAGACCGAGCTCAAGTTCCATTTTGAAAAATGGGATGTCGCAAACGAGCTGGCACTCATCTGGGTGAAAGTACCCGGGCTTTCGGCTCAAACCGAAATTTTCCTTTACTACGGTAATGAAAATGCGACATCGGCAGCCGATCCCAAGGGGACGTACGATGCCAGCAGCGCGATCTATCATTTTGCCGAATCGCAGGGAAGCCCGCAGGATAGCGGTCCCAACAACCTGCACGCACAATCCTCTGCACAGCATGTAGCCGCATCGTTTTCGAATGGCGGTGCCGGGTTCGATGGCACACAAAGCCTGATTCTCCCCGCGGTACAGGCAGCAGGAGGTTACAGCTTCAGTGTATGGGTCAAGCCTGCCTCCCCCGGAGGCGTCATTTATCAGTCCGATAACGTGAGCGTCTCATTTGATGGTGGCCTGATCAGGGCGCAATCAGGCGAAGCGAGCGTGGCTTCCGACAAGCCTCTCGCCCCGGGGCAATGGCATCACATCGGTTTCACGATTTCGGATGCGCTACGCCTGTATATAGATGGCAAGGCGGCTGGGGAAGCCCGGAATGCGGTATTGCCTTCAGGCAGCGTGATGCTGGGCGGAAGATTCAAGGGCGAGATGGACGAGGCGCAAGTGTCGGGGCTTGTGCGGGCAGCCGGATGGATTGCGGTTCAGGCCGCGCTGGGACCGGACGGCAAGCTGGTTGTGATGGGCGAAGAGGAGACCATTGAGGGCGGTTCCGATGCCTCGCACATGGGCATCATCCTGAAATCGCTGACCGTGGATGGCTGGGTTGCGATCGGCCTTCTGACGGTGATGCTGCTGATCGCGATATGGGTGATGTACAGCAAGGCGGTCTACATCAATCGCGTGGATAAGTCCAACCATCGCTTCATGAATAAATTTCGCGAGCTGTCGACCGATCTGGCCATGATAGATAAAGCCGAAGGGTTGGGAAAGGATTTCGAGCATTCCTCCCTTTATCGAATCTATCACATCGGCGCGGTTGAGCTGGCGCATCGTTTCCAGAATACCGATGCCGCGCATACCGACAAGTCGCTGACACCCCAGTCGCTGGACGCCATCCGGGCAAGCCTGGATGCCGGGCTGGTGGAAGAAATCCAGCGCATGAACAGGTTCATGGTGCTGCTGACCATTGCCATTTCCGGCGGCCCTTTCATTGGCCTCCTGGGAACCGTGATGGGGGTAATGATCACCTTTGCCGCCATTGCCGCGGCAGGGGACGTCAATGTCAATGCCATCGCGCCCGGCATCGCCGCCGCGCTTGCGGCAACCGTCGCCGGCATGGGCGTGGCGATTCCCTCCCTCTTTGGCTACAACTATCTCGCCTCGCGCATCAAGGCCATAGTATCCAGAATGCATATTTTCGTGGATGAGTTCATCACCAAGCTTGCCGAAAACTACAGTCGCTGACGGATTGACATGAAGCTTCAGGAAGAAAATGAGCTTTACGACGAGATCAATGTCGTTCCCATGCTGGATCTCGCCTACGTCCTGCTGGTGATTTTCATCATCATGACAACAGCATCCGTTCAGGGAATAAAGGTCAACCTGCCCAAGGCCAGCAATTCTCCCAGNCTGGCCAAGCCGCAAACCAAGGCGATCACGATCAACGAGAGTGGGCAGATTTTTCTGGATGCCTACCCGGTAACGCTGGATGAATTGAAAACCCGGCTGGGTCAGTTGAAAGCAGCCAACCCGGAACTGCCGGTCGTAGTCAAGGGAGATACGGTGGTGCAGTACGGCAAGGTGATGGAAGTGCTCGAATTACTCGGGCAACTGGATATAACGCAACTGGGCCTCGTTACCCAGCGGCTGGTGAAGTAACGGCATGACGGCTGATGGAGGCATCTAAACCGGATTCGCCCGCCTGGCCAGGCTGGGCACGATGGGGAGTTGCTGCACTTGGCCTGGCTGCGGCGATCATGCTTGGACTATGGCTGAAGGAGCTTTTGGGAAGCGATGAACCGCCTCCGAAGCGTTCGCTGCAACAGATCACGCTGATCAAGCCACCGCCTCCCCCACCTCCACCCCCGGAGCAGAAGCCGCCCGAACCTGTAGTAAAGGAAGAGGTGAAGCTGCCGGACCCTGCTCCCGAACCCATGAAGGAAGCGGAGGAGCCGCCGCCGGGCCCGGACCTGGGTGTCGATGCCGAAGGGACGGGCGACGGCGATGGATTCGGCCTTGTCGGGAAAAAGGGCGGCGCCGATCTGATAGGCGGCGCCAGGGGAAACCCCTGGGCCTGGTATGACGCCATAGTAAACGAGGCGGTGAATTCCGCCTTTCAGGATGCGCTGTCGCGGGAACAGGCGCTCAAGGACAAGACGTACCGGGTAGTCGTGAAAGTGTGGATCGATACCGGTGGGAAAGTGGCGCGGGTTGCGCTGATTGACAAAACCGGCAACCCGAAGGTTGATGAATTGCTGGAAGATGTATTGCAGAACTTGAAGGCNTTGCGCGAAGGTCCGCCGGCAGACATGCCGCAGCCGTTAAAAATACGCGTGACCTCGCGCGCCTGATGGTCCGGAGAACGAAATGAACATCCCTGCGATGCTCGCAGGCGTGGCCATGACACTAGNGNTCATAGGCGGCGCCGACGCAAAAACCGACGAGCACGAAAAGATAGAAGTCCTGTATGAGACAACCCTGAACCTGATTCATCTCCTGGTGGAGCAGGGCGTCATCAAGCAGGAGGTCGCTGATGAAATGATCCGGAAAGCGGAACTGAAGGCGAAAGCCTCTCAGCAGGTCCGGGAACAGGGCGGGCCGGCGCAGGCCGGGGAGCCGAAAAAAGGTGAGGTACGGGTTACTTACGTTCCCGAGCACATCAAGAAAGAGATTCGTGATCAGTTGCGCGAGGAAGTGGTGGGTCAGGCCAAGCAGGAGCGCTGGGGCAACGTCAATGCCACTCCTGAGTGGCTGGACCGCTTTACCCTGGAAGGGGATATACGGCTGCGCGAGCAGGCGGATTTCTTCGGCGACCGCAACGCGCCCGCAGCCAATTTCCAGGCGATCGGACAGCAAATCGACAATACAACCGAAGACAGCCATCACCGCGAACGCATCCGCATGCGNCTTGGCATCAATGCCAAAGTCGCGAACGGGATAGATATGGGACTGCGCCTGGCCACCGGTAACGTCAACGGACCGGCNGTCACGGGAAACTTGATGGGCGGATCCCCCACCTCCACCCTGCAGACGCTGGGTACTTTCAACAGTAAATTCAGCTTTGTGCTGGATCAGGCTTATCTCAAGCTCTCCCCCTGGGACTGGCTGACTGTCAGCGGAGGGCGTTTCGCCAACCCCTTCTTCGTGGGCACGGTGGGCAATCTATACACCGGTATCATCGGAAAAGCGCCCCACACCATACCCACCGCGGGCGTGGTGCATACGGACCTGTTATGGGACGTGGACGTGAACTTCGAGGGGCTCGCAGTCAATCTCCATCCATGGAAGAAGCAGGAGCGAGCGATCAAGCCGTTCCTCAATGCGGGCATATTTCCGTTGCAGAAGGTGAATCAGAGCGAGACGGTCAAAGCCAAGGATAAATGGTTTTATGGGGCGCAGGCAGGCGTGGAGTGGACTCCNGAAGGTGCCGACACCAAAATCCGGCTGGGGGCAGCCTATTATGATTTTCAAAACATCGCCGGTGTCCGCAATCCCAGCTTTGGCGATACCCTGTTCAACCAGACCGCCCCGTTATTCCGTCAAAAGGGCAACAGCCTTTTCAACATCGACAACGATGGCGACCCGACCACGAACTTATGGGCCCTGGCTGCGGATTACAAGATCGCGAACGCGACCATGGTGGCGGACTACTCCAGATTCAAGCCGATTCATGTAATCGGAACGCTGGATTATGTGCGCAACGTAGGTTATGACCAGGGCAGGATTCTTGCCCGCACCGGCCAGAATATCAGGCCGGAAATCAACGCATACCAGGCTCGCCTCACTATTGGTTATCCAGTCATTTCCGAGCGGCATCAGTGGCAGGTTCTCGGGTTTTACCGCCGGTCGGAGCGGGATTCGATGCTGGACGCCTTTACCGATTCCAATTACCTCCTTGGCGGCACCAATCACAAGGGTTATACCATTCAGGGCTTCTATGGCATAGCCCACAATACCTGGCTGGGGCTTCGCTATATGTCATACGATAATATCAGCGGATTGCCGTTGTCGATCGATTCCGTCAATCTGGATCTGAACGCCAGATTCTGAAGAAAGGAATATCATGAGCCGTCGAAAAAAAAAGATTCTGCCGCTCCTGACCCAGGGGATGATCATTGCCCTGTTGGCAGGCTCCTGGCCCTCCGCTCCCTCTGCCGGCGCCGCGGGCAGTGCCACCGACAAAAATGCTAAGAAAGAGCGGCAGATGCTGCGGCGCATGCAACAGCAGTTGAACGAAATGCAGCAGCAGAAATCGACACTCGATCAGGAGAAGGCGGCGCTGGAAGAAACGCTGAAGAATGCCGGCAAGGAAGCGGAGTCTCATAAAAAGTCTGCGGCCAGTGCCGCAGCCAGGGCATCGCGGCTCGAAAGGGATATTGAAGCGGCAAGCCGGGAAAAAGCGGAGCTGAGCGCTCAACTCAAGGAAGCGCAGAAACGGAACCAGGAACTCGACCTCCAACGCAAACAGCTGGAACAGGACCTGAAGGTCAAGTCAGCGTCGCTGGCAAAGGAGGGGGAGCAAAGAAACCTGTGTGAAACGAATAACGGCGAGCTCTATCGCATCGGGCGCGAACTGGTGGACTGGTATGCCAGCAAGGGGCCTTTGAATGCGATTCTGGAGGCCGAACCCTTCACCGGGATGAAGAGCGTCGAAATGGAAAATCTGCTCGAAAATTATCGTGAAAAGCTTGAAACCCGGCATCTGGAGCCTTCCATCAGCCGCGAGNTCCACGGGCATCTGCTACCATAGGGAAGCGAGCAGATGAGCCTTATGTTTTCCGATATTCCGGGCCAGGTGCCGCGCCCGCCCAGCAGCCGTGTTTGCCTGGTAAATACTGCATCAGGGAAAGCACTGTTGTTTGTTCACGGCTTTAGGGTGCATATTCTGCATATTCCATTTCCATTGAACCTCTTCAGGAGAAATCATGATGCCAGCAGTACGCAAGCAGAATTCAAGAACACAGAATTCAAAAAAAACCGGCCGGACAGCAAAGGAAGCGGCAGTATCGCAAAATGACCCGCTGGCTCCCGCCCTGGCGGGGACGCCGGCGGAAGTTGTCAGCCCTCGCAGATCGCCGGCATCGGACAAGACCAGTCCGTATGGCCCGAAAGAAGACAAGCGGCGGAAGCGCGTAGCGGAGTCAAGATCAGAGAGGGGAATGGGCGAGAACGCGGAAGAGCTTTCCAATACCGCGAGGCCNAAGAAAAATAAACGGATACGCGACAGTTATTCTATCCCCGAGAGCGAGCACAGGCAGATTTCCATGCTCAAGAAACGTTGCCTGGATCAGGGCCGGCCGGCAAAGAAAAGCGAGATTTTGCGGGCTGGCATTCTCGTGCTGGCGCAAATGGACGACGCCGAACTTCTCGCTGTCATGGAACGGATCGAGTGACTGCGTAGCGATTTTT
>JGI26538J50259_1000362_pt1 | contig 38356 bp, 41 predicted proteins | sample ThiBio_1000_plan_FD_50259 | JGI IMG/M metagenome (IMG submission 50259)
GGCGTTGAAACAGCCGTGCGCCAACGCTGGGTTCTTGCTTAATTCGCAATTCATTATAATATAACCCCCTATACTATATTGAATGGCTGATTTTCATGTCCCATACGTCCCGCCAGAAAGACAAGCTAATCGCCCGCGTCCGTCGAATCAAAGGGCAATTGGAAGGCATTGAACGCGCCCTGGATTCGGAAGCGGCATGTGCGGAAGTGCTGCGTCAGATCGCATCGGTTCGCGGTGCCGTCAACGGGTTGACGACAGAGGTGATGGAAGATCACTTGCGCGAACATGTCCTGATGGCCGAAACCGACAAGGAACGCCACCAGGGTGGCGAGGAAATGATTGCGGTCATCCGGGCCTACATGAAATGACGCCTTGCCCGCACGCCGCTTGCGATATACAGGAATCCTGATGACGACGAATACTATACCGGCCCCGGGCCACGATCACTTTTTTCTCGGTAGCGACCACCAGCGCAATGAACGCAGGGTGTGGCTGGTCATTGCCCTCACGGCCGGCATGATGCTGGTGGAGATCATTGCCGGTACCTTATACGGCTCAATGGCGCTCGTGGCTGATGGCTGGCATATGTCCACGCATGCCGGAGCCATGTTGATTGCCGTGCTGGCTTATCGTTTCGCGCGCAGGCATGCGGGCAATCCGCGTTTCTCCTTCGGCACCGGCAAGCTGGGTGATTTGGCTGGTTTTGCCAGTGCAGTGCTGCTGGCCCTGATCGCTTTGCTGATTGGCTGGGAAAGCCTTATACGGCTCACCCAACCGATTCATATCGATTTCAATCAGGCGATTGCGGTGGCCGTCGTGGGGCTGGTTGTCAATCTGGTGTGCGCCTGGCTGCTGAAAGATGATCACGCGCATCATGGACATCAGCACCACGGCCACCATCATGGTCACAGCCATGCTCATCATCATAGTCACGATGACCATCACACGCCGGGCAAAGGCCACGACAACAACCTGCGTGCTGCCTACTTGCATGTGCTGGCCGATGCGCTGACTTCAGTGTTGGCTATTGCCGCGCTGCTCGTGGGGAGCGGCTACGGTTGGACATGGGCCGATCCGGCCATGGGAGTTGTCGGCGCGCTGGTGATCGTCCGTTGGTCATGGGGGCTGATTCGCGACTCCGGCAGTGTGTTGCTTGACGCCACAACTGAAAGTGGACAAGTGCAGCAGGAAATCCGGGAAGTGCTGGAGCCAACAGGCGACCAGATAACGGATCTGCATGTCTGGCAGGTTGGCCCCGGCCATTTTGCGGCCATCGTCTCGTTGATCGCCCGCAAACCTCAGGAATCCGAGGACTACAAGGCGCTGCTGGCACCGATCCACGAGCTGTCGCATGTCACGGTCGAAGTGCAGCGCGTAGCAAATTTTTCCACGTAACTCTTTGAGCGGTCGAGACTGGAACGTGTCGGCAAAAGCATCGCTGCGTGTTCGACCAAGTTTCAGGCGGCTTTGACCTCAATGGACAAATAGCAGCCCATCCAGGCGCAAGGCACGGAATGACAAGGGCTGTCATAAAGTCTTCATCGTTTATGCACAGGCTTGCGCACAGAATCTGTGGATAAATCCGTGCGTGTCGGCGCACGCGCCGCCGGGCTTTCGGGCTGCGCCCCGTGCCGGCCTTGCCGTCACGGCCATTCGGCGTCAATCCCTCACGCCTTCGCGCCGGTGGCGCTGCGCGCTTCGCTTGCACGTTGCGCAATCCGCAACGATTACTGTCTGGCTGCGTTTCACGCAGAGGGTGCCAACACAAAACCCAGTGACACGGTGGGGGCTGTTTTGCTTCCGGTCATTGTGTCATGGCGTTCTTATTTTCAAGGGCAGCGCGTCGCCGTGGGCGCCGCTTGCGGCCGCTGGCCGTCTTCGACCCTTGAAACCTGCGCTGCGCCATGCCTTCGGGTTCCGGGCAATCCCGCCCTGAATACCGGAGATCATCATGAACAACACCATCGCCGCACTGAGCTATGACAACATGGACGAGGCATTCACCCTGTATGTACGCAGTCCCAGTGGCCGCTACAAGCTGGCCAGCGACGAGCAGATTCTGGCGGCGGGCCGTACCGCTGCGGAAAGTCTGGTTTCCCAATCCTCGGCTGTTGATCAGCCGACCAAGGTGAAGCAGTTTTTTCAGGCCAAACTGGCTGGGCTGGGCCACGAATGCGCCGCCTTCCTGTATCTGGACTCACGTTTCAAGCCGATTCGCTATATCGAGCAGGGGCCGGGGACGTTGAGCCAGGCCAGCGTCTATCCTCGCGAGATCGTCAAGACGGCGCTACGCTTGAACGCGGCCGCGCTCATCATGGCGCATAACCATCCGTCGGGTTCAACCGAGCCAAGCATGGCTGACCTGAACCTGACCAAACATCTGAAAAACGCGCTGGCGCTGATAGATGTACGGTTGCTCGATCATGTCATCGTGACGGCGGCTAGCACGGCCTCACTGGCAGAGCTGGGGCAGATGTAAAGCACCGACAACCGCACAGGGCGTTACACCCTGTGCGGTTGTCAGATAAGCAGGGTCAAGTGTTTGCGGCTTCTTTTATATAGCGCCCCGCCAAAGGCGATGTGAGTCACGCTACGCCTGGGCTTGCTGGCGCAGGTTGTACGCAAGCGTGCTGTCCTCGATGCTGGCAGTTGTTTGTCTGGACATCACGAGGGGCGGTTCACCGACACGCCGCCCGGCCTGGTTTATGGAGCTTCCACACCGCGCTTTCAAAGACAGCGCCGCAGCGTGCGGCGGGGAGGTTTGCGCCCAACCTCGGCAGCCTGGTTCTTGCCCGCATCAGGGCGCTTGCCGGTCGAGCGTATATACGGTGAAACCGAGTTCGCCATCTCTCCTTGCAGGACGGTCGGCCTGTACGTCCTTGTCTTGTCGTGAATCCTGGCGGGGGACGGCAAGCCTTGGGCTGATGGGCCGCAACCGTCCAGCACAAACAATTTCCCCTGCGCTGCGCGCATTCCTCGCGGGACAAATTCTGTGTGCTTCCCGGCCCTTCACGTTGTTACGGCCGCTGGCGCGGTGCGGCCCGCCCACCCCCGCCGACCGGATCACAACAAGGACGCACTGGCGCGACCTTGAATTCCTGAAAGGAGTATCACCATGGCTACCATCGGCACCTTCACCGCAGATACCAACGGCTACACCGGCACCTTGCGCACCCTGACGCTTAACGTCAAGGTCAAGCTGGTCGCCAACGACAAGGGCGAAAACGGCAAAGCCCCCGACTTCCGCCTGCAGGCCGCGGGCAATGACATCGGCGCGGCGTGGAAGAAAACCAGTGAGGCCGGGCGGGAATACCTGTCGGTGACGCTGGATGACCCCTCGTTCCCGGCCACCGTCTATGCCCGTTTGATCGAAGGCGAGGACGGCACGCATGACCTGCTGTGGACGCGCAGCAAGCCGCAAGCGGCTTAAGCCATCGCGCCCCGCTTTTTGGCGGGGCGTATCCACTCAAAGGCCTATGGCGGCACAGCCCCACAGGCCTTATGGTTAGACCTTACCTTCGGTAAGCTGGGTTTCTGTCTGGGTCATGAGCACTGCCGTGCTGCATTCCAGCGCTTCGGCGATCTTGAAGATAATCGCCAGCGTGGGCATGTGCTCGCCGCGCTCGATCTTGCCCAGGTGGGAGCGTTCGATGCCCGCGAGGTTCGCCAGCATTTCCTGGGCGATGCCGCGTTCCGTGCGCAGCGCACGCACCGCAGCGCCGAAGGCCTGGGCCAGTTCGGCATCAAAGGTGGTGGCACCGGGTGGCCGGCCGCGCTGTACGGGTCGCTTCTGCATAGACAGAAGCGTCGTTTGTCGGCACAATTAAAACCACGTTATCTTTAACTCATTCATCGGGATTTCGTCTTTTCTTGTGTAATTAATGAAATCCGTAAGTGTGGATTCCCTTAAAAGCGGAGAATCACAATCGTGCTTTTCATGGCTTGCGCATAAACGGCATTACGATTGTCCGCTTTTACGAATTTGAGACCAACCGCTTTCGGGGCTTTGCACGGAAGCACAAAGACAGATCGGCGGCTTTACCCTTTGGCAGAGTAAACGTGAACCATCCACTCATCACCGACGAAGAACGCGCACAACTGCTCGCCCACGGGCAGGCCCGCGCCGCAGGTCAGAGCATCGNCCCCCCGCCTGTCGTGCGGATCTTCACGCCGGACGCCCATGCGACCTGGTTACTGGCCTGCCTTGACCCACAAGACGGCGATACGGCCTATGGCCTGATTGACCTGGGGATAGGTATGCCAGAACTGGGAACGGTACGGCTTTCCGCCTTGGCGTCCATTGTCGGCCCGCGCAAGCTATCCGTGATGCGCGACCGCTATTTCCAGGCGGTGCGCCCGTTGTCGGAATATACGCGCCTGGCGAAAGAAAATGGTTCGATCACAGATTGAACGAGCGACTGTGATGAAAGCACGTAGTCCATCCAGCCCGGGTGAATTGAAACTATTTCAGTCATATTCAAGACCGGTATGGTCTAAATCAGGAGTCTTGCAGAAAAGCGCAGTGACTCAGACTTAAAGAGCCATGATCTTCTGCGCGTAATGCGGCAGGGTGATGAGTGCTGCAAGCTGATTGTTTAGCGGCGTTGGCGACGCACTCAGATCAACAGCGCAATGGTTAAGACGCAATCGGAATTGATGCTTTTAGTTTCACTTTGTGCGATTGGTCGCGAAATATTAATGCATTGCAACTGTGCTGTGTTTGTTTTTCTATGACGCCGCTCTCGCTGACCCAAAAGGGAGTTTGCGTCATGGCCAATTCGAGCACTGAGCACTGGTATCCGCCCGCCGCGTATCTCTACATCCTGCACCTAGATGGCCCAGCGCTGGCCTGGGAATATCTGCGCCGTCATCCCGATTATCGGCGGGACTGGCTACGCCGTTCCCGTCGGTCACATACCGCGCAGCACACGGCGCAGCGCTGGGGTTTACGTCTGCTGGAAGACCCCGCTCTGGATACACGAGACGCTCATCCCATCTGGCTTTCCGATCCCTATGGCGTGCAGCTGTACCCTGATGCTGACCCTATGCCAGGTGCCGCGTTGTTTACGCTCTGGCGTATCCCTGGTGAGAAGCATCTGATTCACGACGGCATGCGTTTGATGCTGCGGGTGCGCTGGCCGGGGTGCAGTCTGCGGCTTGCGGTCGCGCCCGGCCTGGCAGACGGCATGGCCTACGTCTATGCGGTGCGCGCCGGTACAGACTCCGTCGCACACGCGCAGGCGCTCGTGTTCGAATTGAACAAGCTGGCCCTGACCAACGGTGCCGCTCCCATCGCGGTGGTGCGGCCACGCCCCACCTTGTCAGCCTTACAGGAGTTGCACACCTTGCAGGCGCTCGATGCCACTCTAGCGGGGGCATCCTTGCGCGACATCGCCGAAGGGCTGTTTGGCCCGAAGGTGGTTGCCCGCGATTGGCATGCCGACGGTGCTTTGCGCGCCCGCGTGCGCCGCCTCGTTCGCCGAGGTGACACACTGATGCGCGGTGGCTATCACAGCCTAATACGGCGTTCATTGTCTGGATAGTTGAGCCGCGTGGTCAATGCCATTCATAAAGTTTTTGCGGTTCTTGTTCATATCCCCCCGGGGGGGATATAATATCCGTATGACACAGCAATACAAACATTCAACTCACCCGGATCTCGTCAGGCGGTTAAAACGCGCTGAGGGCCACCTTCGGCGCGTTATCGGCATGATTGAAGAGGAGCAACCCTGTCTCGATGTCGCCCGTCAACTTACCGCAGTGGAAAGCGCGGTAACTGCGGCGAAACGCGTCTTGATCTATGACCACATTGATCATTGCTTAGATCATGATGAGGTTTCCGTCTTAGACGAAATGAAAGCACTTACTAAGCTTCTCTGAAGGCGTTGAATGATTGCTATTCTGAAAAACCGTATTTATCGTCATTTGTTTGCCGCGCAGATAATCGCGCTGATTGGTACAGGACTAATGACGGTTGCTCTTGGCCTTCTCGCCTATGCGTTGGCGGGGGCTGATGCAGGAGCGGTTCTCGGTACCGCGCTTGCCATCAAAATGCTTGCTTATGTCGGAATCGCGCCTATTGCGCAGGCCTTTGCCGACCGGCTACCGAGGCGATCGCTACTTGTTGCACTTGACTTGGTTCGGGCGGCCGTGGCGATCAGCCTACCCTTCGTGACCGAAGTTTGGCAGATTTACTTGCTGATTTTTGTATTGCAAGCGGCTTCAGCAGGATTTACACCGACTTTTCAGGCGACCATCCCGGACATTCTGCCTGACGAAGAGGAATATACGAAAGCGCTAGCTCTATCCCGGCTGGCTTATGACCTAGAAAATCTGCTTTCTCCAATGTTGGCTGCAGCACTGTTGACTATCATCAGTTTCCATAGCCTGTTTGCCGGGACGGTGGTTGGTTTTCTTATCTCGGCCTCACTTGTGGTCAGCGTCACTCTCCCCGTGACTACGCCTGGACCGCAGAGAGGAATTTGGGATCGCACGACACGGGGCATTCGTATTTACCTCGCGACACCACGATTGAGAGGTCTGCTGGCGATCAGTCTTGCGGTTGCGGCAGCAGGAGCGATGGTAATCGTGAATACGGTGGTGATTGTGAAAGCCCGCTTTGCTCTTGGTGATACTGAAGTTGCATGGGCGTTAGCGGCGTTTGGTGCTGGATCTATGATTGCTGCATTGACTCTGCCTGGTCTGCTCAGCAAGATCCCTGACAGGCCGGTCATGGTTACTGGGGCCGCGGTTCTGGTCCTTGGCACCGCTATCGGCGCTTTGATTTCGTCCTATGAACTGCTATTGCCACTCTGGCTCGTGATAGGTTTTGGCTACAGTGTGGCGCAAACACCTTCTGGGAGGCTCTTGCGTCGTTCTGCTCATTCTGAGGATCGGCCTGCAGTTTTCGCTGCGCAGTTTGCACTCTCTCATGCTTGTTGGTTGATCTGTTACCCACTGGCGGGGCGCTTCGGCGCTGCCTTTGGGCTGCAATCAACGTTCCTTATCATGTCCCTGCTCGGTTTTCTTGGAGTGGTGTTGGCGTTACATCTGTGGCCGGCCAGTGATTCATCGAACATTGCACACGAACACCCCGATTTACCGCCGGATCACCCCCACTTGCTTGAGCATACCTCGCGGGGGGAACACCGCCATCTGCTGATCATGGATGATCTGCATCGGTCCTGGCCGCACGGATAGGCACTTCTATAAGGGCATGGTTAATCACTGCTAGATTACTCGCTCGCCCCGTATTCCAGATTTCCTACCTATGTTACGTGCTCGCAAGCACTGGTGCGCCGTGCAGCAGCGCACTAATGTGCCGAGCTCAACAAGCAGAGTCTCTACCTGATGAGAAGGGACGTTCTGCGTCCTTCTTAAAACGTCCCTGGGCACAATGCCCTTCTTTCTTGAGACTGTCTCCATCCGGCAGCGTTGATGCTGCGGACTTTACTGAACGATGGAGGTTCATCTCATGCGACCCGCTCCCTTAAGGCCTGCCACCGCACCCATGGCTGCGCCAACACAGCCGCAACGTTACCTGACCAACGACGAAGCTGCCGAGTACCTCCGCCTGTCACCGCGCACGCTGGAAAAGCAGCGCGTGATCGGCGGTGGGCCGACGTTTCGCAAGTTCGGCCGGCGCGTCATGTATGCCGTGGCAGACCTTGATGCCTGGGCTGATGCGCGCAGCTATGAGGCCACGTCCGACCCGGAATACGCCGAGCGTCACGCGGGTGACTACCGTGATGGCCGCTGACTGTCGCCTCGCCGGTGGCTATCACCATTTCCCGCCCCTCGCCGCCATTGCGGCAGCGACCACCGCAGCAGCGCGAACAACTGGAATTGTTTCGCGCACTGCCGGGCGACGACATGGCGCCGCGCGACGCCCAGGACTTGATGGCCTATCCCTTCTTTTCGCTGGCGAAGTCGCGGCGCGTTGCGCCCATCGACTTTCGCAGCGGCCACATCACCATTCGAGTGGAGGGCACAGCCGAACATGGCATTGCCACCATCTGGGATGCCGACATCCTGATCTGGGCCGCCAGCCAGATCGTGCAAGCCCGCGATGCAGGCCTTCGCAGCTCTCGGCTGATGCAGGTGCGTCCCTACGAAATCCTGCGCTTTATCGGGCGCGGCACGGGCTTGCGAGACTATCAGCGCCTGAAGGCGGCGCTGGACCGTCTGCAATCGACTACGGTGGCTACATCCATTCGGGAAACCACGGGACGGCGGCTGCACCGCTTTTCCTGGATCAACGAATGGAAGGAGTTAGCCGATGCCAGCGGCAAGCCGCTGGGCATCGAACTGATCCTGCCGGACTGGTTCTATGCCGGGGTGATGGATGCCGCCCTAGTGCTGACCATCGACCCGGCATACTTTCGGCTGACAGGTGGTATCGAACGCTGGTTATATCGTCTGGTGCGCAAGCACGGCGGCAGACAGGAATATGGCTGGCAGTTCGACTTTCGGCACCTGTACCGCAAATCGGGCAGCGTGGCGCGTTTCTACGACTTTGCCGCCGACTTGCGCGCCCTGGTGAACAAGCAATCCTTGCCAGGTTACGAACTGGGTATTGTGTGCATTCCAAAGGACAACAAGGAAGTGCTCACGTTCCGGCCCGTGCCGCCCACGACACGGGGATAAGCCTGTGGATAAGCTGTGAGTATCCTGTGGATAGTGTCGTGCTATCGGGCAACAGAACACTCGTGCTATCAGGCAACACATCCTCGTGCTATCAGGCAACAAAAACGGCCGAAAACCCGCGCCATTGCTGGGTTTGCGCGTTCCCTAACATTACTAACCTTAACACTCTAACTTATAGTAAAGAGGCATTGTTGCGGTGGATAACGGCCGAAAAGCAAAAAATACCACAACCTCGACGGCAAAATCCACCTCAAAACCAAGCCCGTTCGGCAAGGCAGAAGCAGCCCGACTTTCCAGCTGAGAGGGCCGCGCCATGATCGTTGCCTTGATTAACCAAAAAGGCGGTGTGGGCAAGACCACGCTTGCCACCCACATCGCGGGAGAACTTGCGCTGCGCGGTCAGCATGTCGTTCTGCTAGATGCCGATCCGCAGGGTTCATCATTGGACTGGACGCAGCGCCGAAGCCAACAAGGTTTGCCAAGGCTGTTCAGCGCCGTGGGCTTGGCCAGAGAAACACTGCATCAGGAAGCGCCAGAACTCGCCAGACGGGCCGATCACGTCGTAATCGACGGGCCACCCCGGATTGCTGCCTTGGCACGTTCCGCGCTGTTGGCTGCCGATTGTGTGCTGATTCCCGTGCAACCTAGCCCCTACGACCTGTGGGCCAGCGCTGAGATGGTGGCGCTGATCCGTGAGGCTCAGATATTCCGGCCGGCTTTGCAAGCCGCCTTTGTTATCAATCGACGGGTCAGCACCACCGTCATTGGACGCGAAGCGCGCCAGGCGCTGGCCGACCAACCGTTGCCGGCACTGTGCGCCGAAATTCGGCAAAGGATTGTCTTTGCCGACAGTGTGGCCGCTGGGCGGCTTGCACGCGAAGCAGCGCCTGACAGTGCGGCGGCGCGTGAAATCACTGCGCTGGTCGATGAACTGTTGCGGTGGCCAACATGAACGCGAAACTCACACGGCCCAAGCGCATCGGTATTGGTGCGCGTCCGCCCGAGAATCCGCACGCCGAGGCATGGGTTCGTCAGGGCGACGCTGATGCGCTGAACAAGGGCGAGCTCTACACCGCTCGTCTGACGCTGGACATCACACCCGCCATGCGGGCGCGCATCAAGGTGTTGGCCTTCACGCAAGGCGTGACTGTGGCCGACCTACTGCGCGGTCTGTTGGAACGAGAGTTTCCAGAACATCGCAAAGAGGACCGGCCATGAATACATCCGCTTCGCCTGCCGCTGGCGCGGCCACAGTGGCATCGCTGCCGCCATCCGCTACGCTTGCCATTCATGTCAACAGCGCACTGCTAACGCGTGTGGCGCTGGCCACGATCAAACCGCACCTCAATCTCTACCTGCGATTTGGCGAACCGGCACACACGCTGCGGCTTGACCGCTGGCGACGCTGGGCGGTGTTTCTACCGAGTGCGGTGCTCTGCCGCATCCGCTGGCAGGCCAACGATTACGGCACGGTGCGCTGGCAGCTCATGGTGATACAGGCTTGCACACCCCTGGATGCGGCGCAGCGCATCCCCGGCGTACAGCCGGGCGCACACCTGCTGCTTCACGCTGAAGGTCATCATCAAGTCCGTTCTGTGCTGGAACGCATTGATGCCATCGAGGCGCTGGGCATTGCTCCCGCTGCGGCCTCGCCCGCGTACTGGCGCACGCTCGCCAATCGGCTGGCGGCCCGTTTGCCGTTGCCCGAATACACCGCCGAGCGGCACACCGCCTGGCTGGCCGGAAGGATGCTGCCATGACCAGAGTTTTTACTGCCAGCCCGGCGCAGCAACCGTGCTCTCGCCGACGCGCTCGCATCGTGCTGGCGGGCTTCGCCACCGTCAGCGTCACGGCACTGGCCTGGGCGGCTTTCATGCAGCCGCTACCGCGCCTGATCTACAACCCATCCGACAGCGTGGCAGTCGGCTGGTATCGCGTCAAACCGTTCCAATATCAGTCCGGCTCGCTGCCCCATCGGCTGGAAGTGGGCAGCATTGTTCTGGCCCGATTGTCTGCCGACGCCGCCGCGCTGGCCGCGCAGCGCGGCTACCTGCCAGCACATATCCCGCTACTTAAACGTGTGGGCGCGGTCGCGCCACAACACGTCTGCATCATCGGCGATCAGGTGCGTATCGACGGCGTACTGGTGGCCGCCGCACTGCCTGCTGATCGGCTGGTTCGGCCGCTGCCATCCTGGCCGCATTGCCGGCCACTGATGAAGGGCGAACTGTTCTTGTTGAGCGCCACGAATCCGGCTTCGTTCGACAGCCGCTACTTTGGCCCGGTCAGCGCAACTGCCGTAGTCGGTATCGCGCACCCGATCTGGCATGAGGTACAGCCATGAGGGTCGCCGATTCGTTGCGCGTTGCCGTGCATTGCATCGTGCTATCGGGCGTGCCTTCCTTATGGCTACCGCCATGTAGCCGCATCTGCCATGTAGGTGTCAATTCTGACCATCGGGCACCACACGTCGCGCCGCATCCGACGCAGCCGTCCCACATGAAGGTGCCTTGTCTCGAACACGCCTGGCCTGTGGCCCCCAGCGCGTCCATCTGCACGTTCGCCGGTGCGCTGGCTACTAACGCAGCTGCGCCGCCGGGCTGCCGCCGCCAGGAGCGAAAGCGACAGGCAAAGGCGGAAGGCAAGACAAAAGGGTGCGGCACCCAGCCGCCCGCAAAGCCAGTCTGCACATGGGGGTGGCGCGGCACGATACGGCGTTGCCGTCGTGCCGCTGAGGGCGCGATTCCCGCGCCAAGACAGGGCTGGCCGCGTGCTTCACACGACCGGCTACGCCACAACTGCAGTCAGAACTTACAGGGAACGCAGCCATGAGCGACCGCCGCGATGATGATTTCCGGGTGCGTCCCAGTGCCCCGAAAAACTGGGGTAAGGGTCACGGCCAAGGTTTTATTTCCAAGGTACTCAAGCAGACCGGCAAGGCCAGCGGCGGCAAGTCCTCGATGCGCCCCGCAGCCGGTGGCCGTGACGCACGCGCCGGTCAGCGTCCCGGCGCACGCCTGGGGCGCGGCCATACGGCGGCGCGTTTCGCAGGGGCGAATCTCACGCCATTCTCGCGGCGGGTGACCATCAAGACGCTGCTGGTGAATCAACGTAACGCCAGCCCGCAATCGCTTGCTAAGCACCTGCGCTACATCGAGCGTGACGGCGCGGGCCGCGATGGCGAGCCAGGCCAAGCCTATGGGCCACAGACGGACGTCGCCGATCTGGATGCCTTCAAGGAACGCTGCGCCGAGGATCGGCACCATTTCCGCTTTATCGTTTCCCCAGAGGACGGCGCTGAACTGGATGACCTGCGCACCTACACCCGGCATCTGGTGAACCGCATGGAAGCCGACCTGGGCACGCGCGTGGATTGGGTGGCGGTGGATCACTGGAATACCGATAATCCGCACACTCACCTGATCGTGCGCGGGCGTGACGATACCGGCCAAGACCTCATCATCGCGGGCGACTACATCGCCCAGGGCTTGCGTCATCGCGCTTCTGAGCTGGCGACCGAATGGCTGGGGCCGCGCACCGAGCGGGAAATCCAGCAGACCATGCAGCGCGAAGTGGAACAGGAACGGTGGACGGGCCTGGACCGTACCCTGCAACGCGAGATCGGCGAGCACGGCCGGGTGCAGATCGAACGCTTCAATGAACCGAGACTGCAACGCCAGCGTCTGTTGCTGATCGGTCGCCTGCAACGCTTGCAGCGCCTAGGGCTGGCCGACGAAATACAGCCCGGCTCCTGGGCCATGCACACCGACGCCGAGAAGACCTTGCGCGCCTTGGGCGAGCGTGGCGACATTATTCGCACCATGCAACGGGCTATGAGCGGGCAGCCGCGTGAACTTGCTATATTCGAGCCGGGCCAAGATGACGATGAAGGTGGCCGCGCCATCGTCGGGCGCGTGGCGGCCAAGGGGCTGGATGATGAGCTGCGCGACCGGGGCTATCTGGTGATCGACGGCGTGGATGGCAAGGCCCATTACGTTGCGCTCAATACCCGCGACGAACCGGCCGACTATCCGACCGGCGCGGTGGTGGAGGTGAAGAGTTCTGCCGACATTCGAGCGGCTGACCGCAACATCGTGGAACTGGCCAGCGACGGCCTGTACCGCGCCGATCATCACCTAGCGATTGAGCAAGGCCGATCCAAGGCTGGCCGTGACCCACAGGAGATTGTTGCCGCTCATGTTCGCCGACTGGAAGCCCTGCGCCGCGCCGGTATTGTGGAACGGGTAGCCGAAGGACTATGGAAAGTGCCAGATGATTTGCCTGAACGTGGTCGCCAGTACGATGCCCAGCGCCTGGGCGGCGTGGCGGTGGAACTGAAATCGCATCTGCCGATTGAGCGGCAGGCCCGCGTCGTCGGGGCCACCTGGCTGGATCAACAATTGATTGGAGGTGGCAAGGGGGTGGGTGATGTGGGCTTTGGTGGCGAGGCCAAACAGGCCATGCAGAAACGCGTTGACTTCCTCGAAGAGCAGGGGCTTGCCGAGTGGCGTGGGCAGCGTATGATCCTTGCCCGTAACCTGCTGGGTACGCTGCGCAATCGGGAATTGGCGCAGGCCGCCAAAGATATTGCCGCCGAAACCTGCCTGGAGCATCGACCCGTGGCCGATGGGCAGCGCGTGGTCGGCACCTACCGGAGCTCGGTAATGCTCGCCAGCGGACGCTACGCGGTGCTCGATGACGGTAAGGGATTTAGCTTGGTGCCGTGGAGATTTGTGATCGAGAAGCGGTTGGGGCAGCATCTTGTGGCGACGATTCGCGGCAGCGTAGTGTCATGGGAGGTGGGGCGGCAGAAAGGACCAGCTATCAGCTAGTGCCTGTTTTATGTACTCAGCCAACGCGTCCAGCGCCGCATACAACAACGTGCTGTTCACGACGTTTAAGCAGATAACGGCTGGCGAATGGTTGGAACTTTACAAACTTAAAATTTGTAGAGTTCTCTATATAATTAATAGTAAACTCTACATCATGACTTGGCTACTACTCGTAACTTCTCTGCCCACTCAAAACGCAACCGTCCGGATGCGGGCATGGCGGGCTCTTAAAAGCTGTGGTGCAGCTGTACTGCGCGACGGCGTTTATGTATTGCCTGAAACTGCATCGGGCCGAAGTATTTTGGAGACAATTGGGGCCGATGTGCGAGAAGGCGGTGGGATGGCTCACGTACTTTGCAGTGTCGGGTCAGAAGATGCGCAATTTGTCACATTGTTTGACCGTGCACAGGACTACGCTGCACTGCTCGGGCAAGTTGAGGTTGCACACCGGGCATTAAGCGCCGAAGCACCGCTGGATGTGCTCAAACGAATCCGTAAATTGCGTAAAGCCTTTGCCAGCCTCATTGAAATCGATTTTTTTCCTGGCGAAGCACAGCACCAGGTCGATGCGGCGTTGCAGGAATTAGAGCTGACGGCGAACCAAGCGCTCACACCTGATGAGCCGCATGCGATCAAAGGCACTATTCCCCTTCTTTTCGTTAAAGATTACCAGGGCCGCACGTGGGCGACGCGTCGCCGACCTTGGGTTGATCGTTTGGCATGCGCGTGGCTGATTCGGCGTTTCATCGATCCTCAGGGAGTATTTCTTTGGTTGGAGTCGCCTACCCACTGCCCGGCTGATGCGCTAGGGTTCGATTTTGACGGCGCCACCTTTACCCATATAGACGCAAGGGTCAGTTTCGAGGTTCTGTTGGCCAGTTTTGGCCTGAATCAATCGGCGCTTAAGCGTATCGGTGTCTTGGTGCATTATCTAGATGTCGGTGGTGTGCAGCCGTCTGAGGCTAGTGGCGTTGAGTGCGTGTTGGCTGGGCTGCGTGACTCTATCGCGGACGACGATCAATTGGTCATAGCAGCCAGCGGTCTGTTTGATGGCTTGCTAACCACCTTTAATAATGAAATACAAAAGCCATGACCCCGATCATGCCGCTAGCCTCTGAGAAGAAAGCTCTGGCTAAACCCGAGGCGGTTACCTTTAGGCAAGCATTCCTGCTGTGGCTCAAATTGGGTTTCATTGGCTTTGGCGGGCCGGCCGGGCAGATATCACTGATGCATCGTGAGTTAGTTGAACAACGGCGCTGGATAAGTGAAGCGCGCTTCCTGCATGCGTTGAATTACTGCATGTTGCTGCCCGGCCCCGAGGGGCAGCAAATGGCTACGTATATGGGGTGGCTCATGCATTGCACGCGCGGCGGAATTGCTGCTGGCGTGTTGTTTGTCTTACCCTCCCTCTTCTTTTTGATTTTCTTATCATGGATTTACATTGCCTTTGGGCACCAGCCCGTAGTGGCAGGGTTGTTTTATGGTATCAAACCGGCAATCACGGCGGTGGTGGTGCATGCCGTGCATCGGATAGGTTCGCGCGCACTTAAGAATGGCGTAATGTGGGCGATTGCCGCTGCGGCTTTCGTAGCCATCTTTGCGATGAATGTCCCGTTTCCGATCATTGTCGCTACGGCAGGACTCATTGGCTATGTTGGCGGTCGCTTGACTCCCGATACGTTCGCACTCGGAGGTGGCCACAAGCAAACCAATAAATCCTTCGGGCCCGCCCTGATCGATGACGACACTCCGCCACCGGCGCATGCCGTATTTCGCTGGTCAGGCTTGGCCCGCATCGCGCTGGCTGGTGCCGTGCTTTGGTTAGTGCCGATGGTACTGCTTGTCGTCTTCGTCGGTTGGCAGCACACTCTAACCCAAATGGGCTGGTTTTTTACTAAAGCTGCGCTACTTACCTTCGGCGGTGCATATGCGGTTCTGCCCTATATTTATCAAGGTGCTGTTAGCTATTACGGCTGGCTCACACCCGCGCAAATGATAGATGGCCTCGCGCTGGGTGAGGCCAATCCTGGTCCGCTCATCATGGTGGTGGCATATGTCGGCTTTGTTGGAGCCTACGTTCAAGCGCTATTTGGCCCCAATCTGGTATTTATGGCCGGCGCTGTAGGGGCTGTTCTGGTCACTTGGTTCACCTTCTTACCGTCATTTATTTTCATCTTGGCTGGTGGCCCGTTTGTCGAGTCCACCCATGGGAATCTAAAGTTCACTGCTCCGTTGACCGCCATCACTGCAGCTGTAGTTGGCGTGATTCTGAATTTAGCGGTGTTTTTTGCTTATCATGTGCTCTGGCCTAATGGCTTGGCGGGCGCCTTTGACTGGGTGTCGGCATTAATTGCCGTCGCGGCAGCCTTGGCCTTGTTTGCCTATAAACGTAATGTCATCCACGTGATCGTCGCGTGCGCGATCCTAGGTCTAACCCTGAAAACCCTGGCTTAAGGAGGAACGAAGAAGCTCTTTGCGATTAGGGATGGTACTTATTTTATCGATATTGAGCCAATATCACATCGTGTTTAGTATGGAAGAAGCAAGCTCCTTCCATGCGTATTAGATGCTGTGATCAATCTGATTCGATAGAACAGAAGAAAAATTAAATTACGCGCTTAAGTTCGGAATAATCACCATTCGTTCGAAGAGTTAATGTGACATTCGAGTTAGTTCGGTTTCTCCAGAACCAACCATGATTTCCATCAAATGCAGCATCTAACACCCCTTCATCACTCGCCACACCACGACCCTTTTCATAAGAAACTGAGCGGCCGTTACCGTCACCATGTGTGTCGTAGTTCACCACTGCACCATTGGCTGTCCAGGAGAACTTAGCTTTTGCGCCCGCCGCCATAACCAGCTTGACTTCAACCCCTTGCCCTGGCTTTAAAGTGATGCTTATTTCATCAGATCTGTCAGTTTGGGTAGGTGTAGTTTTAGTAACCAAAGGTTCGGGTTCTTTGCCTGCAAAGGTGGGGGGCTGCGACGGCTGAATGATTGCGGGCGGCATCACAGTTGAGGAAGAAGTTGATGTAGACGCATTTTGCATAAACCTGTCCGCAACAGTCTTACCAGCTCCATCCTTGGCTGCCTCTGCTGCGAGTTGCAATTTAATCTCACCCATTTCAGTGAGGCCCAACGCACGGCCGATTCGAGTTGGGTCAATTGCATATTCGGACGGAAGTACTATGGTAACAAGGATGGCCAGGGCAGAGATCGCGGCAATAATTGTAGAACGCTTGAGTTGTTCAGAAGTTGGTAGCTCTGCGCGATTAGGTAAATCGGTGTTATACATACTGAATCCTTTATGAAACGAAATAGCCGGTAATTTGATAGCCCATCAGAATGAAGCCTGCGCTCATCATGACAGCATTGGCGGTGTAGGCGTGACGCCAGAAGCTCTCCGTCCGGCGCCAATAGCTCATAGCGATAAGAATTATGCCAAGCGCCAGCAACTGGCCAATCTCCACACCAATATTGAAGGCAAGTAGATTGGGAACCAAGCCGTCTGGTGAAATGTTGTATTCAATGATCTTCGTAGACAGACCAAAGCCATGGAAAAACCCGAAAATCAAAGTGGCGATCTTGGTGTTGGGTTGGAAGCCAAGCCAGCGCTGGTATGCACCCATGTTATCGAGCGCTTTGTAGACGACCGATAAGCCGATGATTGTGTCGATGATATAGCTGTTGATCCCAACATTGAAGTACACGCCGAGGAGCATCGTAGTGGAGTGTCCTACTGCGAACAAGCTTACATAGAGGCCGATATGCTTCATCCGATAAAGGAAGAAGATCACGCCGAGCAAAAACAATATGTGATCATATCCGGTCACCATGTGTTTGGCACCGAGATAGATAAATGGCAATACGTTAACGCCAGTTATCTCTTGGATATAGCCCTTGTCGCCTTCTGCTACAGCGTGACCAAAAGCCGCGTCGGAGAATAGTAAGATAGGCAATAGAACGAGCCATAAGATAACCACTCGCTTTTCTTGTATGGACGAGCGCAGATCGCCCCAGAGGGAGGATGTAAACATGAGTACTCCGGTTTTTTTTAAATAAAGCAGCCTTGGGTTGGCCAATTCTCAGGAAGAGAAGGTTAGTTTCGGAGGGCGCTCAAGAATAAAGTTACGCTCAGGATATATGGGATAGAGTGACGTTGGATACCATATTTGCGGAATGTGAACTAATGGAATGAACGCGTCAGGTGGAAGGTTATGGGTTTCATGAGAATGATCAGTCGCGTTATGACCGTGCAGATGACCTATGCTTCTCTCGTCTTCTAAGCCTAAATTATGACTGTGCCCATGACCAAAAATTTCCATGGGAAGCTCAATATGACGCAGTCTTTCTGCGGTTGACAGAGCAGATGGATCATGGGATGTTGAGACTACCGTTGGTAGGGCTGCAAAGATACTCAGTATTATTGAAAATACGATGGAAAAACGAATTCCCGGCAGATCGAACGGATTTTTCATGAAACTTATTGTATGTGCCGGATTGACTTATATTATGTTATAGCGGAAATTGAATTTAGAATCGATGCTCAATTTTCTCTAATCTAGCAGAGAGATTGGCTCATGAGGTTGACCTGTGTGTTTCGTTTACTTCCATTATTACGGGATGGAAGTTTTCCAACAAATACTGCGGTCGTTGTTTAACCTCGATATAAAGACGCCCTACATATTCACCGACAATTCCTGTGGCTAGCAATTGAAGGCCTCCAACTAATAGTATTGTTACTATCAGTGTCGGAAATCCATGTACCGGATCTCCAAAGAACAGTGCCTTAAATAAAAAATAAAGTGCATAAACAAAAGCACTAATAGCACTAACTAGTCCGGTATACGTAGCGAATTTAAGGGGGGCTGTGGAAAATGATGTAATCCCATCCAGCGCGTAGTTCCATAAACGCCAATACCGCCATTTGGTTTTTCCGGCGAGACGGGCATCACGATCGTAGTCGATCGTCACTTGCTCGAATCCAATCCAAGCAAATAAGCCTTTAGCGAAGCGGCATCGTTCTGGCAACGAATTGAGCGCGTCAACTGCCTCTCTGCTTAGTAATCTGAAATCGCCTACATCCTGAGCAATCGGAACTTCGCTAACAAGATTTATGGTTCGATAAAAAAAATGAGCCGTGGCTTTCTTAAAGGAGGTCTCACCATCGCGGCGACGCCGCCTCATATTGACGATCTTGGCACCAGCTTTCCAGGCGTCGACCATACTTTGAATTTGTTCGGGCGGATCTTGCAAATCAGCATCAATGATTATGACTGCTGCGCCTCGCGCCAACTGCAAGCCAGCACTTATAGCGCATTCCTTCCCAAAGTTACGGGTAAATTTTGCCACCCCAACCGTGAGGTCATATTGGCGAATGTTTTTTAGCACCTGATACGAGTTATCCCCACTGCCATCGTCGATGAATATAACCTCGTAGCTACCAGATAAATCGGTCAGTGCGCTGGTGAGTCGTCGATGAAATAGCGGTAGAACTTCTTCTTCGTTGTAAACCGGAACCACGATGCTGAGCATACAGGGACGGGGTAAGTCAGTAAAAGAGGAAGGGAAAATTTTTGACATAAGAGCCGCCTGCAATTGAATTCCGTGCTTGTTTGCCTAGCGGGAGTACCAACGATGCGAGGTACACGCCTTATCGGCGTTCACGAGCCTAACTTCTACGGCCCTCGAACTTTCATGCAGTGTACAAAGATTAAAATGAAGGGATGATGAAGAGCGTTGACAGAATCATCGTGCTGTGCTCATCGCCGCGCTTGGCGGTGCTACAGTAGCAGCATCATAAAAACGACCTATGTGCTTTCCATCTAATGGCTGTTCTTGGTGCTAATACCCTATGAAATTTCTTCTTGTCGAGGATGACATCCCTCTGGGGACATCGCTCCAGCGCGTGTTGACGGGTGCGGGCTATAACGCAGTGTGGTTACGACAGGCCAGTGACGCAAAAAAATTCCTAGCTGACAGTCCTTTCGACCTAATATTGCTAGACATAATGCTCCCCGATGGGTCTGGATTGGAGGTCCTGCGCTGGCTTCGGACTCGGGGTGACGCAACGCCTGTAATAATGCTGACCGCTCGCGACGCGATCAGTGACCGCGTGGCTGGGCTGGATGGAGGCGCTGATGATTATTTGCCCAAACCATTCGCCATCGATGAGCTTTTGTCGCGTATTCGAGTACTACTGCGTCGGCAAAGCAAGCAACTAACGGCTTCCTGGCGAGTGGGTTCAATTCTGATCGATACAGCACGGCGCAAAGTTTCCGTTGATGATCGAGAGATATCGCTCACCATGCGCGAGTACGACATTCTTCTAGCACTGGCTTCCGAGGCTGGAAAAGTATTGACACGAGCCCAAATTGAGCGTTCGGCTTCGTTAATTGAGGGTGCTGAGAGTAACGCTATTGACGTCCATATTTATAATTTACGAAATAAGATCGGTAGTCATCTTATCGGTACTGTGCGTGGTGTAGGGTACGTTTTGGAAAGCATTCATCCATGAAATATCCATCGCTTCTACGACGCTTAATTTTGTCACAAATTATAGCGATGGTGATAGCGTGTTTGCTGGTGTTTTGCTGGCTTATTTTTCACTGGTTTGCGTTTGAGAATGGCGATTTGGATCGGCGGATGTTGTACTTTGCACACACGCTCGCCGAAGCATCCAGTGCAGCGCCCGATAATCCCCGGGAATTAGAGCGGCGCCTAAAAACTGCTGAGAAATTATTTATCGATGGCCAAGCTCTAATCACCCATGATAAGGGATCGCACTATACGCCGCTGTATCAAGTATGGGATAGGGCTGGCCGTCTGATTTATAAAACGGCGAATGCACCCGATCAACCCATTGCCGGTACAGGGGATGTTTTTATGGAGAAGCACTGGGGAGGTAGTTCTTGGAGAACCGTAGCTGCTATTAGTGGCGATTCGGCTATTGAGGTACATATTGCTGAACGAGGGGATCGACGTGTGGCTACCAGCTTGCCTATGCTTACCGATATTGCGCTGTCGCAAGTGTTGATTCTTGCTTGGTGTGCAGCCGTTATGCTCTGGACAGCATATAAGGGTTTTCATCCACTTAGAATGCTGGCCATACAAATCGCGAAGAGAAAAACTGGAGATTTTTCACCTATCTATTCATCACGTTTATATGCAGAAACAGCCCCAATTCTTGAAGAGTTGAATGCGCTTCTGGGGCGTGAAGGTACGCGATTAGATAATGAACGACGATTTTTAGCCGATGCGGCTCACGAACTACGGACGCCACTTGCGGCAATCAACGCGCAGGCTCATTTGCTGGTGAATGCTCAAAAAATTGAGCATCAACGTTTGGCCGCTAGCGAACTGCAACAAGATATCGATCGTGTCTCTCACCTATTAACGCAGTTACTTACCATTGCGCGTGTCGATGCCGAACCAACGCTAGTCGATCGAGAAATGATCGACATAGCCAGCCTTTCGCGTGAAAGGTTGGCATCTCTCTCGTCAATAGCGAGATCTCGCCTTATAAATTTGTCTCTTGACGCACCAGAAACGCTATTGTTCGCGGTAAACCGCGCAGGGTTCATTTCCATTCTGGACAATTTGGTCGATAACGCGATCCGATATACCGCATCGTCAGGGCACGTTGAGGTTCGTATCGTTCGCTTTTCCAAACACTTAGAACTGTCCGTCTGTGATGACGGGCCAGGAATTTTGCCCGCCGAGCGTGAGCGAATATTCGAGCGTTTTTACCGTATTCCAGGTACGACCCAACAGGGTAGCGGGTTGGGTTTAGCCATTGTCCGTCGAATTGCACAGTCTCATGGAGCAACGATCCAGTGGTGTGCAGGGCTGCATGGTCGAGGTATAGGAGTCATAGTCTCCATCCCTGTGGCCAAGCTCATTACTTAGATTTCAGTGTGCCTCTTGTATTGGGAGGTGATATGGAGGCTTGCTGTCTGACTTATGGAGCTGAGACACTTACGATGTTTTTTGGCAGTTGCTGAAGAACTCCACTTCGCCCGAGCGGCCGAGCGGTTGCATATAGAACAATCACCGCTATCACGGACAATCAAGGAGTTGGAGGAGGAACTGGGTGTGGCTCTGTTTGCACGCACTACCCGCAGCACTCGGTTGACCCGTACTGGGAAACTGTTCTTGGAGCATGTTCCACGCGTTTTCGCCGCACTAGAGCAAGCGCGCGATAGCGTCAGGGCGTCAGCCAGTGGTTTTCAAGGTCAGTTGAGAATCGCGTTGTCCGATGGCATTACCCCATCGCGTTTGCCCGCTTTGTTGGCACGATGCCGCTTGGACGAACCCGAAGTCGATATTCGATTATTCGAGGTGCCATTAGCGCAACAGATCAGAGGGTTACATGACGATCTGTACGACGTGGGTTTTGCTCAGTCTGATGAAGTGGGTGGCGGCATTCACGCTGAGCCGGTCTGGTCCGATACATTGATGGTCGCCGTACCTGCGCGGCACCCCATACTTAGTCATAAGCGGATTCCACTGGAAGAAGTGCTGCGGTACCCGTTGGTGATGTGCGACCCCGACGTTTGCGAAGGTCACGCAAAACAAATCGAGCGAGTACTGCGTCGTGTAGACATAGAACCGTTGGTTGCCGAGCGAGTGACCTCTGCCGACCTAATGATGGTGCTGGTATCGGCAGGCTTCGCTCTCGGATTGGCAGGCGCCGCACATATCGAGGCTAGCCACGAGGTGGGTGTAGTCGCACGACCGCTCGTCGGACGCGCGCCATTACTGAGGACATATTTGCTGTACTTAGATAGTGGTCCATCTGAAGTCTTGTCAAGGTTTATTGAGCGCGTACAAATCATTGGATCACAGGAACCTTCTAAGCCAGAATGACGCCACAATATTAATTTTCGAGAGGAACCTACATGATGCAAAAAGTTATCTTGCTCTTCTTGTTGGTTTTCTTGGCTGCTTGCGGTCGATCAGAGGAACCCTCGAAGGACGTGTCCTCAGAAGCTGAGCTATCGACAGTGGATGAGCTGGTTTCCAACCCTGAGCGGCTCAAAAATCTGCGTGAGCAATGCAAAAGAGATCGTTCCAATCTGAGGGGTGTGCGGTGCGACCAGGTGGCTGAAGCTACGCGTAAGCGCTTTTATGGTGATGGAAAAATACCCTACACCCCATCAAATGCGCCACCTAAGTTCTAAATATCTGGATTTTTAGAAAATTTGGTTTTTCTTGGTTAACACGCTGCAGCGTACTCGCGCTTGCGGTGTTTTCGTCATGTTCGCCTCAATATGAATTGATGTTTTTTTCATCAGCATTGTTCTGATAACAGTCTTTGACCGGCACTGGCCCGGCACCGATCCTCATAGGCAGGCGCATCTTTGTGCCGCTGTGGAACGAGGAGTCAGGGCAGGTGTAGTTGGAGGCTAGGGTATGCAAGGGACAAACGTGCTGTTCGGACAGATTGCCGTTGTATTCGGCATCGTGATTGCCGGTGTGTGGGGTGCCACACAATGGACAGCAGCCGCCCTGGGTTATCAGCTACGCTTGGGTTCGCCCTGGTTTGATTTCTACGGCACGCCGGTCTATTACCCCTGGCGGTTCTTCGAATGGTGGTTCTTTTTTGATGCCTATGCGCCGGAGGTGTTCAACGTCGGTGGCATGATCGCTGGCGGCAGCGGCTTGGTTGCCGTGATGGTCGCCATCGGCATGTCAATCTGGCGTTCACGCCAGACGCGGCCGGTCACCACCTACGGCTCGGCTCGCTGGGCTGACAGCGGAGACATTCACAAAGCGGGGCTCACCCAGCCCACCGGCATTTTTCTCGGTCTACACGACGAACAGTATCTGCGTCACGAAGGGCCTGAGCATGTTCTGGCCTTTGCACCCACCCGCTCGGGCAAAGGCGTGGGCCTGGTGGTGCCGACTTTGCTGTCCTGGCCTGGATCCGCCGTCATCCACGACCTCAAGGGTGAGAACTGGCAGATCACGGCTGGCTGGCGGGCGCGCTTTTCGCACTGCCTGTTGTTCAACCCCACAGATAGCCGCTCGGCTGGCTACAACCCGCTGCTGGAAGTGCGCCGGGGCGAGCATGAAGTGCGCGACGTGCAGAACATCGCCGACATTCTGGTTGATCCCGAAGGCGCGCTGGAGCGCCGCAATCATTGGGAGAAGACCTCGCACGCGCTGTTGGTGGGCGCCATCTTGCATGTGCTCTATGCGGGCGAAGACAAGACGCTGCGTGGCGTGGCGAACTTCCTATCGGACCCGGCATGTCCGTTCGAGCTGACCTTGCATCGGATGATGACGACACAGCACCTAGGCGATGAACCGCATCCGGTGGTGGCTTCCGCCGCCCGCGAGGTGCTGAATAAATCGGATAACGAACGCTCCGGTGTTCTTAGCACCGCCATGTCGTTTCTGGGTCTGTACCGCGACCCGACGGTGGCCGAAGTTACGTCGCGTTGCGACTGGCGCATCGCCGACCTGATTGCTTCTGAGCACCCCGTATCGCTGTATCTGGTGGTACCGCCTTCGGACATCAGCCGCACCAAACCGCTGATTCGTCTGATCCTCAATCAGATCGGCAGGCGTCTCACCGAATCGCTCGATGGCTCCGACGGCATCGCCCGTCGCCACAAACTGCTGTTGATGCTCGATGAGTTCCCGGCGTTGGGCCGTTTGGATTTTTTCGAGACGGCCCTTGCCTTCATGGCCGGCTACGGCATCCGCAGCTTTCTGATTTCGCAGTCGCTCAACCAGATCGACAAGGCCTATGGCCAGAACCATTCGATCTTGGATAACTGCCATGTGCGCGTGACCTTCTCCACCAACGACGAACGCACCGCAAAACGTATTTCCGAAACGCTGGGTACCGCCACCGAACTGCGCGCCCAGCGTAACTACGCGGGACATCGGCTTGCGCCCTGGCTGGGACACCTTATGGTGTCGCGCCAAGAAACGGCACGACCACTGCTGACGCCGGGCGAAGTGATGCAGCTTCCGCCCGACGAGGCGGTGGTGATGGTCTCCAGCGTGGCGCCGATCAAGGCCAAGAAGCTGCGCTACTACCTGGATGCCAATTTTAAGCACCGCGTGCTGCCGCCGCCCGTACTTGCCGCCGGGCGCTATGCGGATGCGCCGCCGGTTTGTCCTGATGACTGGAGTGGCCTGACGATTCCGGTTGTCCCCGTTGCGCCCGCCTCAGTGGATAGCGATGGCATGACGGGCGCGGCCGACGGCGGCGGCCCGCACCATCAGCCCGAACTATCGGAGGCCGTCGCCTACAGCCCCCAGCTGGAGTACCCGGCCAGCGACCTGGCGCTGCTCAATGACGACGACTTGCCGTCCGTTCCTCCCCGCCAGCTTGATCCCGCCATGCAGCGCGTGGTGCGCATGGCTGCCCTCGACTCTGATGACGGAATCCAGTTATGAGCCGATATCGCCTGAATCTCTTTATCCGCCCGGAACATGCCCAGCGCCTGGATGAGCTGGCTGCAAAAAAAGGGGTTTCTAAATCCTCCATCGTGGCCGCCGCCTTGGCGTCCTGGCTCTCGCCTGATGCCGGCGATCAGCGCGAGGCGGCGATGGCCAAACGGCTGGATCGTCTGTCACGCCAGTTCGAGCGCCTGGAGCGAGACCAGAACATCCAGATCGAAACGTTAGCGCTGTTCGTACGTTACTACTTGACGGTCAGTACGCCGGTTCCCGAAGCCCATCAGGATGCCGCCCGTGCCCAGGGCAAGGCACGCTTTGAGCAATTCGTGGAACAGCTTGGCCGCCACCTGCTGCGCGGTCGCAGCCTGGTGCGTGATGTGGTGGAGGAACTGCACCCTGACCCTGTGCGCTTGGATGATACCGCGCCCGCGTTTGAGGGGCGGGAGCGTGTGTCATGAGTGCCGTTCCCGAATCCTCAATTGCCGTCGCTCTGGATCGCCGCATCCAGATGCTGCGTACCGCCATGGGACCGGTGATCGCTGCAGCTCTGGAAGACCCGGACGTGGTGGAAATCATGCTCAACCCTGACCGCAGCCTCTGGGTGGATCGACTCTCGTCGGGTCGTACACCTTTGGGCGTCGAATTGTCCGAAGCCGATGGCGAGCGCATTATCCGCCTGGTCGCCGCCCACGTCGGCGCGGAAGTGCATCGCGGCCAGCCGCTTCTGACAGCGGAACTCCCCGAAACCGGCGAACGCTTCGAGGGCATCTTGCCGCCCGCCGCACCCGGCCCGGCTTTCGCGCTGCGCAAGCGCGCTGTGGGCGTGATTCCGCTCACGCGCTACATCGCAGACGGCATGATGAACGTGGCCCAGGCGGCGTTTCTGGTACGGGCGGTACGCGAGCGGCAGAACATCCTAATTGCCGGCGGCACCAGCACCGGCAAGACCACGCTTGCCAATGCCTTGCTGGCAGAAATTGCTGCCACGGGCGATCGCGTGCTAGTGCTTGAAGATACGGTGGAGCTGCAATGCGTCGCGAACGACCATGTGCCGCTACGCACCCGGATAGGTGTCGTGACGATGCAGGAGCTGGTACGCGCCACGATGCGCCTGCGCCCCGACCGTGTGGTGGTCGGTGAGGTGCGCGGCGGTGAAGCGTTGGATCTCATTAAGGTCTGGGGCACGGGCCACCCCGGCGGTATTGCCACCATCCACGCCGGTTCTGCCGTGGGGGCGTTGCTGCGCCTGGAACAACTGATTCTGGAAGTAGCAATGCACCCGCCGCGAGCGCTCATTGCCGAAGCGGTCAACGTCGTGATCTACATCGCTGGTCGCGGGCGCAAGCGCCGCATCGAAAGCATCGCCAGGGTCGTCGGCTTTGACGGCACGGACTACCAATTGGTCGATGCGCTCCAAACTCCATTTCCCGAGCTATCGCCACACTCTTCCTCCTCCCCTGATCTATCTGGAGAACCGTCATGACGCCTGTTGATGCGTTTCTTATTTCCGTGATTCCGCTTTCTACTATGAACCGTCTGCGCCAGCTGGCCCGGCCTGCCGCGCAAGGGCTGCTGCTAGTCATGCTGTTGATGCTGCTTGCCGGAGCAGCACACGCCGCTGGTTCCTCCATGCCCTGGGAGGGACCACTGCAATCCATTCTGGAGTCTATCCAAGGGCCGGTGGCGCGCATCGTTGCCGTCATCATCATCATTGCCACGGGTCTGGCGCTCGCCTTTGGCGACACCAGTGGCGGTTTTCGCAAGCTGATTCAAATCGTCTTCGGCCTGTCCATCGCGTTCGCTGCATCGTCGTTCTTCTTGTCGTTCTTTTCATTCTCCGGCGGAGCCGTCGTATGAATACTGACATCGAAGGCGTATCCAGCTTCGCTGCGGGGTTTGAGGTGCCGCTGCACCGTTCGCTGACCGAACCGATTTTGATGGGCGGCGCACCGCGTACCGTTGCGATTGCCAACGGCACGCTGGCCGCCGCCGTGGGGCTGGGCCTGCAACTGTGGATTCCAGGTGTGGTGCTCTGGATTGTCGGTCATTCTCTGGCGGTATGGGGCGCGCGTGTTGACCCGCAGTTCATGCAGGTTTTTTCCCGTCACATCAAACATAAAACGCTGCTGGACGTGTAGAGGATGACGCCATGCTGAACCTTGCCGAATACCGTCAGCGTCCCGCCTTATTGGCAGATTGGCTGCCCTGGGCTGGACTGATTGCGCCGGGCGTAGTGCTGAACAAGGATGGTTCCTTTCAGCGCACGGCACGCTTTCGCGGGCCGGACTTGGATAGCGCGACGCAAGGCGAACTGATCGCTACGTCGGCCCGCTTGAACAATGCACTGCGCCGCCTGGGGTCGGGCTGGGCGTTGTTCATTGAAGCCGAACGCCGTGCAGCGGCGGATTATCCCCATTCGGACTTCCCTGAAGCCTTGTCCTGGCTGGTCGATCAGGAGCGCCGCGCCGCCTTCGAGCAGGCGGGCAACCACTTTGAAAGCGGCTATCACCTGACGCTGGTGTTTCTGCCGCCCGAGGAATCCCGTGCTCGCGCGGCGGGGCTGCTGTACGAGAACCGTCCCTCCGAAGGTATGGACTGGCGCGAGCGCCTGGCCGCATTCGTGGCGGAAACGGATCGCGTCTTTGACCTGCTAGATGGCGTCATGCCGGAAATTTCCTGGCTGGACGATAGCCAGACGCTGACCTACCTTCATTCCACCATCTCAACACGGCGTTACTGCATCGGTGTGCCGGAAGTCTCGTTTCACCTTGATGCGCTACTGACCGACTCCGCGTTGGTGGGTGGCCTGGCGCCGATGCTGGGCGATGCCCATATGCGCGTGGTATCGGTGCGAGGCTTTCCGACTTCCACCTGGCCGGGCATTTTGGATGACCTGAACCGGCTTGGCTTTGCCTATCGCTGGAGTACGCGCTTTATCTGCATGGACAAAGCCGAGGCGGAAAAGGAGCTGCGCCGCTTGCGCCGTCAATGGTTCGCCAAGCGCAAGAATGTCGTGGCGCTGCTACGGGAAACGATTTTTCAGCAGGAGTCGCCGCTGGTTGATACCGATGCCAGCAACAAGGCCGCCGATGCGGATGCTGCTTTGCAGGAGTTGGGCAGCGACCAAGTCGCCTTTGGGTATGTCACCACCACCGTGACGGTACTGGATGCCGACCCCGCTGTGGCTGATGAAAAGCTGCGCATGATTGAGCGCGTTATTCAGGGCCGGGGCTTTGTGACGATTCCTGAGACCTTGAACGCTGTGGATGCCTGGCTGTCGTCTATTCCCGGCAATGCCTATGCCAACGTGCGGCAACCCATTGTGTCTACATTGAATCTGGCCCATATGATGCCAGTGTCGGCGGTGTGGGCCGGGCCACAGAAAAATGAGCATCTGGATGGGCCGCCGCTCATTGTCACGCGCACCGAAGGCGCGACGCCATTTCGGCTGGTGACGCATATTGGCGATGTGGGCCATACGCTGGTCGCCGGGCCGACCGGCATGGGCAAGTCGGTATTGCTGGCCGTCCTGGCCAAGCAATTTCGCCGGTATCCCGGTTCACGCATCTTCGCCTTTGACATGGGCCGCTCGATGCGCGCCACCATTCTGGGTCTGGCGGGCGAGCACTATGACCTTGGCAATGATGGCGAGATCGCCTTTCAGCCGTTGGCACGCATCGACCACGAAGGTTATCGCACCTGGGCGGCTGAATGGATTGAAGGGCGTTTGCTGCACGAAGGCATGGCCGTCAGTCCCGATGACAAGGCCGCCATCTGGTCGGCGCTGGGGAGCTTGGCGGGTGCGCCGTTGGAGCAGCGCACGTTGACGGGATTTTCCGTACTGCTGCAATCGAACATGCTGCGCCAGGCGCTTGCGCCCTATGTGCTGGGCGGCGCGCACGGCAAGCTGCTGGACGCTGACCATGACCGGCTGGGCATGGCCGACGTGCAGGGCTTCGAAATGGAAGAGCTGATGCACAGCCCCGCCGCCGTGCAGGCGGTACTGCGCTATCTGTTTGCCCGGTTTGATGAGCGTTTCGATGGTGCGCCAACCCTTCTGATTCTCGATGAGGCATGGCTGTTTCTGGATGAACCGTTCTTTGCCGCCCGCATCCGGCAGTGGTTGAAGACCCTGCGCAAGAAAAACGTCAGCGTCATCTTTGCCACGCAGTCACTGGCCGACATCAAGGATTCGAGCATTGCGCCCGCAATTATCGAAAGCTGCGCCAGCCGCATTTTCCTGCCCAACCCGCAGGCGACCGAGCCGCAGATTCGCACGATCTATGAAGGCTTCGGCCTGAACAGCCGACAGATCGAGATTGTGGCAACGGCTCAACCCAAGCGCGACTACTACTACCAGTCGCGTCTGGGCAACCGTCTGTTCGATCTTGACCTCGGGCCGGCCACGCTGGCTTTTGCTGGCGCCTCCACCCCGCAAGATCAGCGCGACATCGACCGCATCCTGCTGGACGCTGGCGTACCCGGGTTTGCCGGCTCCTGGTTGCGCCATCGCGGCTTGGACTGGGCCGCCGACCTGTTGCCCGAGTTTCCCGGCTTCGCACCCTCAGTCACTGCCGTTCCTTCCCACCTACAGGAGAATCTGCCATGAAAATCCGCACACTATCGGTATCGCTTGCTGCCGTTCTTTCGGCGTCATTACTCACCGCTTCGCCCGCTTGGGCCTGGAAAACGGTCTTTGACCCATCCAACTATACGAAGAACACGCTGACCGCCGTTCGTACACTGCAGCAGATCAACAACCAGATCAACCAGCTTCAGAACGAGGCCCAGATGTTGATGAATCAGGCCCGCAATCTGGCGAGTCTGGATTTCAATGTCGTCAACCGCCTGCGCACCACGCTGGCCGCCACCGAACGTCTGATCGGCGAGGCGCAAGGGCTCAGTTACGAGGTGGCGAACATGGATCAGGAGTTTGCGCGCCTGTATCCCAACCAGTATGCCGCCACCGTGAGCGGCGACAGCATGGCTCAGGATGCCCGTGAGCGCTGGAAGAATACGTTGAATGGCCTGCATACCGCGATGCGGGTGCAGGCCCAAGCCTCGCAGAACCTGCGCGATGATGAAAGCACGCTGGCCGACCTTGTGAATCAAAGCCAGTCGGCGCAAGGCGCGTTGCAGGCCATGCAAGCGACCAACCAGCTTTTGGCCTTGCAGGCCAAGCAGGGCATCCAGGCGCAACAGCTTCAGATCACCCAGGACCGCGCCGCCTCGTTGGAGCTGGCACGTCAGGCAGCGGCCACCGAGCGCGCCCGTGAAGTGCGCCAGCGCTTCCAGGGCAGCGGCACGCCGTATACGCCGCAAGCCGTGAATTTCTACGGCAACTGATCGGAGCGCTTGAGCCATGAATGACGTGGCGGTGATCGACCGCTTTCTCGCTACCTTTGCGCAGTACATCGACTCGGGGTTCGGGCTGCTGCAAGGCGATGTGGCGTTTCTCACCGCTACGCTCATCGTGATCGACATGACACTGGCCGGCCTGTTCTGGGCGATGAATCATGCCAGTGGCCAGGGCGACGACGTGATCGCCAAGCTGCTGCGCAAGGTGCTTTATGTCGGGGCGTTTGCCTACATCATCGGCAACTTCAATGTGCTGGCTGGCATTGTGTTCCGCTCTTTCGCTGGGCTGGGCCTGATAGCTTCAGGCTCGTCGCTCACGATGGGCAACTTTTTGCAGCCCGGACGGTTGGCGAAGACCGGTATTGATGCCGCCGCGCCCATTCTGGAACAGATCGGCGACATGGCGGGCTTTCCCGAGGTATTCACCAACATCGACCCTATCGTGGTGATGTTTCTCGCCTGGATGGTGGTGGTGCTGAGTTTCTTCGTGCTGGCGATTCAGCTTTTTGTGACCTTGATCGAGTTCAAGCTGACCACGCTTGCCGGCTTTGTCCTGGTGCCTTTTGCGCTTTGGAACAAGACTTCATTCCTTGCCGAGAAGGTACTGGGCAATGTGGTGTCTTCCGGCGTCAAGGTGCTGGTGCTGGCCGTGATCGTCGGCATTGGCAGCGGCTTGTTCGCCGAGTTTCAGGTTCATCCCGATGAGCCGTCCATCGACTATGCGCTGGTCATCATGCTGGCGTCGCTCTCTTTGCTGGCGCTTGGGATTTTCGGGCCGGGCATCGCGACGGGGCTCGTTTCGGGCGGACCGCAGTTGGGCGCGGGCTCCATGGCCGGTGCAGCCGTCGGCGCTGTCGGGACTGCTGTTGCCATCGGTACAGCCGCCACTGGCGTGGGGGCTGCCGTGGCGGCAGGCGCACGCATGGTTCCGGGCGCCGCCCGCATGGCTTCCGGCGCGGCTCGATCCATCGGTTCGAGTGCGGGCGGCATCCGGTCTGCTTTTCAGACAGGTGTAGCGGCGAGTGGTGGCCTTAAAGGAGCGGCGGGGGCAAGCCCTGCTTCTGGTGCTGGGGCAGGCACCTCCGGTGGAGCGTCAACCGATACCGCCAGTTCCACTGCCCAACCGGCCTGGGCCAAGCGCCTGCACCGCCGGCAACAACTGACGCAAGCCGCCACGACCACTGCCCACGCACTGCGCGGTGGGGATGGCGGCGGCGCGGGCCAAGGCCCAAGCCTGCGTGATTCCGATTCATAAGGGGAACCCTCATGCGTTTCAAACGGCCGCTGGTGCGTTATGCCGAATCTCCGCAACCAGCCACACCTTACCAATCCGCCGCCCAGGTCTGGGACGACCGTATCGGCTCGGCGCGGCTGCAGGCCAGGAACTGGCGGCTGATGGCCTTTGGCTGCCTGCTGCTGGCGCTACTCATGGCCGGCGGCCTGGTGTGGCGCTCAATGCAGTCCATCGTCACGCCCTATGTAGTGGAGGTGGATAACGCCGGCCAGGTGCGGGCGGTGGGGGAAGCGGCTTCGCCGTACCGACCCAACGATGCGCAAACCGCCCACCATATCGCCCGCTTCATCACGTTGGTGCGCTCGCTCTCCATCGACCCCATTGTGGTGCGTCAGAACTGGCTGGATGCCTACGACTACACCACGGACAAGGGGGCCGCTGTGCTGAATGACTACGCACGGGTGAATGATCCCTTTACCCGCATCGGCAAAGAATCTGTGACGGTGCAGATCACGAGTGTCGTGCGGGCGAGCGACACGTCCTTCAACGTGCGTTGGACAGAACGCCGCTTCGTCAATGGCGCATCCGCAGGTCTGGAGCGTTGGACGGCGGTGGTGTCCATCGTGCATCAGCCTCCGCGTACCGAAGCGCGTTTGCGCAAAAACCCCCTGGGGCTTTACGTCAATGGCCTGTCGTGGAGCCGTGAACTCGATTCCTCCGAAGGAGCACCGCGATGATGTCGTCTTTGCGCTTTTACGCTTTTCCGTTGGCCCTGCTTGCCCTGGCGGGCTGCGCCACACAGGGCAAGCCGCCACCGGCCATCTCGCTTGATGAGCCGGTACAGGCCGAACTGCTGCCCGAGCCGCCCAGCCCGGTCGAAGTGATTGCCGTGCCTGAACCCTTGGCGCTGCCTGCGCAATTGAAACCCTTGCCGGGTACGGAGGGTGGCAAGCCCACGCCCGAACCCGCCGATGAAACCGTGCGGGTATCCCGTGCCAATGCCCAAGCACGGGTTGCGCCCACCCGCGAAGGCTACGTCAATGCCATTCAGGTCTGGCCTTACAGCGACGGGGCGCTGTATCAGGTCTATACCGGCGTGGGCCGCGTGACGGTGATTGCGCTGCAGCCAGGGGAGGAACTGGTCACGGTCGCCGCCGGTGACACCGTGCGCTGGATTGTTGGGGACACCTCCAGCGGCAGCGGCGCTGACTTGCGCGTGAACGTGCTGGTCAAGCCGATTCGGTCAGGTCTGAAGACGAACTTGGTCATCACCACCAGCCGGCGCACTTATCTGCTGGAACTGACTTCCACGGAAAAGACATGGATGGCGTCGGTGTCCTGGGAATATCCGAAGGATCAGATGTTGGCCTTGCAGCGCCAGAATCAGGCCGCGCAGGCCAGTGCGCCCGTCGATACCGGGCTGGCCCTGGAAAACCTGCGGTTCCGTTATGCGGTCAGCGGGAATAATCCGCCCTGGAAGCCGTTGCGCGCCTTCGATGATGGGCAGAAGGTCTATATCCAGTTTCCGGCTGGCATTGCCCAAGGGGAGCTGCCGCCGCTCTTTGTAATCGGCGCTGAAGGCGATGGCCAACTGGTGAACTACCGATTCCGCCCGCCGTATTACATCGTGGATCGGCTCTTTGGTGCGGCTGAACTGCGCCTGGGCGGTAATCGGGGCGACGTGGTGCGGATTGAGCGTACTGATGGCGTGGCACGGAGGCACTGAAATGAGTCAGGAAAAATTATCCGATCACATGCCTGATCAGGCTTCGTCACCAGTGGAACATAAGGCGGCGGATAAGGTGGCACCTGAGACGGTGGCGCTGCGCGCTCAGCCGCGTCCGGTCACGCGACTGAACCGGCGCACGCTAGCCTTGCTGGTCGGCAGCCTATCGGTAGCGGTCTTGGGTGCCACTATCTGGTCGCTGCAACCGCAGCGGCGCAGCGCAGGAGAGCAGAATGAGCTTTACAACGTAGACCGGGTATCGAAGTCGGAAGGACTGGACGCCTTGCCTTCCGACTATTCCATGTTGCCCGTCCCGGACGTACCTCCCAATGTGCCGGAACTCGGCCCGCCACTGCCCGGCGACCTAGGGCCGGCCATAGTCAATAGCCAGCAGCCGATGGTTGCTACCTATGCGCCGCCGGGCGTTGATGCCGAAGCAGCTGAACGAGAAGCCCGGCGCAAGGAAGCCGAAGCGGCCGCTGCCTCATCGGTGTTCTTCCGCACCGGCCAAGGCCAGACCGGCCAACCTTCGACGACGGGTGTGCAGGCGATGCCTGTCGCGCCGGGCATGGACAACACCCTGGCCGCCTTCGACCCGCTGGCCGCTGGGCCAACTTCGACTGCGGCGCAATCCATCGACCCCACCGCTGTGCAGAATCGGCAAGACCAGAAAGAAGCCTTCCTGCAATCCGGCTCTACACAAACCCGTAATTCCGGCGATCTGCAAATGCCCACTTCGCCGTATCAGGTCATGGCCGGCACGGTCATCGCCGCCGCGCTGGTCACAGGCATCAAGTCCGATCTGCCGGGCGATGTGATCGGCACCGTGACGGAGCCCGTCTATGACTCGGCGACCGGCCAGCATTTGCTGATCCCGCAAGGCTCGCGCATCATGGGTCGCTATAACAGCCAGGTGAGTTATGGGCAAAGCCGGGTGCAGGTGGTGTGGAACCGTATCATCCTGCCCGATACGTCCTCGCTCACGCTGGATAACCTGGCGGGCACCGACCCAGCGGGCTATGCCGGCTTGGAGGATGAGGTCGATTGGCATTGGGATCGCATCGTCGGCGGCGCTGTATTGACCACCTTGCTGGGCGTCGGCGCCGAGCTGGCCGCGCCGGAAAACCGCCAGGATGGCGACCGCATCATCATCGCAGGACGCGACAGCGCCCAGGACAGCATCAATCAGGTGGGCCAGGAAATGACCCGGCGCAACATGAACATCCAGCCCACCTTGACCAGTCGCCCCGGCTTGCCGGTGCGGATCATTGTTAATAAAGATTTGGTATTGCGTCCGTACCAGCCATTGTTCTTCAACAAGGGAGCGTCACAATGAGCACCACCCGAAAACTGCGGCTGGGGCCGCTGCCGAAGACTGAGGTCGTTAAGCTGACCTTCACATGCCCGACTAGCCTGAAAGCCGAGCTGGAGCGCTATGCGGCGCAGCATGCGCAGACGTATGGGGAGACGGTCGATGCCGTGACGTTGATTCCGCATATGCTGGAAGCCTTCATGGCGGGGGATCGGGGATTCAAACGGATCCGGTAAGTAAGTTTTGGGTAATCTAAGTTATTGCAATGGATAATTTTAATCTTTGCAGCTTCTGACAGACCAAGAGAGTGTGAGTACTGGACGTTGAAGACGAATTAAGGATTGGCCCTTTTACGGCAATTTGCTTAAGAAATACCGTATATTTTGGCTCGGCGAGTGAATGCCTCCCTCGCTCCTTCCAATATTTTGCAGGCCGCATCCCGCGCAGCCACGTCATCAATTGACCCGCGTGCAACAACTTGGCTGCGATCGTTGTTGCTTTTGAAGACGATCAACTGTTCCGCATCACCGAGCACGGCGATATTTGCATTGTGGGTAACGATAATGACTTGTCTGCGCTCTTTGGCGCGGCGCAGGACTGGTACAAACGTGTGAAAAATAAATTCACTATCCAGGTTATCTTCTGGTTGGTCAATAATCAGTGGACGTCTGCTATCTGACGATAGAATTAGGGCAAGTAAAACTGATTGCTGCTGACCTAGCGATAACTGAGAAAAATCACGTTGGACGTATCGTGTTTTTCCATCACGCGATACTTTGCCGGTTACTGTTAATTTTGGAAGGTCATCAACATGACATTGTTCAAGATCGGCAAGCACCGATGGCTCACTCAGTTTTTGAATAATTTCTCTTGCTTCTGCAGGCGAGAATTGCTGCACACCGTCTGCAATCTGGATCGACGTAAGTTGTTCTGTTTGTGATTTTTCTATCACGGACAACAGTCCCGGAATAGTGAGTTGCTCCACAATAATGCGCGCTTTTTGATGGTTGATTGTGCGCCAACCCAACGCCGTTGCAATAATTCCGACTGCCTCCGATGTGTAGCCACTTTCAATGTACTGTAACTTGACTTGAAATTCTGAGAGGACTTCTGCAAGTGCTCGCGAGGCCTGAATAGCATAAGCTTGTCGGCGCAAGGCGACTTGTTGTCGTGCTTGCCATCGCTCCTTTAATGCTGTTGCGTACTTCGCACGAAGCGCTTTTAAGTGGGGCTCCCAGGTTTTCAGGTTGACCAATTGTTTCTTCTGTTGGGTTTCTTCTGTGGTGAGCCGAGTGATATGCGACATATCTAGTTTCACGCCTCTGGCTTCCAGCGCGGCCCGTTTGGTTTCGATGTTGTCGCGGATGGGGCGCTCCTTTTCCACCCATCGTCCGATAGAAGATATCGTTGAAGCTTGGAGTGCTAGGTAAGCGGCTTTGATGTCAGCTTGTGCTCGCTCCAGCGTCGTGGAAAACTCGTCCGCTGCAGTAATGATTTCTGCTGCTTCAATATGACCGGTGGTGATATCTTCAGCGGCAACTAACGACCGAAAGTTTGCTGATACGTCAGCTAGGGTTGTATCTTGTACAAATTCTTTCAGTTCAGTTAACAATTCGTTGAGATTGTCTTTTCTTGCCTTTTCAATTGCGAGGCTGCGCTGAAGCTGAATGACCTCTGCGCCTTTTGCTGCTTGGAATGCTTGTAGCTGTTGTTGAACCACCGTCAGGGATCGCTGAGTCTGAGGGATAGCGGCAACATGTTTTTCTGCTTCGATAATTTGTGTGCGGAGTGTTTGCAATAACTCTCGGGCTTCGTATTCATGCAAAAGAGCATCCTCAACACGTGTGAACGTATCAAGATAGCGCATGAGGGCTAGTGGATCGTCTTTAGCGTGTTCGCGTACGCGCGCTGCTTCACCTTGCCCAAAACAATCAAGTTCGAAAGCGATAGGGCCATCGATTGGATCGTCGAGATTAATAAGCTCTTCACCGATTGATCGCGATAATGTGTGTTGCTGTCCGGCTTCGTCCTGCCAAAATAGGTGCAACTGATGCGGCCAGACTTCGGAGTCGATCACGTCCGCTCCTGAGGGCGTACCTGTCAGGCAGCGTACAGCTTCAAATGTGGTGGATTTTCCCGTGCCTCTTCCCCCGATGATGCAATTTAGATTGCGACTGAAATGGATTTTTTGTCCGTCCAAGTATCCGCCACTAATAATCGCGCCTAAAATAAACGGCGTTGATGCAGGTACCTCCTCCTCCAAACGAATTCGGGAGTCTCCTTCTTCCAATGCATGACGTAAGCCTTCAAAGGACGGGGCCGCCATTTTGTAACGGGTGAGTTTACGATCCTGATTAGCGTTGCGACCCAGCGCGTTTAGGGTATGTGAATCGGAGTTCAGAATGCGGGCCAGATATTGACGCTCACCCAAGCCGAGCCGCTCAATACGCTGTTTCCCGATATGAGCACGGGATTGATCTGGGTCTTCAGGCGCATAGCTTACAAGCGAGTTGGCCGTAGTAAGTTCTATACCGAGCAAGGCTGTATGGCACAATATATCTGTCTTATGGGGAGATCCACCAGGATGATTGGTCTCTAATCCGTTGCCACCATCAACATGTGCAAGTACACAAAAGCCGCCTAGCTCTTTCGCGTGTTCCAGGCACGCAAACATGGCATCCTTGCAGCGGCTGGTTTGGCGTCCACGATCTGCTAAGTTAAGTCGTCCATGGAATTGTGCAAGTAATTCAACTGTTGGAAAATAGCACAGGAGGTGTCCTTCGGGTGTAGAGAGCTCTACGGATGGAATGACAAGTACGCCGATGGAAGCTCCTGCTGAAACGGTCTCCTGTACATTGCTAATTTCATTATGGTCCGCGACGGCGATAATCTGTAAGTTTTCTCGAAGTGCTATCTCAACGATACGTTGTGGCGTCATGTCTATGTCGGTGACATCATGGGACGCTTGGTACGAGTGAATATGGAGGTCGCCGCGAAAAAAGTGTGCGCCATTAGTGTGTGCGACGCATTCTTGAAGTTTCTCCATCAGCATCTCTCCATTCTAAAACTAATAATTCTTTGTGCATGCCTAATCATGGACGCCCTCGTTGATTCCAGCAGGGCAAGTTTGCGTTTGTTTTCTGATAGTAACTGTAATTACTATAACTTACAGATGCGCTGGCTAGCATGTCGGTTCGGAAGCCGCTCGTACAGTCTCTGGCGGTCTGTACACAACAAATGGCGGATTAACGTGGGAACCGGTAAATGTACAGAGCGCTACTGCGCTACGCTACGCCCTTACAGGTTTGTAGGTGAGATCATTTGAGGCATCCTAAGGCCATCTCAATCCACTACGGAGATGGCCATGTCTGACCAGCAAGGAATCGCCAGGCGATCGGCACACACAGCTTTCCCTGTAGCGCCTGCGTTTTATCGCATCGCCGATGTAATACGCATCACGGCCATCAGCCGCGCTACGATCTACCGGCGTATATCAGAGGGGCGCTTTCCGCGCCCCGTCAACCTGGGCGGGCGCGCGCGTGGTTGGACGCCGGCTGCTTTGCAAGAATGGATAGAGAACCCCGAAGAATATCGGGAGGTGGAGGTGCAGCAAACTCCCGAGGCTGCCAGCCCTGTGCGGCGCCGCCGCAACACTGAACGTCTCAAGTCGTCTCGCATCCAACGCCGGAAATTTCGGACACAAGTCGGACACGAGAGCAAAATGAGAGGCCAAGAAACTGAAAAGGACTTAGCGAATGTTCGCTAAGTCCTTGATATTCCTTGGTGGCGCATCCCTGATTCGAACAGGGGACCTGCGGATTATGATT
>JGI26538J50259_1000426_pt1 | contig 34610 bp, 29 predicted proteins | sample ThiBio_1000_plan_FD_50259 | JGI IMG/M metagenome (IMG submission 50259)
AAGTAGTTCACTGAACAGCTGAATAGTGCTACTGTCTATTATCTTCAAATTTCTGATACTTAATCCCTTTAACCGGCTGTCCGAGATAAACGAATGGTATTGTTTGACCAGTTCTGTATAAATCATCTCAAATACAAGGAAACTCCTTTTACTGTTGGCATCGGAGAGTGTGCTGCGCGCAGGCGCTTTGTCAAAGCCCAAATGAACCAGCTTGCCTTCGCAGGCTAGCAAACCCTCACACAACTCCCGTAAACCGTTACAGTAGCTGAATACGCCATACAGAAGGCTTACTAAATGTACACGTAACGGCAGTTGTTTGTAATACCGGTTGGCTTTGTACTTTCTCGCTGTTCTGTTTATCAAAGAACTATTTATTAAATCTAATATCTGTGATAATACCGGCTGTCCGGTAAACTCTTTAACTTTATCCATCATTAGTGAGTTTAAGTGTGGTAACTCAAACTTAACTAATCGGCGGTTCTTCGGAACCGCTTTTTTATGTTATTTTAGTCGGACAATAGTGATTGGAAATATACATTCCCAGTTGCGATTCATCATATACAGAGGATTCCAGGCTAAAGCCTATATGATTAAACCCGGCATTTGGCGGAATGGCCAGCGGAATATCGAAAATCTTATTTTCATTGATCCAGTACCGAACCCTTTCTTTTTGCACCCAAACGGAAACATGGATAACATTTCCCCCGTTATCTGAAATCAATTTTAATTCCTTCGGGTCGTTGGAAAAATGGCCCGCTCCATTGGCATAACTTTTTAAGGCGGCATACATTGGCTTATCTGTTCCGCCCGGCAATAATGTCAAGGCCACTTCATTGGCCGCTTCCTGGTCTACCACAAATGACCTGGTTCCTGTAGCCCCTGCCAGTTCCAGCAATTTCAGTTCCAGTTCAGGATAAACATATCCTCCCTCTCCATCAAACTGCAACAACAAATCCATTTCTACAGTAAAATTTTCCGGAAGTTTTTTAAAAGAAGGAGAAGCGAAACGGCTTCCCGGGAAAAGGCGCATCCATTTCCCGGCCTTGTTTTTTACGGTCACGGTTTCTCCCCTGTTGTTGGTTGTCCATTTCAGTGGCAATTCCCCAATTTCATCAGCCAGAAAATCTTCTGCATAAATGATTTGATCCCCCGGTATATAATCGTACCGGGAATATGCTTGTATATGCTGACTTTTCCCTTCAGGCTTTGATTTGTTATTCTCAAAAACTTTCTCCTCCGCTTTATCCAGGGATTTATCCATTTCTCTGTCTATTCGCTGATTGGTCCTTGATTTTACCTTATCCCTGGCCCGATCTAAAATGTCTACCTGACTGAAAACTGCTAGCGGCGCCAATGCTATAATGCAAAGAATAATATTTTTCATTTGATTTTTTATTGATCTTTTGGAATGTTTGGTCGGAGATGGTTTCTGCTTATCGACCGGTTAAATTGAAAAACTGTACACAAAAATCGGGTTCTCCTTTTCGAGGTCCGTATGTTCGTACATATACATTACTGGTTCATTTTCTATCATTTTGATTTCCCATAAATAGGTCATGGGTACCAGGTCTTCAGCTTCGGCCGGCCGGGATGTTGTACCAGCGCTGCATCCTGATTTTACGGTTCTGAAAGATCCTTCCACGGGATACAAGTTCAATTTATCGGCACCGTTAAATACGATTGTCCCTTTCTTGGTGGTATAAATTTCGGTAATACAATTGGATGCATTTCTCATCCCCAGGTACTGGGTAAATTCAAACCTGCCCTGTCCGTTTACTTCTTTAAAAACATATTCCCGGGCAGCCTCCGTTTCATTTCCCACCTGGTGTCCATCGCGGTCGTAATAAGCTATCGGACCAATATTGCCCCAAAACCAAATGCCTCCTTTTACAGGAACAGGTACAGGTGATGAGGGAGAATTTTTATACAGGTCAACATTTAATTCCGAATCTGATTTACTGCAGGAAGCGAATGATAATACTTGCAGGCAGACCAATAAGAGTAAATGATTTGTTTTGAATTTTTTCATGATTTTTGTTTTGCTTTGATAATTGTTTAATCTGTTTCTGTTAATTAAAATTTGATGGTGCAAAACTAAGAGCATCGCAAAAGCGATTTATACGTAGAGGTACTGAGTTATTAAATTACGTAGGTGTTACTGCCATTTGATGCATATAGACAGTTGAGTTTATTAAACAACAATCCTCCGCCAATTACCGGGATACGTATTTATACTGAATTTTATTTAAGGTAGAGCTACTGATGCTTATTTTATCGCCCATTCCCAATTTTGCAACTCCTAAAAATTATTTACTTCAAAAACCATGGATGTCACAAATCACTGTGCTCCGCAAATAAATTGTATGAACTACTCAAAATTGCTCAGTTTCTTTTTACTATGGATGCCTTTTTTGGCTTGTACAAAAACAGCACCTATGGATGGTCCATCTACCCAGGGAAAGGGCATAGTGAGAACCGTTGGTCAGCCTATTGGGAATCTTGTTGAAAAGGAAATTGGACCTGCAGGCGGATCAATCCATTCTGAAGATGGAAGAATATCAATCGAAATTCCTGCCGGTGCTTTGAATACAGATGTACGACTTGCAGTGGAACCCATTACAAGAACCCTGGTGGACGGTGTTGAAAATACCAGCCTGCCAGCTTTCCGGTTGTTACCACATGGACAAACATTTTCCAAACCCGTTAAAATAAACTTTCATTTTTCTGAAAATGAGTTTAAGACCATCATCTCCAATGTTACCAAAATTGCCTACCAGGCAAACGATGGTAAGTGGAAAGGAATCCCCAGTAGCCAGGTTGATATGAATACTAAAAAGGTATCGGTAAACACCACCCATTTCAGCGATTGGACGGTCTACGAAGGTATTTATCTTGAGCCGACCGAAAATGTATCGGTCGAAATAAACAAATCAGTGACTTTGAAAGTCATGGTGATGACGCCCTTGACGCTTTCTTCCGGTCAATCGGATCAGCAGGAAGTTTACCTGGACGAGCCATCGGAAATCCCCGCCTCAGTGGATTGGCGAATAGTGGGTGGTTCCAACTCCGGCACCATTGCGAATCTTCCTTCCAGGCCGGCTGCCAATTACACCGCCCCAGGCTCAATCCCCACACCCAACCCTGTAGAAGTGGAAGCCAAAATTCATCTGAGCACCCAGGGCGATTTGAACATTTTAAAAAACATCACGATCCTGGAACCAATCGAACCAGGCATTCATTTAAGAATAAATGGGGGCGCATGGATTCATTTTACTGATACAGATTCTTTTGCCGACAATGAATCATATGTAGCATCTGATGGAAATTATCCTTACGACGTGCATGAAATATCCCTCCGCATTGCAGGAGGTCGGGCAAGAGGCAGAGGTTCCTGGGCATGGGATGACCAACCCGAATCTGAAAATTCTACATCGTTTGAATACATTGTCAAAAAACCCGGGCCCTATACTTCATATAAACATCTGTACACAAAAAATAATTTTGACATATGGCACGTAAGTCCGGGTGCTGTTCGAATCACCGAATACAAGGCCGACCAATATGGCCAGGTATGGGCAACAGGCGATTTTACCATCGAAAGTTCTACGCCGTTTATAGAAGGCCATTCAGGAACACCCCCTTCGGCTAAGATTGTAGGCAATTTCAAATTGAAAGTCAAATAAATAAACATAAACATGAAAAGAATCAATCTACTACTGGGTGCGCTGTTTTTGGTCAGCGCCATTTCTTCCTGCAAAAAAAATATTCAGGAAGACGTCCCTTCAACCGGAGACCCCAATCATGGCATTTTAAAAGGCATTACCTATTCGCCGAACTGAAATGTTGCGATGGGCGCCGTAATTGTTGAAGCCATTGTGAATGGAATTAAGATTGCAGATACTACCGATAAGGACGGAAAATTTGCATTGGAGATACCTGCAGGCGAGCACCTCGTGAAAATGTATACCGGCGCCGGTGATCGGTTTATTACCCGGAAAATATTTACCATACAGGCGGGCAAAACAACGGAAGTTTCTGCTGCGCAATCCAGGCTGGGATTCACCGGGAAAATAGCCTATCTGGCAGGTGATTTTGATGCCATTCAGGAAATAGTCACTGAATTGGGCATTCCGGTTACGAGCCTAACATTGGATGATATGCAGAATTATCATATCCTCAATCAGTACGATGTGCTATTGTTAAATTGTAACTCTGGTTATGATGAATTCGAAGAAATTAAACCTTTGGAACGTTTTCTGAAGGATGGGAAAAGCATTTATGCTTCCGATTTTGAAATGCGTGCACTTTCGAAACAGGAATGGGGATTTATTCCCGAAAACCTGATTTCTTATGAGCGTGATGGTATCGCAGGAACCATACAAGGACAAATATTATTTGAACCCTTTAAAAAAGCATTGGGCAGTAATACCATGACCATAGCATTTGATTTGCCTGGTTTTGTAAGGATTACCAGCCTGAACACAACAGACCCTAGCGTTAAGGTTTTGGTAGATCATCCTCAAAAAGGTCCGTTGGCACTCAATATTCAATGGGCTCCGGGTCGGGTATCATCTCAAGGTATTGCTTATGGAGGGAATATCATTTACACCACTTTTCACGATGCATCATTATCAAACGATGTAAAGACGGTATTGCGCCAAATGATAATGCAACTGTAAAAATATTAATGGTTTATTATGGGCGGCTGTCAAAAAAGGGTGTCAGGCTGAGCTGCCGCAGGTCGTGACAGGTTGTAGAAGTCGAACCAAATGGATTGTCAATATTTCGACAAGCTCTCAGGCCTTGCGGGGTTTGCAACAATATCCAACCCTATTTTTCCCTTATTAGTCCTTATTTGAATTTTCTTACTTTAGTTTCGTTTTTCTGACTATTCAAACATATAAATGAAAGAAGATTTAACACAGGCTTCAATAGAACCCTTATTGGATTATTTTAATAAGCTCATTCTTTTAAACAAAGAAGAGAAGCAGCTTGTTACAGAGCGTTTTCAGCCCCGCCTTTACCGCAGGCGACAGTATGTTTTACAGGAAGGAGACATTTGCAAACATTTCAATTTCGTAGTACGTGGCTGCCTTCGTAGCTACATCACAGATGAAAAAGGCAATACCCATATTCTTCAATTTGCTGCCGAAAATTGGTGGATAACAGATATTGGCAGTTTTTACAAAACAAAAGCGTCTAAACTAAATATTGATGCTTTAGAAGATACTATGGTTTTACAAATCAGTTACGATAACCTGACCGGATTGTATGACCAGGCGCCAAAATTCAACCAGATTTTCAGAGTATTGATAGAGAACAGTCACGTTGCATTGCAAAACCGGTTATTGCAAAACATAAGTTCATCGGCAGAAGAACGTTACTTGTCTTTTATACAAGCCCATCCGCACTTATCAAACCGGCTTCCTCAAACACAAATCGCAGCGTTTTTGGGTATTACACCCGAATTTTTGAGTCGTGTAAGAAATAACCAGACTAAAAAACCTTAAACTACATCAATACTATTTCTTGATGTAGTTCATTGGAGCAGGACTTTGTTCGGATGCACCTTTGCATTATCAAATTATTCATTTAATTAAAAAAGAAATAGCAATGAGCACAACAAGAAAAGTAGCCGTCATCGGCTTGGGAAACATCGGCAAAGTAGTTGCCACAAACCTTGTAAAAGGCAATCGTGCTGTAATCCTTGCCAGCAAAAAATTAGAAGATGCGCAGGCATTAACACAAGAATTAGGGAATCTTGCCACTGCAGCAGAAACCGTTGATGCCATCAAACAAGCCGATATTATTGTATTGTCTGTTTGGTTTAGCACCATACAGGAATTTATGACAAAATATGCAGCCGAATTGCAAGGCAAAATTATCATTGACCCCTCCAACCCAATAGCACCCGATGAAAATGGCGGTTTCAAAAAAATCATCGGAGAGAAAGAAAGTGCCGGTCAATTAAATGCGACTTTACTTCCGAACGGCGCGAAATTGGCAAAAGCATTGGGAACATTGGGTGCAGCTTCCCTGGAAAGTGCAGCCTTTCAAAAACCCGAACCCGCAGTATTGTTTTATGCGGCAGATGACACAAGTATTAACGCAGACATAGAACAACTTATCCGGGATAGCGGCTTTGAACCTGTACGAGTTGGCGGTATTGACCAGTCCATCAGGATAGAGGTATTTGGTGACCTGCACGAGTTTGGTGCTTTAGGCCAAACTGTTAACGCAACCGAAGCAAAAGCGAAGATTTAACCGGTTTATCAATTCTCATTTGTTGCAATAGTTTTTCCTGACTGTTGCAACAAATGCCCGCTTAAAAACTACTTCTGCTCTTATACCTGTGCAGCCGCGTTACCTGCTGCCAGCAAAGACCGGCTTTTGTTGATCATTGCACTGATGTTTTCTACTTTTACGTTATCCCTGTCCTGCCGCATGAATTTCTTAGTTTCAGGATCTTTTACCAGCATGGCGCCTACATTAAGCATAAACCGGTCTTTCCATGAAAGTTTACTTTGTATGAGCCGCCCGGGCAGAAAAAAAATACGGGACGGGTCAAGAAGACCATCGGGAATATTTTGCTTTATGATCTGTTCATGGTCTTTAGGATTGTTGCTGCCGCAAACGACAAAAAGGAGTATCTTTTTATTTTTTAAAACATCCGCATACTGTTTTATCCAGCCCCGGATCAGCAACCCGCCGATATATACGGAGCTGCCCATTATAATAAAATCTTGCACTTTGATATCCGCTTCCTGCAGTTCGCCCGGTGTTTTTAGTGGAATATGAAGCGCTTCGGCCAGCCATTCGGCATACTGGCGTGTGGCGCCGTACTTTCCCTTATAAATAATAACGCTGTTCATAATAGTATTTTAAAAGGTTATAAAACTATTAAGATACAGTACAATAAATTATGACAGGGGGTAGTGGATTTCCTGACAAAAATCATCCCAAACCTGTATAACGGTTCACGAACCGGCTCCTGATTTCCGTTACCTGCAGGCACGAGCCTGCAGTTTTAGGGAAAGCGTTTATTTATTACAGAGTAAAAGTAGGATAGGCTTATTAAGCATTGGCTGCCTGCTGTTCCTTTTTTAATTTGCCATCCAGCACAAACGTACCAAAAGGCAGAAGGGACGCTATGAATGCCAGCACTACCTTGCCAAAGCTCCACCGGTACTGTATCCATACTTTTAACAGCAGCGCCATATACAATACAAATAATAAGCCGTGTATCCAGCCTGTGTACTTTACGGCTTCCGGAAGTTCTGCGAAATATTTTAAGGGCATAGCTATACCCAATAAAACAAGATAGGATATGCCTTCTATTATTGCCACCAGCCTGAACCTGCCTAATGTTGAATCCCAAAAAGAATTATTCATAGCTCAATTTTTTGGAAAGATAAAGGAATTCTACTTCTGGCTTCAGTAACTGTTATTTGTTTCTTATTATTTGTTTTTTTCGGGTTCCCCTTACCCCGCATGCATCAACTGGTATTTTTTTGGCGTGAGTCCCGTAATGGTTTTAAATTGATGATTAAAATTAGACAGGTTCTGGAACCCGCTCTCATAGCATACATACGCTACCGTCATTTCTTCTTTCATTAAAAGCTTGCAGGCATAGCCGACTTTTAATTCGATAAGAAACCGGGTAAAGGATTTCCGCGTTCTGTTTTTGAAATACCTGCTGAAAGCTGTGGGGCTCATGTTGGCAACAGCGGCAACCTTAACCAGGCTTACGTCTTCCTGGAAATTGTTCATAACATACTCGTACACCTGGTTCAACCTGTTGGAACTGGAATCATCTGCAGAATCAGCGAATCCCTCGCTCGATAATTCGCAAAGATCGCCGGATGCTGCAAGAGAATTGAGCAGCGTAAGCAGCAGAATAATTTTGTTGGCCCCTACTGCATGCTCAATCTTCAATAGCAGCGCCGCAATATCATCCCTTGTTTTTCCTGTAATTTTTATACCGCGGTGAGAACGGTCGAGCAGGCGGCGGATATTTATCATTTCGGGGATGCCGAAAAAACCCGGACCGCAAAACTGATCCAAAAAATGAAGCACCAGTGCCTCCGATTTCTGGTAGGAATGCAATTCATCATTGCGCCAGGTATGTGGAAGGTTTTTACCTATAAAAACCAGGTCGCCTTCTGTGAAACGGTCAATATTGTCTCCCACCATCCTGCTGCCGCTGCTTTCAAGAATAAGCGTAAGCTCATACTCGTTGTGAAAATGCCATATGCCCGGAAAGCGGTCTTCATATACATACCGGTTTACACCAAAAGATGTAGCATAGGGCGTATTAACTTTAATGAGCATGGGCTGCATAGCAATGATTTTATAACATTAAGATAATGAAAATAAACAACACATTGCTATCATTGCATCACTTCTTAGCTTTTTGCAAGTACAACACAAATTAATCCTGCTATGTAGCACAGGAACATTCCATACAGCCATTTTGAGGTACCGGGGGGCGCTGCCCTGAACTCTTTCCATACAAATACCCCCCAGATAGCCGCAATCATTGCGTTACCCTGCCCCAATCCGAATGAAATGGCAAAACCGGCTTCTCCTGCAGAAAGTATACTTAATACCAGGCCGGCGCCCCATATCATTCCCCCCAGCAAGCCCATAGCGTGATCCCTGCGGTTACCTTCAAAATAATCGGAATACCGCAGCGGCTTCCCTTCTACAGGTTTTTTCATCAGAATGGTATTGAAAATAAAATTACTGAGCAGCACGCCTGTGCCAAAACATACAACGGCCGTGTACGGGCCGAGCTTGCCTGCTTCGGGAAAGCGAAAATCGGCATACATGGACCCGGCGATAAACCTGTAAAAAAAACCGAATAATACGCCGGCTGCCAGGGTTAACAGAATTCCCTTTGCCGAAACTTTATTTTGGCTCCGTGAAAGCCGCCGGTGTGCAGTTGCAGACAAAAAGATGGCGGCAGCAATTAAGGCAACTCCTGCAAAAAGCAGCCAGGCATTTCCCACAGGGAAAGCTATATAATTCACCAATACACCCAGTATAAGCCCAAAACCCGCACCCACCGGAAAAGCCACCGCCATGCCTGCCAGTGCAATAGCAGCAACAAATAAAATATTAGCCGCGTTAAAGATCACTCCACCCAGCATTGCAGAAAAGATATATTTCCATTCGGCCTGCACCAGGTCAGCTAAAAAGCCACGTCCCATTTTACCATACGAGCCGAGTGTAAAAGCGAACAATAACGCAACCAGCACAATACCCAGCACATAATCCCAATAAAAAAGCTCGAAGCGCCAGGATGGACTCACCAGCTTCTGCATATTTGGCCAGGAGCCCCAGCATATCATTGTAATAACAGAAAAGATAACGGCAAGCAGATAGGTTTCAATAATAAACATGGCAGGAGCTGAGATTTGAGATTTAAGATTGAGCGGTTGCAAAATACAGACAGGTGCATACCATGTTCCGCTCTGCTTTAGCACTTGGCTCTTATGATTTGCTTTTTGACGCTTTCCGCCTGTTTTGCATTGTACCCACCACCTGCTATTTACTCCTTATACTGACTTCCGGTTTCCCGGCTTTCACGCCACCCTGTTTTTCAATGTTTTTCCCTGCAAAGCCCTGAGCACTTCTTCGGCTGCCATATATTGCAATTGAGGTACGCTCCTTTCGCTGTACCACGCAGTGTGTGAGGTAAGCAGTGCCTGCCCGCAATTGCGCAAGGGATGCGTTTCGGGCAGCGGTTCCGTTTCAAATACGTCTAACCCGGCCACTATTTGCTGTTGTTCCAGTGCAGCGGCCAGCGCAATTGTATCTACGAGGCCTCCTCTTGAGGTATTGACCAGGATGGCTCCTTTTTTCATAATGCTGATGGTAGTTTCATTGATCAAATGGCGGGTGGTTTCATTGAGCGGTAAATGCAGCGAAATAATATCAGCAGTTGCCAGCAATTCATCTAATGGCAGCGCGCGAACGCCCGCAGCTGTCATTTCCGCTGCGGCTATATAAGGATCATAGGCTGCAGCCGTAAAGCCAAAGGGTTTCGTTCGTTCCAGCACAGCCCTGGCTATGCGTCCATAACCAATGGTAGCAAAAAGCATATCTTCAAAGGCGGGCATCGGTCGTGGAGGCACAATCTTCCATACACCTTCCTTTATACGGGCATGGGTTTCCGTTAGTTGCCGGGCCAATGCCAGCGCAAGGGAAAAAGTGTGATCAGCTACTTCGTTAATACAGTAATCAGGAACATTGCACACGGGTATTGATCTTTTACGGGCTGCATCAAGGTCAATATTATCCACACCTATCCCGTACCGGACAATTACCCTGCATTTTTCCAATCCTGCGATCACTTTAGCGGTTACCGGCGCCCACTGCACCAAAAGCGCGTCGGCATCGGCGCCGCCGGAAAGGATATCTTCCTCCGTTGTACATTTGGCAGCTTTTACTTCAAACCCGTGCGCATTCAGCAGCCCGGTTTCCGGCGCTAAGCTGGCAAAACCATAATCGGTAATAAACACTTTTCCTTTATTCATAAATAATATCCAACTGATTTTAATAAAAAAATTACCGGGAAAAATTTGCGCAGCCGGTATACAACTGCCTCAGTTTTCATCCATCACCAACACCGATTTGATGTGATTGTCTTTTGCTTCTTTCATATCATTAAATGCTGCGACTCCATTGTCCAGACTATAATAATGCACCCATGAGTGCACATCCACTTTTTGCGTTGTGATAAGATCAAGGGCATCCTCCATATCCTCCTGTGTTGCGGCATAACTTCCTATCACCTGCTTTTCGGCAAGCACAATGTCATAACTGTAAAGCGACCGGCTGTTTTCATACAAACCGATCAACATTAACGCCCCTCCCTGCCGAACGGCATGTAATCCTTTATAGTTGGTATCTGGTGAGCCCACTGCATCCACTACCAGGTCTATACCCTCCCCTCCTGTTATCTGTGTTAACGCGGTGTTCAAATCAGACTGAGCAGGATTAATTACCGCGATAGCACCTAATTTTTTAGCCACCGCCAGCCTTTCATTTCGTATATCAGAAACAATAATATTCACGTTCCGTAAAGTCTGGAAAGCCTGCTGGGCCATTAAACCAATGGGGCCTGCGCCAATCACCAGTATGTTCTTCATGGCTATATGCCTGGTAAGCTTCACCAGGTGAACACCATTGGCCAGGGGCTCCGAAAGACACGCTTCACGAAGATTAACGCCAGAAGGAACTGGTATGAGGCAACGCGCGGGCACATTTACATAACCTGCAAAGGCGCCGTTCCTGTGCATGCCAAATACTTCCCTGCTTTCGCAAAGATTGGTTTTACCGATGATACAGGAAGCGCAATGTCCGCAGGGTATAATGGAGTTGCTTACCGCCATCCTGCCCCGTTCCCAGTGTTGTACGGCGTTGCCCGTAGCAACAATCTCTCCGCAAAACTCATGTCCCATGATCAGTGGCGGCATACGCCTGGTGCTTTTTAACCTGAATGTTTCCAGTTCGCTTCCACATATCCCGCAAGCCGCTACTTTTAGCAGCACTTCATCATCGCCGCATACAGGCACAGGCTGCCTGTTTATTTCAAGCCGGTGATGCTCGGGATAAAAAAGTGCTTTCATGGTTTCAGGCTGTACTTGTGCTCCGCTCATACCGTTCAAAACAATGGTTTACAAATAATATTTACATCACTACCCTTACCGATTTTTTAAAATCAACATTGGGTTGTTCCGATCATTTCAGAAATATATTTTACAGGCTTCTATCATTAATACCTGCTGGCAACCATCCTTGCCCGCACTAATCGTTTACCACTGCCACAGCGCGTATAGGAGAACCATCCCGTCCTTTAAAGTTGAGCGGGAAACCGATAAAAGTAAACCGATCGGGTGCTTTATCAAGATTAGCCAGGCTTTCCACGATCACGATCTCTTTTGGCAACAATATATCGTGATGCAGTTCAAACCAGTCTTTGCCCGGTGTAGGTATATCCATGCCCAGCATGCGTATATTCTTTGCTGCAAGGTATTTTGCGGCTTCCTGTGTAAGCGACGGAAAATCGCTGAAAAAATAATCTTTTCCAAAATGCTTATGCCAACCGGTTTCAAAAATGATCCTCGCACCGGGAAGCAATAATTTTTCATAGGGCAAAAAATCTTTTCTGGTCAGTTCTTCGTTAGCTGCTTTAGGTATGCGTAACAAACTCGCCGGTCCATAGAACCATTCGAGCGGCATCTGGTCAAGGGTCTTTCCATCATCTAAAAAATGATACATCGCATCCAGGTGTGTGCCCTGGTGCGACCCCATGCTGATCTGCGTTATATTGTAACGCAGTGTTTTGGTATTGCCGTGTGGTATAATGCTCAGTTTCGGATCGCTTGGAAAGGTTTGCTGCCCGTGTTCCAGCGGATGTGAGAGATCAATGAATTTCATACCAGGTCAATTAATCATTAAGAAGTTTTTTTATTTGGCAAGATAGCCACCATCTACCAGCAAATCGCTTCCTGTAATAAATGAAGCATCCTCGCTTGCAAGAAAGGCGGCAGCAGCAGCTACTTCTTCCGGCTTCCCCTGCCTGTTCAGCAAATGCATGTCCGATGCTCTTTTATTTTCTTCTTCTATGTTCAACCCTAATTTTTCGCACGAATCAACAAAAGCCTTCGTATAAATATATCCCGGGCATAAGGTATTTACCCTGATGTTAAAAGGCGCCAGGTCCTGTGCCCAGCACTTGGTTAATCCGCGGATCGCGAATTTTGTGGCATTATAGGTGGCAAAATTCGATTGCCCCACGAAGCCGCTCACCGAAGAGAAATTGATAATGCTGCCGCCTCCGTTCTTTTTCATCTGAGGCACTGTATATTTTGCCATCAGCGATGTGCCACCAATGTTCACGCTATTGATCTGCCGCCATTCTTCCGCTGTTGCTTCCACACCTTTGAATAGAAAACAGGCAGCCGTGTTAATGAGAATATGGACAGCCCCTATTTCTTTTTCCACAGACGCACAGACGCTTTCTACTGCAAATTCATTACTGATATCCACAGTACTGAAATAAGCGCCAATAGCGGCAGCTTTGTTGCTGCTGTCTGGCTTAATATCAAACAAAATAACCCTGCATCCCTCTTCTGTCATTCGCACTGCAGTAGCATAGCCCAGGTCGCCCAACCCACCGGTAATTACAACGATCTTATCTTTTAATCCTCTCATACAAACTCAGACGTACTGTATAACCAATACGCTTATTTTGAATTATTCCTAACGATTTGATTTTTCTTTTTGACGCCAGGTTCTTCTATCCGGACATTTTTAAAGGAAGATCCGGTTACATTATCCATAACTATGGCAGGCCGGTAATCTTTATTGCGTGCGATGAGCTTTACATTTTCGAAAGAAATATTCCTGGCATTTTTGATAAAGAATCCCCATGCAGGTAATTCTTTGAATTGAGAAAATTCGGGATAAGCAGCTTCCATTTCCGGTATACCGCTCAATTCTTTTGCCGATGTTCCGCGATAAGCATAATTGGGATTACCATTACCGGGGTATGAAATTTCTATATTCCTTAATGTCACATTCTCTATTATCATATTCTTTAGTCCAACAATGCTGGAAGGAGAAATATTTCTGGGATTATCTTCCACCGGACCTTCAATTTCATAACCTGCATCGGGTTTTTCTTCTGTGATCTCAGCATAAAAATTTTGGATGGTTACATTTTTTATAACACCTGTTCGTTGATCGTTCCAACGGGCTCCGATACGCAAATAAATGGGATTCCCCGTATGGTAGGCATACAGGCTGTCGACGAGTACATCTTCTACAATGCCTCCATCGGGCGTAGCAATGGTAAAAGCAGACCTAAGGGTATTGTACACTTTATTATTAACGATCCTGATGTTTTTATATCCACCGGCAGACACTGTTCCGAATTTGATACCATTGGCGCTCGACCTGGCTACGTTATTGCGTATTTCTACATTCTCATTTCTTTTGGTTTTATCGTGCGATTTAAGACAGATGGCATCATCGGCAGCGTTAATATAAGAGTTGAGCAACTTAAAATTTTTACAGTCAACAATGTCAATACCGTCATTATTCCAGAATGTAGTGCTCATTACGGTAATACTGTCCACAACAACATTTTCACACTGATCATAGGTTTGAACCCATGTGGCGGAGTTTTTGATAATAATGCCATAAATATTAACGTTTTTACATTCCCTGAAATAAATACAATGCGGACGTTTATTATCAGGCCGGTCATATTTCATGGGATCTTCTATAACACCCTTATGAATCTGATCCACCAGATTGTACGCCACTTCCCTGCCCTGCCCGTCGATAACTCCCTTTCCCCTTATGGCTATATTTTCAGCTCCCTTAGCATACAGCAAACCGGGAATGGGTTCTTTTATATTGTAATCATAAATACTGGTTGAGCCCAGTAATATAGCCCCTTCTTCTAACAGTATCGTTACATTTGATTTCAGTTCAATGGTTCCTGTAAGGTACCTGCCCACATAAAAACGCAATATTCCTCCTCCTTTTTCGCTGATATAATCTACGGCTTTTTGTATAGACGTAGTATTCAGCGTGGTTCCATTTGATTTAATGCCAAACAAAGATGCATTATAAATCGTATCGGTAGTTCCGGCTTTCACATATGAATTTATCAGCAATAAAGCCATTACAACAACTATATATCGTTTCGTATTCATCATCATTCAAATTTAAAGTACAGCCGTACCGCTGGCGGTAATACAATTCTCCACCATGGTTATTTCGCTGTTCCGGTCTTTTACAATTGCCTGCCCATTGGCATCTATAAATATATTTTTAAGCGTAATTGATTTTGTATTTTGAAAAACAACGCTGCCGCTGTTTTCAATAGTATTGTTCCTTATAATTTGATTGTTCAGATCAATATGATCGCAGGAAATATACTTTTGAGCGTATTGCAGTGATTTCTGAAAAATAATCCCTTCCACTTTAACATTGGAGCAACTGACCATGGTGATTAAAGATGGCGTATGTGCTAAATAACCAGGTTGAAGAAACTGTTTGCTTTTTAGTTCACCCATGATCTGAAAATATTCACCGGGATCCCCCTCTATCACTCCTTTCCCAATTATATTTACATTCTTAAGGTTTTTTCCAAACAGCAAAGCCCGTTCATTTTCAAACTGCATATAGTCATTAATATTAGAACTGGCAACCAGCACAGCGCCTTCATGCAGTTCAATCGTTACATTGGATTTAAGCTCCAGTCCGCCTGTTAAATAACGTCCCACATAAAAGCTCAGCCTGCCTCCTCCCTTTTCTGCTATAAAATTTATTGCGGCCTGAATGGAGGATGTATTGTTGGTAATACCATCAGAGATACACCCAAACAGGGAGGCTTTGTATTCCTGCGCCTGGCAAAAGACTGTAGTGAACAAGGTAAGTAACAGCAATAGGCGTATTCTTTTCATAATTATTTGATTGTAACGCTATCGGTTTTGTAGAAGAAAAATTGTTTTTTATCACCGGCGTCAGGTTCTTCAGCCTTAACATTCGTAAACGTGATGTTGTTTACTTTATCGCTTACTACGGCAGGCCTGTAATCCTTTCTTGCGGCTTTGAATGTTACATTTTTAAACGTGATATTTTTAGCATGACGAATATAGAATCCCCAGGCTGGTAATTCTTTGAATTGCGAAAATTCGGGGTATGCCGCCGGCATTTCGGGTATGGAGTCTAATGCTGCTGCGGTTAAACCTCTGTATGCGTAAAATGAATCACTCCCGCCGGGGTAAACGATCTCAATATTTTCTAATAATACGTTTTCAATGTTATAACCCGGCAGTCCTACAATACTGGATGGAGAAACATTCCTGGGTAAATCTTCAACCGGACCTTCATAACCATATCCTTCGTCGGGTTTCCGGAGCGGCACTTCTGCATATACATTTTTAATGGTAATGTTTTTCATATAAGGCTTCTTGCCACTGCTCCAGCGATCTCCTATTCTCAGGAAAATCACATTACCGGTATTGATGGATTTAACACCGTCTACTACAATATTTTCTATGATACCTCCGTCTACCGCAGCAAAAGTTATTGCAGACCGGTAGGTATCTATTACCGTTAGGTTCCTGACGGTTACATTTTTAAACCCACCCCGGGAAACAGTGCCGAATTTCAATCCATTGGCGCTTGACCTGGCTACACAATTTTCGATCAGGATATTTTCACACAGTTTGGTTGGGTCATGAGATTTTAAACACAACACATCATCGGCTGCATCAAAATAAGAATTGCGAATCACCACATCCTTACAATCTACGATATCTATTCCGTCGTTATTCCAGTAAGATTTGCTGTCAACCCTAATGCTGTCAACAACAAGATTCTGACATTGATCGTAGGTTTGATTCCAACTGGCAGGATCTTTTAGCGTGATCCCCCGGATCTTTATATTTTTACATTCACGGAAATAAATATTCTCGGGTCTTTTCCATTCGCGTACGCGGTCGTATTTCATTTCATCCTCTATCAGCCCCCTGTGCACCAGGTTTAATGTGTTGATAGCGGTAGTAAACCCCCTGCCGTCAATTGTTCCCGAACCTGTAATACCTATATTTTCCTGTTTAATTGCAAAAATCAGGGCCTTCCATTTTACGGTGCTGTCCATGATGTAATCATACGGGTTGGTGGAACCCCAAATGGTGCAGCCAGCCTCTAAATGCAGGGTAACACCGGCTTTTATATAAACTGATCCGGTTACATAATTTCCCGGGCCAAAAACCAACCGTCCTCCTCCATTCTCAGATACATAGTCAATTGCAGTCTGAATTGATCTTGTGTTCAAAGTAATATGATCTCCGCGAACACCAAAATCCTGAACAAAATAATCTTTTCCATAAACGTTAATCGTTAATATGGAAGCTAAAATCAATAATAATCCTTTCATAATGCTCTTGTCGTTTAAGCTAAGGCTGCCACCAGAGTTTTGTTCCTTTGGTATCTCCGCCCATCGCCTGTTTTGCTTCATTATAATTATCACGGTTATTGGAAAGTTCTGCAAGCGGGTAAGTAATCCGGAACGGAACAGTAGTTACGGTATTGTCGAGGATTGTAGCCGGAATAACGAAAAAGTCTTCGCCATTGGGCTTCTTAAAATCCAGGCGCGTTCTTTCAAACCAGCCCTGCAATCCCTGGTTATAAAGCGCAACCCATTTTTGTGAACCGATGATATTTTTCCAGTTCGCCTGATCGTAAGGGTTAGCGAGTAGAAAAGCATCGGTATCCGCATCGCTTACGCCCCAGAATTTCATGCTGGCTCTAACGCCATTTTCATAAAACATTGCGGCATCGCCTCCTACGCTAAAGCCCCTCGCTGCGGCTTCGGCAAGTGCAAACTGCACTTCAACATAACTCATAATATACCCGGGGAATACCGGGCTGTATACCTGCGAACTGGGCAGCGAAAACCGGTTTATTCCCCCCGTGAAATCACCAAGACCGTAAGGCTTGCCCACAATATCATTGGGCGTGGGCGCCACCCGTGCATATTTGGTTAAACGGGGATCACTGGTCTCTTTCAGAAAATCAACGAGTGTAGCCGATACAAAATACTGGTTGGATACACCGCCGCCCGATTGGTCGTTATAAGGAAACTGATCCGGTACATCTTTCAGGTAAGTAAATTTTGCCTCATCAGCTACACTGGTAAAAACACCCGCGCCGGCTGCCTGCTCAATAATGGTTTGAGCCTTTGCCGGATCAGCATTGATCATTCTGCATCCAATCCGGAGTTTTAAGGAATTTGCCAGCTTTTTCCATTTATCCGGGGCGCCATTGTAAATGAGCTCACCCCCCGAAAAAGTAGGTTCGCTTGCGTTTAAAGCGGCGATCTGTTCATCCAGCATTGCAATTAAACCATCATAAATTGTTTTTGAGTCGTCGTATTTGGAGGTCAAAACGAGTTCATCACCTTTTAAAGCTTCGCTAAACGGAACATTTCCATAGGTGTCTGTGAGTACTTCATATATCCAGGCACTTAGAACAGAAGCTATTGCATTTTGATTTTTGGCGCCGGGCTCTGCACTCAACCGGTTTATTCTTTTCAATTCCTGTATATTGGAAAGAGAAGTGGAATACAATGTCCAGAGTAAATTATTTCCGCCTTCATCTAACTGGTACTGACTTTGAGATTCATTTTGCGTTTGCGAATAGTACTGCGCGTAAAGGTTGCCGATATTGATGTTTACAAACTGGTTGTACATGATATCAGACGCCGTTTTTTCGATGCCGGTGATCAGGAGCGCCGGGGTAACGGCAGTTGGCTTTGTCGGATCGCGGTTCAATTCTTCAAATCCCTTGGTGCAGGATTGAAATGAGTAAACAACCAATAACGCAATAATAAATTTTATTATCAGATATTTTTTCATACCACTGTTTTTAAAAATCAGAAACTAATGTTTAAGTTGATGCCAAAAGACTGTACAGATGGCAGCGCTCCACCCTCTATTCCTATAATATTTGAATCTGAATTAATAATGTTTGAAGGATCTACGTTAGGAGCATTGGAGCTAATCAACCACAGGTTCCTGCCATATAATGAAAGGGTTGCTTTATTTGAACGAATAGCTTCAGTCCATTTTTCCGGTAAACTATAGCCAAGCTTCACTTCTCTTAAATATACATAACTGCCATCGTACAAATTGGCTTTATTAAGCCTGGTACCGAAGTTGTTTTTGAAATAACGCGGGGCTGTAAGCCTGGTGGTTAAAGGTGTTCCGTCGGCCAACACCCCGGTAACATCTATACCGTTTTCCCTGATGTTATTGGCAACTGTTTCCTGTAACATGCCCGAAGCAAATCCATACATATTGGTGTAAGAAAAGAAGTTTCCTCCTTTTTGAAAATCAATTAATCCACTCAACACAACACCTTTATAAGTGAAAGTATTGGTTATCCCTCCCACAAAATCGGGTTGCGTACTGCCAATAACCTGGTTTTTATCGGAGGGTACATAAAACCCGTTAGCGTCAACTACTTTTTCTCCTTTTAAATAAGTGTAGTCTGTACCGGTAAGAACAAACAAAGGCTGCCCAACGATGGCCGCAACAGAAACAGAATTTCTCCTCCGCTCTGTTGCCAGAATGTAACGATCAATACTCGGGTTATTGGGAATATCCAAAGCCAGTAAAATACTGCGATCTGCCGCGTAATTAATGCCTATGCTCCACGAAAAATGCTCCAATTGCAATGGCGTACCGGTCAGTTGTAATTCAATTCCCCTGTTTCTCGACTTTCCAACATTGGTAAGAAAGGAGCTATAGCCCGAAGTATTGGAAATGGAAAGTGGCATTATCAAACCATTGGTAATCCTGTTGTAGAAAGTAAAATCAATACCAATTCGGTTTTGCAGGAACTTTAGTTCTACTCCCGCTTCTATTTCGTTGCTTCTTTCGGGTTTTAATTTGCTATTGGAAAGTGAAGGGTTCCTCAAAATATAGGGATTACTTCCAAACAATACGGCAGCATTATATGCTACTTCGGTTCTGTAAGGATCTGTATCACTCCCTATTTCCGCCACACTCGCTCTCAATTTCCCATAGCTGAGCCACTTGCTGGCGGAACTCATCCAGTTTGAAAAGATTACAGACAGGGAACCTGCGGGATAAAAATAAGAATTGTTGCCTGCCGGCAGAGTGGAAGACCAGTCATTTCTTCCAGATATATCAAGAAAAACAGCGTCCTTATACCCCAGTGTTGCAGTTCCAAAAACAGAGTTTATGGTTTTTTTGAAAATATTTTCTGAGATGCCGATCCTTCCGATATTATTGTTAAGCGTATATAACCCGGGAGTGATGAGCCCCGCATAACCCGCCGATTTTACCGCGTCTTTAGACATCATGATATTTCCGCCCAATGCTGCACTTATATTAAAACTTTGGTTAAGTTCTTTTTGTGCAGAGGCAATAAATTGATAGTTCACTTCTCTGTGCTCAATATCTGTTCTTGAATAACTACCCGGAGTATAGTCTCTCGCTACGCGCTCTTCCCGTAAAGTATTGAACTGGTCAATAAAAACTTTTGCGGAAAGATTAATCCAGTCTACCGGTTTAAAGTCAAATCCTGTCAACCCGTATAACCTTTTCCTGTTGTCGGTAGGATAATCTTCATATTGATGCCAGTAAGGAGTGGTAGCGAAAAGCGGGCGGGGGTTGGTTGGGGAAGTTCTGTTCCAGCTAACCTGCGAGCCATCGGCAAACTTGTAAAATTTCAGCATATCCATCTCCAGTTGTCTTTGCCCATACATAGTGAACAGTTGGGTTGGGTTGTAACCACTAAAGCCGGTTGCCGATTGCCCCCTTACGAAATTTTCAGAATAATTGGCGCTCAGTACTACACTCAGGTTCCTGTTTTTGGTAAGTACGTGACTGCCATTAAAACCAAAATTATTTCGTCTTAGAAGAGCGTTGGGAAGAATAAAATTTTGATTCAGGTTGCTGTATGCCAGTCTGAATGATCCTTTATCATTGCTGCCTCCCACGCTGATGCTGTTGGTTAAAGTAACGCCTGTTTCATAAAAATCCCTGATATTATCCGGTTGAGGTGACCAGGGTGTGGTAACACCAAAATAGGGATTGCCCTTATTCTGATCAAAAGAGTAATAAGGTCTTATGATTTGCCCTTTAAGTTCGGGTCCCCAGGATTCATCAACCGAATACTGAGGCAGCAGATCATACCCGCCGTTCACCGGGTCGGTATAAGTAGGACTATTCAAAAAAAGATCAGGGAATTTGCTCTGCCATAAGGTATCAAATCCGCTGGCTACAAAATCAGGGTTGTTATTAGATCCGCCGCCGCCATACCTGTTCTGAAATTCAGGTAAATAATACACCTTGTCTATTTGAGCATTCATATTATAGGTAATGCCTAATCCACGCGTTCTGTTTCCTTTTTTAGTGGTAATAAGTACAACGCCATTCGAACCTCTGCTGCCATACAATGCAGTAGCCGCGGCTCCTTTTAAAACGCTCACCTGCTCAATATCATCAGGATTTATATCCTGGATGGGGCTGCCATAATCATATCCGCCGCCTCCTTTTTCCTGGTTGGTATTGGCAACGGGTGATCTATTGCCCATAAAAATACCATCAATAACAAAGAGCGCGTTATTGTTGCCCGTGATGGATTTATTACCCCTTATAAGTATTTTTGTGGAACCGCCCAGGGCGCCGTTATTGGTATTGATCTGAACACCCGCTAACTTACCCTGTAATGCATTTACAAAATTTGCTTCCTTGGCCGTTTGTACGGCATCACCTTTTACTTCGGCAATGGAATAGCCAACGGCATCTGTTTTTTTGGAAATACCAAGCGCGGTTACTTTAACTTCTGCGAGTTGTTCCGCGTCTGCATTCACCGATAAAATAACGGTAAGATAGGCATCGGGATCATCAACCACCACAGTAGTATCCCGGTAACCAACATTGGTGATCAGTATACTTGTTCTTTTGCGGAAGGGAAAACTAAATTCACCATTGTTATTGGTGGTGTACATATTGCCGTCGTCGGGCGTAAGCGTGGCGCCCGCCAGGGGATTGCGGTTCTGGTCAAGTACTCGTCCCCTGATGTTACTGGCAGTATTCTGCGCGGTAAGCGTACAAAATGAAAATGCCGTAACAAAAAAGCATAGCAGTCGTTTTTTAAGTGGCATAGTTATCGTTTAGTTATTCAAAAAAAATCATAACGCTAACAATAAGTTTGTTTTTGAAGATAAAAGTGAATTCAAAAAAAAACAAATAAAAGCCGGCAAATATCATTAAACCAATCAAAGATGTTATAATACCATATTATTACATTGTTGTGCTGAAATTATATTTCCCCGATTGCAACAGCAGTTTCGTTTCCCCGTCCGTAGCTGAAATCAATTTTACTCCTTCTGCACTTTTAATGTCACTTCCGCTTTCGGTAACACCATTTCCTGCGGGAATAACAACTGTGGCAGTGGTATTCACAGGTATTTCCACATTCATGCTAAAGCCATTATTCTCTTTTTTCCAGGCTACACTGATCCTGCCTGCAATAGAATGATAGGATCCTTTTGCATGGGTAAGGCTTCCTCCCGGAACGGGTTGAATGATAAAATGTTTATACCCCGGATTGTCTTTATCGTTATTAATACCCAGGATGCTCCTGTACATCCATTCTCCTACTGAACCAATAGCGTAATGATTGAATGAATTCATACTAACATCCTGGAATCCTCTGCCCTTTACATATCCGTCCCACCGTTCCCATATGGTAGTGGCGCCCTGGTCAATTGAATACAGCCATGAAGGGAACCTGTGACTTTCCAAAAGCCTGTAGGCAATATCGTGGTATCCGAACGCAGTTAGCTGGTTCATTAGCCTTATGGTGGTTTGAATGCCGGTTGAAATGCGGTAATCATAAGCCTTAACGGCTTCCGCCATATATGCGGCTGCTTTTTGCTTCAGGTTTTCGGGTACAAGATCAAAATCTAACGCCAACGCATACCCTGCCTGTGTATTGCCGGTCACTCTTCCGTCATCAGACACATAGTTTTTTACAAACGCTGCTTTACTGTTTTTTGCCAGGGAATCAAAATAAGCGATATCGTTTTTTTTGTTTAAGAGATGCGCTGTGCCGGCAACGAGTTTCGCAGATTGGGCAAAAAATGCGGTGGCATATACATCATCCGGAACCCGTCCGCCCTCTTTGGGATAGTCATCCGCGATAATTGTATTTCCATTCAGCCAGTCGCCGTATATATTGCCGCGTGACCGTTTCCAGAGCAGATCCGGGTTTTCAGTAACAATGCTTTGAATATACTTTTTCATTGCATCGTAATGCAGCGACAGCACGGTGGTATCGCCATAATGCTCATAAACCTTCCATGGAATAATTACGCCCGCATCACTCCAGCCCGGAGAATTATAGAAATTGGCCGCTACGCCTGGCTGGGGTGCAAAGTCGGGGAAACGTCCCTGGGGAGTTTGGCAATCCCGCATATCGCGTATCCATTTGGTAAAAAAGGCGGCCATATCCATATTAAAAATAGCGGTAGTGGAAAATACCTGCGCATCGCCCATCCATCCGGCCCGCTCATCTCTTTGCGGACAATCGGTAGGCGTTGAATGAAGATTATCGCGTTGCGTCCATAAAATATTCAACCACAGTTTATTCAAATCGGGGTTAGAGGTTTCGAAATTACTTGCAATAGGTGCGGAAGAGGCCACCACCCTTGCGGTAACATTGCCAGGCTCAGGCTCCTGTGTTAATCCTGATATTTCCACATATCTGAATCCGTGATAGGTAAAGTGCGGTTCATAGCTTATTTGCTTTTCATTCCCCGGGATATAAACATCGGTTTGTTTGGCCCCCCGCAGGTTATCGGTGTACAATTTTCCTTCCTCATCTAAAATTTCGCCAAAGCGCATCTTTATTGGTTTTCCAGGATTATAGGGCAGGTTTAATTGTACCCAGCCTGCAATATTCTGTCCAATGTCAAAAATATATGTACCCGATCCGGCGGTTGTTATTGTAACAGGAACAATCTCTTCGGTAACGGCGATGGGCTCATTCATTTGAGCGCTCAGCACAAGAGATATTTCATTATCAACAGTAACATCCTTCCATTTGCTATCGTCAAAACCGGATTCGTTTACACCTGCCTGCACAAGCCTGGCATCGAAATGTTCACCATTAAAAATAGAGGCCTGCTGCACAGGACCATTTTCCCATATTTTCCAGCTTTCATCTGTTGCAACCAGGTCGGTGGTTCCATCATCATATTCAACTGCTACCTGGGCCTTTAATCTGCGGTCAAAACCATAGGCGCCTCTGCTGGTATGCGAAAAGATTTCACCGGCATACCATCCGTCTGCCAGCATCGCCACAATAACATTTTGCTTCTGGTTCAGCAGACTGGTTATGTCGTAAGTTTGATATTGCACACGGGTATGATAGTCCGTCCATTCCGGCGCGAGAATATGTTGCCCGCATTTTTTTCCATTGACGCGTATATTATACACTCCCAATGCACTGGCATACAGGAAAGCCTTTTTTACGTTTCTTTTTGTTGTAAATTCCTTACGCAATACCGGCGAAGGAGGAACGGGAAGGCTAAACGCTTTATGGTTGAAATTGGGCTTTAAAAATCCATCTGTTACAAGTTCCGGGAGCCAGCTATCACCCTTAAATCTTCTGTAATTATCAAAAAGATTATCTGCCAGTACATTCTTTTTTAGTGCAAGGTTTTTTCCCTGATCATCTAAAACTTCTATCTCTGCCAATGAAAATCCAAATTGAACAGAATCAATAGCGGCAGATTTTGTGACATGTACTTTAATATAACGTGCATCGGTTTTATTTAATTTTTTATAATACGGGTTCACTCCTTTCAAAACATAATCATTAACCGTTTCATCAGCAAGGACAAACGGGGAATTAAAATCAGGAGTGGCTGAAGCCATTATTTTAAAACGTACCGGGAAAATAAATGGAGAAGTCTGCTGGTATAATACCACCGGATGCAGGCGAATAGCCGAAAATGATTCGGTTTTGCCCAGGTCAACAGTTACTGATCCGGGGTTTGCAGCCGATGAATCACTCCGCGACTGATAGCCATAATGAAAGTAGAACCTGTCTTCCATAGGCACCTGCTGTGGTGAAGCGCCAATCCATTTGGCCTTCCAGTCTTGTTTATTCAACAGCCCTGCAGACCAGCCTGCCATTTCACTCCACGCGCCTGCATTTCCTTTTTCATCCCACACTCTTACTTTCCAGTAATACTGATGGCCCGATTCGAGCGCTTTACCCTTATATTTTACCTGGCCGGTTTGATCTGACCCGACTTTTCCGGAATCCCATATATCGGCTTTGTCTTCCTTCAGCAAACCCGAATCGCCGGCCACCAGTATCTGGTATGCCGATTGTGCTTTCGCTCTTTCATCCGACAGCAGTTCCCAGCTCAGCCGGGGCTCTGTTGCATCAATGCCTAATGGGTTTTGAAGATATTCGCAACGCAGGCGGCTAACAACAATAGAGGAGGATTGTTCTTTACAGGAAAAGAACAAAGAAACAATAAAGAAAAAAAGCAGCCTGGTATTCATATGGCAATTTTTACAAGAATACCAACTCCTTTGTACCATTTCAAATGTTTTTATAACATTTTAGAATGCTTTTTTGAACCTGCCGTTAAATCCTGTTGTGGCAGTAACAAAACGATACGCGGTACGTGCTTCTGAAAGAAAAAAATGAAAATCTGAATAGGAATTCCGGTGTGTATAGCACCAATAAGTTCAATGATTAAAAGGTAACACACTCCGCTCCACCTCCCCTACTACAAACACACTTCCGCAAACCAGTATAAGATCATCTTTTTGTGAATGACCGATAGCATTTTGTATAGCAATGTTTACGTTGGGAAAGTGGTTTCCCTGCAAGTCATATGCCGCTGCAATAGCTGCAAGCTGATCTTCCGGCATAGCACGGGGTGTTTGCGCTTTTGTAAAATAATACGAGGCTTCTTTTGGCAATAGCTGCATCACTTTTGCGATCTCTTTGTCTTTTACCATTCCAATTACAATATGAAGGTTGTGGTAGCTCATCAGCTCCAACTGCGCTGTTATTTGCCGTATGCCATCTTCGTTATGTCCTACATCCAGCACGATCAGGGGTTGCTGATGAATAATCTCCCAGCGGCCACGCAGCCCCGTTAGTGATCTAACATTGCGCAACCCATTTTGTACGGCTGCATCCGGAATTTGCCAGCCTTCTTCCTTTAGCCGGCCAATGGCAGTATATGCGGTAACCAAATTTTTTACCTGGTAAATACCTGTAAGATCAAGATGGATGGTTTGCTTTTCGTTATGCAAAGGACTCACCAGTTCTACGGCCAGTTCATGTTTTTCATATTTGTGATCATCAGCATACCATTCTTTTTCAGCTAAAATGAGCGGAGATTTTTTTTCTGTGGCAACGCTTTCAAAAACGGGTTTTGTTTCGGGCAGGGTTTCTCCAACAACAACAGGTACATTGGGCTTAATGATCCCTGCTTTTTCAAAAGCGATCTGTGCGAGGCTATCACCCAAAATACTCATATGATCCATGCCGATATTGGTAATTACGGATAATACGGGTGTTATTACATTGGTACTGTCTAACCTGCCGCCCAAACCTGTTTCTATAACGGCTACGTCTACCTGCTTACTGGCAAAGTATTCAAATGCCATTACAACGGTTATCTCAAAAAAAGAAGGTTTAATGGTTTCAATCAGGGGTATTTTTTTCCCGGTAAATGATACTACAAAATCTTCATCAATCACAACACCGTTTACCCTGATCCTTTCCCTGAAATCTGTAAGATGCGGAGATGTATATAATCCCGTTCTGTAACCTGCCGTTTGTAATACTGCCGCCAGCATATGGCTAACAGATCCTTTGCCATTTGTTCCTGCTATATGAATACTTTTGAATGAATTTTGCGGATTCCCGGCCTGTTCGCACAAAATGCGGGTGTTTGTCAGATCTTTCTTAATTGCCGAAACGCCCATGCGGCTAAACATGGGAAGCGCTTTGTACAGATAGTCTATGGTTTCCTTATAATCCATGAACACAGCCTGCCTTATGCAGGACACAAAAATAAGCGGAAAATGAATGGAAGAATAATTTGTAAAATAAAAGAGGCATACGCTGCAACCAATGTTTGATCTGCGTATGCCTTTTGAAGATATTGGGCTTCAAAAACAGGTATCTTTAATTCGTTACTTTAAAATTGAAAATGATTGTTCCTCTTTGTTCATCGCCGGCAGCAAATTTAAGCTGGCGTGCTTTGCGCAAAGCAATATCTTTCAGGCCTGCATTGGAAGTGGTGGATCCTCTTGGCTGATAAGTGGCGCCGGTAACCACTCCCGAAGCATTAACGGAAAGATCCACAGCTACTTTTGCATTCTCATTAAAATCGTCCTGAAAGGAAGGCTGCTGCAAAATACGCCGCCCTCTCAAATTACCCGATATGGTATAACCGCTGCCACCCGATCCTTCATAATTTTTTGAATTAGGGTCCCCATCAATCTTACCCCTGTCGCCGGAACCTGTGGTATTGCCCTCACTGCGGCTGTTGTTCCAGGAGTCGGCATTATTGCCCCCGGTGCCACTACCATCGCCTCCCTTATAAGTGGCTTTGGGTTTGGGCGGGGCTGGTTTTGGATTTTCAACGATCTGCGGTTTGTTGTTGTTTTGCTTCGTTACCGTTGTGTTTTCTTTGGTAGGAACGTTGGTGCTTTGAGGATTAGATACCTTAGGCTTTGGCACCGTTACATCCGGCGCTTCTTCATCGTTGTCGTCTGTTTCAACAGCCCTTACATCCTGCACAGGCGTGCTGGCAGCTTTTGGGGGAGTATTTACTTCTTTTTCGGCCGCAGCGGGTTTACCCGGAATAAGGGGTTGTATGTCTCCCAATCCATCATCGCTGTTTCCAAGATTTACAACCATCCCTTCTTCAACCGGAGGAGGCGTAACAACCGGAACAGACCATGAAACCAGGAAAAAGAATAATAATAAAGCCCCGGATATTACACCCGTTATGGTGCCGGCCTTTACGTTTTTTGCTTTTTCGAAATCAGATGACATTTTATTATAATAAATTGATTATACAAATTTAATCATGTTATTGTTATAATCGTGTGAATTTGTGCAATTTATCATACAACATCTTTCATTATTCAAATCGTATCTGCGCGTTGGGATGCACATATCCAATAGAAATAGCAATATAGCTCAATATTAAAATACAGAGCAGTGCTGCAAGCCACCATTTAAGTGCAGCATACGGCCAAGAGACGGAGATCGAACTTTCGGCGCCGGTTTCCGGAAATTTCGGGCTTTTACGCATTAACAGCCACAATACGATCAGGTTCACCCAATATAAATGTTGCGAACTGAATTTGGGCGTAAGCCATATAGCGCTGATCACGTTACTGATGATAATATACCAGGCCAGGTAAACCAAAGTGAGCGTAGTTGTTTTTCTTTGAGAGGATGCGCCTTCTGATGCCGGCTTATAATAAAACGTAAGCCCAATCATAAACAGTATAGACATCACCCACATAATGGCCTGCCAGTTGAATGCAAAGGCTGCCGGATCTGTGCTGTTTATGTCCTTACCGGTTGACATCATCGTTTTGGTATTCACCCCTTCAATAAGATTAATTACAGGAAGGAGTATTATTAAAAACACCCACGCCGTTGCATTCGCTACCCTATCGGGGGCAACGGTTTTTGGCCAACTGTTAACAGAAAATATCCCATAAGCCATACCCAATCCACCAAAAAAACCGGTAGAATATTCCATTACGTTCCACCAGTTGAATTTTATACCTGAGGTATACCCCATGCGTTGCAGGAAATTACCAAAGCCGAAACCGAAACCGGCTCCTAAAGCGCTGTAAAAAGCAGTTCGCAGCGCATAGGTGTAGCCGTTACGATACAGGTACCACCCCAAAGCGAGCGCGGCGCCCATGCAGGCGGCCCATAATTCTGAGCGGGGTGGCGTCATAAACCACTCCAACTGAAAAATAAATATACCCCAAAACAGGTATCCTCCTGCAAACATCTGTGTAAATACCGCAGCCCAGTCTACCTTATTTTCGGGTGTGTTTGATAAAGCCAGTGCCGTTATTCCCCCGCCCAAAAATCCATACAGTGCGCCAATGATTACCAGCATCAGCAAACCATAGCTAACATTGAGATAGTCTGCAGCATGCCCGTAACCAACAATTTTTCCATAGCTGATCATACCACCAGCGCCCCATGCAATAGCGCCCAGCACAACAATAACTGGTAACCGGTCGTACCAGTCTTTACGGTCCGAAAGCGCTATTATGGTTAATATGCCGATGGCAGCGGCCCAGGTTGCGCCATATTCATGACCTATCTGGCCGCGGGCTGCCCATGCGGTTCCCAATGCAAGGCCTACGGGCAGCATGCGGTTCAGGAAAAGGGTTGAAGCTTTCATCAGTTGAAATTTTAAACAGCATTAAGTATTTAAAGTGCAAATCGTATAAGAAAAGTTCAGTAATAAATATTCTTTTTACTTTTTCTCCTGAAAGAAAAAGTAACAAAAAGTTCAAGCACGGATGAGGATACAACACATCCGTGCACACGCCCTGATTTAGCTGTGGCACTACTGTATTTTCGACTATTAACCCCGATAAATATGCAAAGAGCCTGAACCACTTTACTTTATCAAATTTATAGTTAATGCCCTGGCACTTATCTATCTGAACCTGATTTAAATGGGGCGGGATACTCAGGCTTTGAAGTTATATTACCCTGCTACTGCTTCGCTTCAACCACAAACCAAAAACTAAAAACCAGGAACTCATCCATCTACCTGTCTTTTGCTGCTTTTATCAATGCATCTTTGGCGCCTATCCAGTAAGCGATATTTTTCCGGTTCCAGGTATAGCTCACCGCAATGGTATCTCCATAGCTGATCACCGCCGGATAGGAAAACTCGTCTTCTTTATCGCCGCTGTCAATATCCAGTATCTTCGGCCAGGTTACACCGTTATCAAACGATATGGCCAGGGAAAGTGGTGAACGTGAGCCCCAGTTTGCAGTATCGGGGTTATAGGCCAACACCAATGTTCCGTCGGGAAGTTTGGTAAGATCAATACCGCTGTTGGGATTGGGCAAGCCTGATTTACTGCCGGCAGACCAGGTTTTTCCACCGTCTTCCGAATCACTGCGGTAGATGGCGCCTTCTGAACTGCGCAGCAACATATGTACTTTGCCGGGAGCAGATTCCCAAAGGGTAGGTTGTATTACTCCCTTACCTTTGAATTCATTTCTGTTTAATGCTATGTATGGAGCAGCCGTCCATGTTTTTCCCTGGTCGGCGCTGATATCGGCAAAAGCATCCCAGTTTCCTTCTTCATGAGACGCGCCTGCTATCCACAATCCTCCGGAAGTTACAATGGGCTTATTGCGTACCGGCCCCCGTCCTCCTTTATCTCCCTTCACCAGTTCCACAGCTTCCGACCAGGTTTGCCCGTTATCATCAGACATTTTTACCCAGGTTTCCCATGAAGGGATCTTTTTACCTACTTTAAAATAAAGAAACACCCGGCCTTCGGGAGCCTGAAAGAGTACCGGGTTCCAATGGGCATCTTCCCTAATTTTAGCTACTTCAACAGGGTTCGTCCAGTTGCCGGGCTTACCTTTTACCAGCCATATCCCTACATCATCGGTACCTTCTTTTTGTCCGCCAAACCATGCAGCCATAAATTCCCCGTTTTGCAAATGCAGGATAGTAGACGCGTGGCATTCTGCAAATGGCGCAGGCGTGGTAAAAAAATATCCTTTTACAAAAGATGAATCACCGGCAGGCATATCAGTATCGTTATTAATTCTTTCGCTTTGTTGTTGCCCACCTGAGCAGGCAGACAAAATGCAAATACAAAAAAATGCAACCCATTTAGAACACATGTCGGATTTAGATTTGAGGTTAGGAAATTATAATTTATTGTTTGTGGTTTATCGTTTATGGTTACATTTCGCTTCGGATGAGTTTTGCCTGGCTCATTTCACTGCTGCTTTCACATTTTCCAGTAGTACGTACAATGATTATTTATTCAATAGGTGAAATGGAAGGACCTATGCCCGGCGTTGTCGTTAAGCACCGTCCCTCTCTACCATGTGGAGAGGGAAAGAGGGTGAGGTCACGCCACATCCTCATACACCACTTCCTTTATGTCTAACTTTTCGTACCACGATTTTAAAGTATCTAAAATAGAATGTAAAACCGCTTTTTCTTTTGGTGTTGGCTCCAGTGCATGGGCCCTGCTAATGGCATGAATAGGAAGACCTCTCAGTTGCATAAAGAATTTAGCGCTCATAGGGTAAGCCACATGGATCAAAGGATCTACCCTGCTCAATTCAGCCTGCAGCCATGCTACTTCCTCCTGCTTAGCCGGATCGTTAACATGGTCACATAACCATACCATTATTTCGGGGTAAAAGTTACCGGCTATAGCCGATAGTCCGGCTGCACCTGCTTTCATAGATGAAACACCGTTGGGCGTATGCGCATCAAAAAATTGCATCTGCGTACCTTTGACCGCTTCTAATTTTGCCTTCACCTGCGCTTCATCACAGCAGGTATCTTTATGATAAAACATGCGGTTGGTAGACACCAGTGTTTTTAATACTTCCGGCGTAACCACTCTTTTATAAGGGGCCGGACATTCATACAATCCAAGCGGAATATTGCCCGTTAACGACAACATTTGATCAAATCTTTGCAGCAAAACATCGTCGCCCTCATCTATTGCCGCGTAATGGCCCGTGATCAGTACTACCGAATCAATACCAGTGTCAAATATTTTTTTTGTGAATTCCGCTTTATCTTCTATGGTTAAACCAAACGAACCGGTTGCCACAACCGGCACGCGACCGTTAACATGTTCCACCACAGCCCTGGTAAGCGCCAACCGCTCATCTTCACTTATGCTGTACATTTCACTGGAAAGGCAATTGGCAAATAACCCTTTTACCCCGGCAGCAAGATAAAAATCAACCAGTACTTTCACCATATCAAAATCAAGCTTTGCTTCGGGTGTAAACGGCGTTATCATTACAGGAACAAATTTCTTAGACATAAATTTGTTTGGTTTTTTGGAATATTTGTTGAATAATATACTTTACAAATTGAACACAAGAGCATCTTACCGGGCACACGCGGGAATGAATGTTTTTCTGCGTGATTTTCATTTCTTTGGCATAGCTAAACCGGCACAACAAAGAGCCTGTAGCCCGGGCGTTCATACTCATTTTCTCCTGATTTTTGTTAACAATAACCCTACAAAGAATATGGTTAGCGTTCCTACAACCACGATCATGTTTACGTGGAAGGGGCTTTTAAGGTGTTCCCATTGTTCGGGGAAGTATTTAGACAATGACATCCATAAAATAACCAGTATTCCCACGATCGTTCCTGTAACAGCTTCAGCATTCTGCGCCTTTTTAGCAATCATACCCAATAAAAATAAACCCAGCATACCTCCCGAAAGAATACCAGCCAGTTCCCACCACATATCCAGGATGCTTTCTACGCCAATAAGTGCAATGCCAAATACAATAGATAATATACCTGTTAATGCTGTTACCGTATAAAGAATGATCATCTCCTTTTTGGGTCCCGGATTGGGATTGATATAGCGCTGGTAAATGTCTTTTAAAAATACGGTAGCTGAGCTGTTCATGCCACTGCTGATGGTGCTCATGGCAGCACTGAGAATTGCGGCTATGATCAGCCCCACCAACCCTTTTGGCACTTTTAATACCATAAAATAAGGTAATATTTTATCACCGTAATCAGCCGGCGTTAATGTATTGATGTCCACATTTTTTTCGGCTGCCACCTGCTGTTTTACCACGTCTAACAGTTCGGGGTGCTGACTAAAATAAGCATACAATGCCGTTCCTATAATAAAAAAAAGCAGGGATACAGGCAGGTACCAGTATACACAGAGCCAAATGCTTCTTGCGGCCTCTTTTTCGCTCCGCGCGGTATGGTAACGTTGCACATAGTTCTGATCCATACCGAAGTTGTTCAGGTTGATAAAAAATCCGTATAAAAAAACAACCCAGAAAGTAGAAGAACTGAAATCGGTAAGCGAAAAACTGCCCAGGCTAAATTTGTCATCCGCAACACCTATTCTGTATATCTCCCCTACACCTCCTTCCATTTCATATAATATAATACCCAATACAATTAAAGCGCCTGCAGTTTTGATGATCCCCTGTACCACTTCTGTCCATATCACAGCTTCCATCCCTCCCAATACAGTATAAATAATAATGCATATTCCTGTAACCACCATTATGGTTTTCATATCTACCCCCGTTAATGCCTGAAGGGTTAGCGCAATACCAAAAAAGATGGAACCCATGCGTGCCAGTTGGGTAAGTATAAAGCAAACCATGGCATAGGTTCTGGCCCATGGGCCAAACCTTTTTTCGAGGTGCGTATAGGCGCTTACTTCACCGTGCGTACGGTAAAACGGCACAAAAAACCGGGTAGCGAAATATGCGGCAAAAGGCATTGACAAGCTGAACACAAGCGAATTCCAGTTGCTGCCAAACGCTTTTCCCGGAACGCCCAGGAAAGTATTGCTGCTTAAAAAAGTGGCATACAACGATATGCCCAGCGCCCAGCCGGGTATATTGCCGGAAGCCGTGGTAAATTGTTTTGCATTTTTGTTTTTCCTCGAAAAGTATACACCAACCAGTACCATACTGAGAAGATATACAAGAATTACTATCAGATCAATCAGGGGTAAATGCTGCATGGTTCAGATCGGTGCGTTTAAATGCGGGTTTCAATCAAAGGTTATCCAAATTTGAAAAGCGGCCAATGTTAATTGTTATAAAAAGAATAGCACAAATTATTATTGCGCTGCAAAATAATGCTATTTTTAAATCCCCTAAAATTACCTGAATATAGTGAACATAGTTATAGAACACGACACCGGTACCATTGAAGCAGCAGCGCAACCGCATTGGGTTTTACCTGCCCGTTTACGAAGCAAATTGGATAACCATCCCATTGGAAAAAACCTGTACATAACTGAAATCGCTTTTTACGCTGAACAAAGTGCGCTTGATAAAGAGGTATTAAAAAACAATCCCGACTATGTACTGGTATATTGCGTAAGCGGTATAGGATGGTACACGATCAACAATAAAAAGCTTGTCCTCAAAGCCAATCATTTTGCGGTATTGCCCCGCAAAACGCATTTTCGCCTGGGTGTGGAAGCTTCTGACGAGTGGAGTTTGTATTTTGTGAAATTTAACGGCGCCATTGGAGAAGCGATGTATACCTACCTGCTGCGCGATAAAAATAACAAGAATCTAACCACCCCGCCATTAATAGGACGCATAGCGCAGTTCCAGGACATCATGCATCATCTTAACCTGATGGATAATATGGAAAACCTGCTGTACGCCAACTTCCGGTTTTATAGTTTCCTGGGTACCTTCCGGCTTACTGTTTTCAACTACATGAAAAAAGGAGTGGATAATATTATAGAACGTTGTATTCTTATTATGAAACAACATCTTCATAAAAATCTCACGCTCGATGAATTGGCCAGGGAGGCCTGCGTATCGGCTTCCTACCTTTCGGCGCTGTTCAGACAAAAAACACATTATTCCCCCATTCAGCTTTTTACTTCACTTAAAATTCAAAAAGCAAGCCAACTGCTGAAAGCAACAAAAACCCCTATTAAGCAAATCGCCGAAGAAATGGGATATACCGATCAGTACAGTTTTTCAAGGTCCTTTAAACAAATCATGGGCACATCGCCCAAGAAGTTCAGGGAAAACAAATAGGTGTCAGCTTTCAGGTGTCAGCTATCACCGAATTATTATTGACGATAGAATGAGTGCTTCGTCTTTCACCTCTCGCCTTCAATGATGAGAAAAGGCTGCACGCCCGGTTGAATATTTTTTATAACAATGTTCTACCCTATAAGTTTTAGTTTTTAACGTTAAACAGTTTTAATAAA
>JGI26538J50259_1000501_pt1 | contig 30759 bp, 28 predicted proteins | sample ThiBio_1000_plan_FD_50259 | JGI IMG/M metagenome (IMG submission 50259)
CATTTTACTTTTTCATTTGGATGGAGTATCACCTTATGGCCTGCTTCTTTCTTCAGGGTAACCTCCACTAAACCTCTTACCAGGGAGGCCTCCGTTATTTTCTCGCCAGGGTATGCCTTTACATTAAAAGCCGTGCCCAGGGCTTTTACATCCATAGTTTCGGTATGCACTATAAAAGGCACAGTAGCATTGGGTTTTACGTCAAAGAAGGCCTCTCCTTCAAGATATACGTCGCGTATAGCCGTACCGTATTGTTCATTGATCGTTATCTTACTACCGGCATTCAACATTACTACTGAGCCATCTGACAATTGAAAATTCTTTCTTTCGCCATTTGCAGATGTAAATGAAGTAGTAACTTGTTTTTTAGTACGAGTTAAATTAATTGCTAAATAACCTGCAACCAATATGATCATAGCCGCAGCAGTAAGCTTTAGCAGTATAGAAAAAATATTCCTTGCTTTCTTTTCCCCGATTATTTCTTTTTTTTCGTAAATATTTACAACAGGTGCAGGGGTATTTATATTTAATTTCTCTTTCAGCCGGGTTTCCTGTTCCCTTTGGTCAGCTATAGCAAGCGTAGTAAATATTTCATAATACTTTTTGCGTGCGGCTTCAATTTCTTCCCTGTATGCAGGATTCTGTTTCACCCATAATTCCCATTTGGCAGTATCTTCCGGTGATGAGCCTTTACAATAACTAATAAAAGATTCATCCAGCAATAAGTCCTCAGCATTCATTTTAGTGGGCATTCTTTGTGTCCATTTATTAAAGTAGAGTGCTGGGATAATAATTTTTACCCGGTAAAATGAAAATATTTTAAAAAATTATTTCTTCACAAGAATTGGTATAGAAATAAAATTCCATTTTGTCGTTTTGCGGTTGGTGAGAATACTATCCGTAGCAGGTTGCTACCAGTTCTTAAAAAGGATCAACAAAGCAGCAAGAATAACAGTTAGCACATGAGAAATAGCAATGTTATAGGATATATTTTCGCTTTCCATATTTAACTTTAGCGCCTTTAACGCCTCATGAATTTTATTGTAAACAGTGCGGTGAGCCAATCCCGTTTCTTCCACTATTTCATTATAACTTAACCCCTGATAAAATTTAAGTATGACCAACTCTTTTTCACGTGGCGGAAGAGAATTAATGCGATCCATGAGAAATTGGTTCAGGTATTTTTGCCCATCTTTAGCAATCATATTTTCTTCCGGGGTCATAGCCGTATTTATAAATTGATCAATATCTTCATCCCTTAAACCCGCGGCTCTTTTATCCTTTTTGCTATAGTCGCTAAGCCTTCTTAAAAATGAAGTTATGAGATAGGTTCTTACGTTATGCGCCATTTGCAGGCTGGTGCGCTTTTCCCATAAATAAAGAAATTGTTGTTGAATAGCATCTTTTACGAGATCAGCATCCTTAAATTGTTTTAATCCAATGAATAACAGACAATGGTAATATTCCCTGTACAATGCAAGGAACATTCCTTTGTCACCTTCCATTAGCCCTTTCCATATAGTTTCATCACTATACATATATTCAATATCATTTCCTGATAAACAAAATTGTTTCTCTAATACGGTTGACAACCATTCGGGTTAAGATGCTGCATAATATCATTCCATTTGTCTTCCTTATTTACTGAAGAAATACTTTGGCCCCAGTTTAATAATAAAATTCTTCGTACCGGTTTAAAAAACTATCTGTTTGATCATTGGCTTGAGTTTATTGGTATTCGAATCAACGGCTGATACTTACGAAGAAGTGTAAAAGTAAAAAAACAGAATAAGTAAAAGTAATTTTTCACAAACAAGCCATTAAAAAGAGTGAAAAAATTTCTTCTTAAGACAATAATATTTCCGGAATAAATTTATAATCTACTCTAACTACCCGGTACCAATTCTTTGAATTTTTAATTAGCAATAAAACCTGGCTTTTTACATAGCAAACCTTTCAACATCAATTTTGGTTGATGTTGAAATCAGTTTTTTCCGATATTAACTGAATTTCATGTTGTTGGTAATCGCGCTTAACGTGTGTGCTAATCCTCTATTAAATCCATGTACTTTATCATTTGCTGATGAGTAAGTACTCCCTGGTGATTGTTATCTAATTTCAAAACCTGTTCAAAAAAGCCTTTAGCCTTTTCTGTATATCCATTTCCCAAACCAAGATTTCCAAGCCCCATTAAATATAAGCAATGGATATTATTCAATAAATTTAAGTCGGCATCAAACACCAACAGGTCGGGCAGTGAGACAGCAAAGTAATCAATAGTGATTTTGTCATCAATGTGCAGCTTGCCAAAATCAATCAGGCGCTGAAAAATTTCTTCAGCCTTCTTACGGTTGTTCAATTTTATCCATGCCAGTCCCTGGTAAAATATTTTATCCGGTTGGGGATCATTATAAAAGATGGCCTGAACAGGTTCACTTATTCCCTGCGTGGCTGATTGATAATATTTTGTTGCTTCTTCAATATTGCCTGACAGATCGTTTGCCAAGCCTTTTAAAAAATGAATATCATTTTCCTGCGCACCCGCGAGCTTTCCTTCACCAAGATTAGATGGATAATTTTCTGCTTCCATCAATAATTGTAAAGCTTCCTGGTACTTGCCTTCATCAATAGATATTTTGGCAAGCTCAAGATGGCAAATTAAATATTGCTTGATCACTTTGCCTTCGCCACCTTCCCAGGGATGGAATTTATAATTGCTTAAAAGTTCTTTTGCCTTTTCATAATATCCGAGTTGATTGTACAAGGTTATTCTTTCAAGATACAGATCGTCCCTTTGGTCAACTAAGGATATATGTTCTTCTAAAAGATGTAATCTTTCCTGGTGATCTTTATTCAATCTCTTATACAATTGATCTAATTCCATCAACACGCGGGCATCTGTTTTATCTAATGAAAATGCCTTTTCCATTGAAGCCAATGCCTTATCCGGATCGTTTAATTTATTGTAATAAGCCAGGGAAAGATTCCGGTGAACCGTTGGAAAATTATCATTTATGTGTACCGATTGCTCCCAACATTCAATGGCTTCTTTATACTGCCTTTTGTCAAACCAAAAATTACCGAGATAATAAAAAGCCTTTGAATCATGAGGATTCAGCTCAATTGCTTTTTGAAAGACAAGCACATCTTCGATTTTATTAGGAAAAACAAAGTCTGGTGAAAGCATGGCTGCATTTTGAAAATGTGCTATTGCTTTTTGTTGATTTCCCGATTGCGAAGCAAACCAACCCAGGTAATATTTCACTAAAGTATTTTTATCATCGTAAGATTGATAAACATCCAGCAGTTGAATAGCTTCTTCATAAAGGCCTGCATGTGCATAATCAAAAGCATACTCAATAAAATTATTTGCATTGTTTCTGCTAATAATTTTTAAGTGATCCAATACTTCATCGGCGGTATGTGCGCTATCCTCCAATCTTTCCAACAACAAATATTTTTCAAACAGGCAACCAAAGTTGAATGGATCCAACTCCAGCGACTCATCAATACATGCTGCAGCCAATTGGTATCTACCCAGTTTTCTAAGAATAAAACATTTGATGTGCCTGGCTGTATGGCTGTGGTAATTTTTAATTAAAGATTTCTGAATAAATTCAAGAGCTTGTTCATAATCTTTTTTCATTGTGGCCAGCCTTGCAAGATTCAAATAACCGGCATGTTGCCATGCATCGTTCCAGGTACATTTATAAAAAGCATCGTAAGCCTCTTCATTTTTATTTTGCATTTTAAGCGCCCATCCAAGATTATAATAAGGCTCACCATCATACGGGTTGGGATTACGTTGTGTAATTGTTTCGATAGCCTTTTTAAAAAAAGGAACTGCTGTATCAAAGCGGCCCTGGCGCAGGTACCATAATCCCATAGCGTTGTTATTGCGTGCATCTTTAGGATCCCTTCTTAATGCTTCCTCATAATAATCGCTTGCTTTATAAGTAGCGTGGCGATATTGTTCAAGGTGAAGGCCCGTTAAAAAAAGCTGCTCATTATTTTCAACATCAATGGGTTGCCTTGCAGGCTCTGCGGGCGAGGGAACCTCCTGTTCCACATACTTTTCTTTCTGATAGCTTATTAGCTCCTTCCCTGTATCTGCATCTGTAATTACCAGCTTTATTTCTTCGGGCGCTGCTTCATCTTCCAGTGTTATCTTTTTTATATAGGGGTTTTCAGGTGAAGAAGAAATGGTTTCAGAGAATAAGTTTTTTTCATCTTTTATAAGATCTATTTTAATTTTTTCATAAACTGATGTTACATACAGAATAATTTCTGCTTGCTTCCCATTCACTTCAAGATTTACAACTACATCTTTGGTTGCATTCTTTACTATTCCTGCTTCGCAGTAAGGCATGAAATACTGCGTGAAAGTTTTTTCCTCGTAAGGTTGTATCCATGAAAAATCAGGTTGGTTGTCTGTATAAACTCCCGCCATCAGTTCTATGTAGGGGCCATCTTCATCCGTAAGGTTATCATCCCATGTGCGTCCGAACTTGCCATTACCCCATGTCCATTGTTTTTTACCCGGAGAAATATGGTGGTCGGCTACGTGCAGCAATCCGCCTTTGGTATCATGTTCATATCCGCCAATGAAATTGTATTTAGAACTAACAGCCATGTATGACGTAGGCACAGGAATATTTTTATACTTTGAAATATCGGTGCCGGGCGCATAATTTACTTTGTAATAAATGCCTTTTGCAATGGGGAATGAAGACACATCTCTTTTACCATGATCGTATACCGCATGAACATCAGGAGGGAAAACAGATTGATAGTAATCATTCACCTTAACGGCTGGATTAGCCCACCACAAAAATGTTTGCGGAAACGGAGTGCGGTTGTACAGTTTCCCCTGTATTTCAAGGTATGCTTTTCCCGGATGAAGCGTAAAGCCTGCCATACCTTTGGTTCTGAACATTTTTTCAACTTCGTTTACCCATACCGTTATACTGCCATCTTCATTTTCTTTTATGGTGAAATCAATAGGTTCAAATGTAGATGGCCTGTGGTGCTGCGGCCAGTTGAACTCAATGCCGCCGGAAATCCACGGCCCTGTAAGCCCAACCAATGCAGGCTTTATCACCTGGTTGTAATAAATAAAATGACGCTGCATCACTTTATCATAAGCCATTTGAATTCTTCCTCCCAGTTCAGGAAGGATCATTATTTTCAGGTAACAATTTTCAAGAAAAACTGCTTTATATATCTTGTCAATCTTTTGATCATCAATTTTTTCTATGACGGCATGAGGATAAACTACTCCACTGCTTCCCTGGTAAATTCTTTTTTCAAGGAACATAGGATTCTTTTCGGGTTTGCCTGCGGGATAGGTGGGAATGGTTACCTCTTCAACCCAGGCTTTTATTTCTTCGTTATTCATTAGGAATATATTTTATAAGCGGCAACGATCCGTTTAAATTTATTTTTTGCGGCCCCGGCAAAAGCGGAATACACTGCCAGGATTTGCCCCATCCCACCCCCCGTCCGACCGGGCCATCCGGGCGGGCTTCCCCAAAGGGGAAGGATACGCTTTTCAAAATTATTATTTTATCTTACTTTACTTAATGGAGTAAAATCTCATTCTAATGGATTATTTTACTAAGTTTAATCTTCAATGAAAGCTGTAATAAAAAAGAAAGAGGGTTTCCGGGGACAAAAAGCCATTGTAATTCCACGCCAGATACTATTAAAAGGATGTGAGAAAAATGAAATTATCAAGGGGCTGTATGTAACCGATATCGGGTATTATCCTAAAGCAGCGCACCATTACCGCGAACGGGCGCAGGGCGCAGAGCAACACATATTGATCTATTGCCACGAAGGAAAGGGGAATGTAAAAATCAGAAATACTGAATATAAAATGGAAGCCGGCGATTTTATAATGATCCCTGCAAAAAGATATCATTGGTATGCAGCAGACGAAGCAAATCCATGGACTATCTTTTGGATACACTTCCAGGGAATCATTGCTAATAAAATGGTTTCTTATATAGAAAAGAAAAAAGGATTAAAAGGATTTATCCGGTTCAAAGAAAAAAGCATTGAATTGTTCAATGAAATATATGTACAGTTAGAAAGAGGATACAGCAGCGACAACCTGATGTATGCCAATATGTGCTTATGGCATTTTTTTACCACATTCCTTTTTAATGAGAAGTATGATCTCTCGGGAAAATTAAGCAATAAAGATTCTATTGATGTAGCGATAGATTTCTTAAGCCTTCATGTTAATACCACACTATCTCTTGGGCAAATAGCACAGCATGTCAATTTATCTCCCTCACATTTTTCCTGGTTATTTAAAGAGAAAACAGGTTTTGCGCCAATTGAATATTTTAATCATTTGAAAGTTCAAAAAGCTTGTCAATACCTGCTATTTACCAAATTGAGGATAAAAGAAATCTCATTAGAACTGGGCATTGAAGATCAATATTATTTTTCAAGAATGTTTACGAAAGTAATGGGGCTATCGCCTAATGAATACAGAGAAAAGAGAATCCAGTAGTCTGATTTTAGTTAGTGATTACGGGAATACAAGCATGTACAGACCGCAGTTCCTTATTTCAAATCAAATAACTTTTCCGCATCCAGCCAGTTATTCATTCTTTCGTATTTTGTATCGGATATATTATGCGGAGCGCTAAACATGATGCGCCTTCCGTTAAAGACAGACAAATTAAAATCATGATCATCAATGAGCACATCGCCCTTTAATACGCTTTTGTCTCCACAGAATATTCTTCGTTTCCAGTGTATGAACGGGAAATGATGGTCAAGCCATTCGTATTTATCTTCAAAAGAAAAGGGAAACTCCATAGCCGCAGAAGCAATATATACCTCAAACCGGTTATTGAGTTCTTTGATTATTTCCCTGCTGTTCTCTATCACAGGCAGGTCTTTAAAAAATCCATTTCGCAACGGATATTCTTTTACAATCTTTCTACGCTCTTCGGGTACTATAGCATGAAGCTTTGTGCCCTGAAGGTCTGCTTTGTTAAAGCGTTCTCCAAAATCGCGCTCATACCATTCTAAAAAACGCTCAATGGTATCAGCGATCACATCATCCATATCTATTAGTATTCTCATTATAAATTTATTTGGTTAGTGGTGAGAGTGTGAGAGACTAAGGCGAGATAGGATTTTATCTTGGAACAGACTTTCAAAATTTCGAGAGCTTCGGTAGAAAGCCATTTCAATTCATTCTTGTCTCTATAATCTGTGTCCATAAAAAGTTCAAGCCAATAAATACATTCATCTGCTTCTTCTACCACAATGCAAACCTTGGAATACTTTTCGTTTTTTGACCTGCCCCGGCAAAAAGCCCGGAAATTGGCTCCTACCGGTGTGCCGGATTTACCGAATTGATATGTCATAATTTTTGTGGCAGTATTAAAAGGCATTGATTCGATAAATTTGAGCGTCCTCACTGCAAATTGTTGTGTACGCCTGCGAAACTGCTCATTAAATTCTGCATTAGTCATATCATTGAAATTTAAGTATTCTTGCCCTCTCACTCTCTCACCTCTTATTTAATTCCCACATAAGCAGCGAAGCAAACATTTTTATGCAAGATCTCTACGCTTTTAAAGCCTGTTCTCTTCATCAGGTCAAGTTGATAATTCAATGACCGAAGCGAATCTTCTTTATCAATATAGTCTAATACTTTGTACCGATATTCAGCACCACCTATCTTCTCCAGATAATCGCCATATTTTTCCCAAATAAGATCATTCATCTCTTCTGTTTCCTGAGTAACCAAATCAGAGATCATCAGGCATCCGCCGGGTTTAAGCAGATTAAACAATTTGGCAAATACATTTTCCCAATCAAAATCATCACGCAAATGATGCAATACGGCGCCTGCTAAAAGAATGTCGTAATGATTAAAAGGCAGATCTACTTCACGCAAATCTCCCTGCAAGATAATAACTTCGTGAGCCGACACCTCGGAAACTCTTGCATAAGCCTTATCCAACATTGGCTTGCTTAAATCAATTAATGTACAATGAAGGCCCGGTAGCTTTGATAACATTTTTAAGGTATAGTTACCTGCGCCGCAACCTATGTCTAACAGGTGCACTGAATGTGGATTTATTCTTTTAGCTGCTTCAGTAAGTAATTCTAAAGACAGATCTGCGTCTATGGTTGACTGTTGCCCTGTTTCGAGATTTGAAAACCTCTCCACATCTTTATCAAATCTTTCCCTGATCTCTGTAATGGTGGACTTATTCATTTTGTAAGAAATTAATTATTATACTGCGCAAGGGTTAAAACCGTGGATCTTTAGTTTGAAAAATTCACCGTCTTATTATAAAAATGCAAAGCATTTTTCCTTTGTGCTCTTTGTGCTTTTGTGGTAAAAAAACTTTTGCAAAGCAAAAGAAAAAACAACTGACCACCAGGGACACTAAGAGCACAAAGAATTATTTCTGCAAAATAACTTTATACGATATAATCGGCAAAATCTTTCCCTGATCTCTGTAATGGTGGACTTATTCATTTTGTAAGAAATTAATTATTATACTGCGCGAGGGTTAAAACCGTGGATCTTTAGTTTGAAAAATTCACCGTCTTATTATAAAAATGCAAAGCATTTTTCCTTTGTGCTCTTTGACCTTTGTGGTAAAAAAAAACTTTTGCAAAGCAAAAGAAAAAACAACTGACCACCAGGAACACTAAGAGCACAAAGAATTATTTCTGCGAAATAAACTTTATACGATGTAATCGGCAAAATCTTTCCCTGATCTCTGTAATGGTGGACTTATTCATTTTGTAAGAAATTAATTATTATACTGCGGTTAAAACCGTGGATGATTTTATCCGGTCACCCTCTCACTCTCTCACTCTCCGTCCTGACTTAACACCGAAAATAATTAAGTGAATAATACCAAAAGACAGCGAGAAATAGTACAAAGCAAAATCCTGTGTTTCGGAAGTATAGTGATGAGCGAAAGCCAGCCCTATCAATAATATGGCTAAAACAGTTCCGCATGTATTCACAATCTTATAAGCCTTTGCATCAAACAAACCTTTGTTTAGATAGCTTCTCTTCATTCCATAACCAACATATATATCAAGCCCTATGATCATCCACACTATTAAACGAATCCAGGTATCAAAAGGTAAAAACACCATCATACCAAGGCAAACCAACACACCCAGGATCGGGATTAAAGGCACAAGCGGCACTCTGAAAGCCCGTGGCGCATCCTTCATATATTTACGCATGATCATAACGCCCAGGCACACCAAAATAAATGCAAATAAAGTACCGATGCTCGTCATCTCGCCTACAATACGTCCCGGAACAAAGGCTGCAAACGCACTTACAAAGAGCATAAACAACAAATTGGATTTATAAGGAGTACGGTGTTTAGGATGGATCTGTGAAAATATTTTTGGCAGTAAACCATCAGTGCTCATGGAATAAAATACGCGACTTTGCCCAAGCAGCATTACCAGTATCACAGAAGAATATCCTAATAATATCGCTACAATAATAGCCGTATTTAACCACGGATAAGCAGGAATGACAAGGCCATCAGCCCCAACAGGCCCCATTTGTTTAATAGCAATTGCAACAGGCGCCAGGTCTGCGCTTCCGCCTACATTAAACATTTTATAATTGGCCACTCCTGTCATCACATAAGCAAAGAAAATATAAAGAACAGTACAGATAGCCAGTGAACCTAAAATACCTATAGGCATGGATTTTTTAGGGCTTTTAGTTTCCTGCGCCGCTGTGGATACGGCATCGAAACCGATATAAGCAAAGAAGACAACTGCAGCAGCCCGTATAATTCCCGACCAGCCAAAACTGCCGAAAGCGCCGGTATTTTTAGGGATCAATGGTTTTAAATTTTCAGGCCTTATATACTTGAAACCAATGATTACAAAAACAACTACAATTGATACTTTCAGCACTACTATAACACCGTTCACCCAGGCAGATTCATTAGTGCCCTTTATAAGTATCAACGACATCAGCGCTACAATGAACACTGCCGGCAAATTTAAAAAACCATGAACTACTTCCCCACCTGCCATTTGTACCGAATCAAAGGGAGTCATCATTAACTCCGGAGGCAAAGCCATGCCGAACGATTTAAATAATTCTCCAAAATACCCTGCCCAGCTTGATGCCACTGTAGCAGCTCCCACAGCATATTCCAGTACAAGGTCCCAACCAATGACCCAGGCGATGAACTCTCCCATCGTTGCATAAGAATAAGTATAAGCGCTTCCGGCCACAGGGATCATAGAAGCAAACTCGGCATAACACAACCCGGCAAAAGCACAACCTACAGCAGCTATAATAAATGATATCATAATACCAGGCCCGGCATAATTAGCCGCCGCCATACCGGTAATTGAAAATAATCCCGCACCGATAACTGCACCGATCCCCAAAGCAACTAATGAAAAAGGCCCCAATGTACGCTTCAAAGTTTGGGTTCCTGTTTCAGATGCTTCGCTCAATAAAGCGCTTATTGGTTTTCTGATAAATAAACTCATTGTTGTCGGGTTTTTTATAAAGATTTGGAAAAGTAAGGAATAAATCAAAAAATGCTGTAAAAAGATTTTATATGAAATAACCGAATCCTGACCTGTACAATAAAATCAGCCAAAAAATATTGATCATTTCAAACAATGTCCCAATGGTAATTTCAAAGGTTTGCTAAAAAGAAACCGGCGTTTCAGCCGGTTCATTTTTAAAAAAGTAAATTTCGCAGACAAATATATTTCCCGAAATTTTAATTATCTATCTCAGAAAGTTCTTTAATGTGACTACATATAAGTCACCTTCACAACAGTTCCGTCTCCCATGCAGGTGATGTACCAGGTATGGGCGTTTACCTGTTTAATTCCCACAGGCATATTAAGTGCATCTACCAAAACCGCTGATGCAGCGCCGTTGGTCAACATCAATTGGCCGGTACCATTATTAAAACCGTTAGGGAGTGCAAATGTTCCATAATGTAACACGAGATGGCCATAACTATTTCCTTCAGCAATATCCACCAGAGTGGTAAAGCCTTTTTGATAAACAGATACATTGCCGGATAATGAAACTTTATAGATCAATGCCTGTCCTTCCGGAAAAGGAAACCCTGTAAGAGTAGTCACCAAAAAATCATGTCCATCGAAAATGATACCGGTTGGCACACACTGAATTTGTGGAGGGCCTACCGGGGTGGGATTGGCAACACCAGGCAACTCTGCAACTACAGAATAGTTTCCGGCGCTTTTGCGATGGATGATGGCATTGGCTCCTGCATCTGTAATATAGATATCGCCATCCGGGCCTTTAATAAGATTATAGGGATGGGTATCCTGCGGGTTGCTTGCAAAAGGATATTTGATCACAAAGGCTCCTATATCTTCATAGGATAAAGTAGATGCTTCTATAGGAGCATCGCCTGGCTTGAACCCCGATACATTGGCTCTGTATAAATAATTTGCGGCAAGAATGTATAAGATTCCGCGATCAAAAAGAAGATGAGCCGGCCCTTCAGTTTCGCCTGAAGCTGCATTGGCAATAGATGATAAATGTACAATCGCATCGTACTTTGCGCCATTTGGCTTGATAACAACCACCTTGCCATCATTGTTGGCAGTGCCGGCTTCCGCTACCCAAATATTACCTCTTGCATCCACTTCTATTCCCATAGGCACCGTCAGTCCCGAAGCCACTGTGGTCGTTGATACGGTTGGATTGTGCGGCCCCTTGTAACATCCCGCAAAAAAGAAGATCAACACCAACGACAAAAAGCCTGATTTCAGCCAGGCATGCTGTTTTAATACAACTTGCATTTGTTTAATTTTTAAAAGTTAGAATATACAGTGTCAAAGAATTCCTTAAAATGAATCAGGAGTTAATATAGGCAGGCTGAATAATTAAAACGTTTAAGCCTTAGCGATGGGTGGTATTCAATGAATGTCTCGCCCGAATGTTAGCCAATTGAAAACTATAAGCGAAGGTAAATACAAAAAGTTGATATTTGTTCTTCTGCTTTAATATAAGCTGATGGCTGATAGCGAACAGCCGATTGCCTTTGTTACCGGCAGGACTATTATGCATGCTGCATTTTCGGCACAACAGGGACAAGTCCGTGTTTTGCCATAACGAGCTTTAACCTTTGAAGATCCGGAAGGCCACCTGCATTTACTATTTCGGCAACTTCCTTAAAGAAAATAGAACTAAGCAGCGCCGGAGTAATTACTGCCAGCCCTTTGGCATCCACTTGTTTTAGATTGTCAAACCCATGTACGGCGCCACGGGGTATGAAACAAGTCTCGCCCGGCTGAATGTCTATAGCTTCACCATCAACCGTAAAAGTTAAAGTGCCCTCTAAACCATAAATGGTTTCATCATAATGTTCGTGGTAATGAGAGATAGGTACCTTTGCGCCAACCGGCACTGTAAATTCAAACATGGCTGCAGACCCGTTTGTATCTGCTGCTTCCAACAGGAAATCAATAATGATTTGACCTGCTTTGATAGTTTCTCTTTTCATATCATTTATTTTTTAGAGCATAAAACTATATTGGCCTTACAGCAAAGCCCTTGATTTCAGATAAGAAATTATTTTTCGGCAATTTTTTTTCTGATGCGGCTCAAAGTTTCAGGAGTCATGGCTAAATAAGCAGCAATTTGATACAACGGTATCCTTTGCAGCAAATGAGGTTCTTCTTCTACAAACCGCAGGTATTTTTCTTCAGGCGTTTCAACAGTGGCTTCAGCAAGACGTTTTTTCAGCATATAATTCGTGTCTTGCTGCGCCCTTATAAAACCCAGCGTGAAAGATTGAATTTGAGAAATAGCATACACCCAATTTTTTTGATTGATAGCCTGAAGTGTACTGTCTTCAAGCGCCTGAACATATAGTTCGGTTGGCTTATTATCAAGAAAGCTTACCAGTTCACTACACCACCCGTCTTCTATTTTAAAATAAATGGTACGTTCTTCGCCATTGTTATTAATATAATATTGCCTTAGGCAACCTTTTTCAACAAAGTAAACCTGCCTTACGATTTCACCGGAGCGATAAAGGTGTTCATTCCTTTTTACATGTATGGTTTCAAATAACTGAATAACTTTTATTAACTCTTTATCAGAGAGTTTATATACCTGTTTGAGTTGAACTGAAAGAGGAGAATCATTCATATTTATTTTTAAGCTGGGTATTGCCGATAAAACAAAGGTAGCCGGTGAATGAACTATATAATAAATTATTTTTTGAAGGATTTAAAATTTTTAAAAAATGAGTTTTCAAGATCACGCAAAAAAAGCAGAAAGTGTGCCTTCCTGCTTTTAAGTTATTAGCTGCTTTTCTTTCTCCCGCTATGAGAGTGTTCCCCTCCGCGCTTCGATGCGCCGGGAGAATTGGAAATTTTTGCAGCCCTTTCTTTACCCATTCCTTTGTCACGCAAGGCTTCGTACTTGTCGTCATCCTTTACGTGCTTATGATCTTTATGTGCCATGACAAATAGGGTTTAGTTGTTCTTTTTCAACACAATATTTTTGCCAACTTTTTTAAATGATGAAGGCTAAAACATTGCATGAATAACTACAACATTGTATGAATAACAGGGTTAAACAAAAATTTAGGTAAGATTATTGCGAAGCAAAAAATTAAACCATTCATGATGAAAAGTAAAGCAAGCATTAAAAGCCATCCCCTGCATCCTATTTTGGTAAGCTTTCCTATTGCGTTCCTGGTGGGAACATTGATTGCTGATCTGATTGCGAAATTTTCAGATAATGAAAGCTTCTGGCAATTGGGATATTATCTTGAGATTGCCGGAATTGTAAGCGGGTTACTGGCCGCCATACCAGGCGTAGTAGATTATTATTTTACTGTTCCACCCAAAAGCTCTGCAAAGAAAAGAGGTATGAAACATGCTTTGCTGAATGTATCTCACCTCATTCTTTTTTTTATTGCCCTGATGATAAGAAGAAATGAAGATGCTGATTTTAATGTAGTAATAGGCCTTGAAGTAACAGGAGTCATATTAATTAGCATCGCCGGCTGGTTGGGCGGCACTTTAGTGTATCGCAACCAGATAGGTGTAGATCTAAGATATGCAGATGCAGGAAAATGGAAAGAAGCCTATTGTAATGATACAACAGAACCCATAAAAGTAGCCACTGCCGAAGAGTTAAAAATTAATCAAATGAAATTACTTCATGTAGGTAGTAAAAGAATTGTACTTGCAAGAACGGAAAAATCCTATGTAGCTTTTGATGACCGTTGTACACATAAAGGTGGTTCATTAGCAGGCGGTGCAATGATCTGCGAAACGGTTCAATGCCCATGGCATGGTTCACATTTTGATGTAACTACCGGTGCAGTAAAAGCCGGCCCTGCAAAAGAGGCTATTAAAACTTATTCAGTGTCTGAAAAAGGAAGGCATATTTTCTTGCAATTGGGATAATTATTTCTAAAAAAATTTTAGAAATAATCTTTCCAATAAAAAAACCTGCAAATGTTGAATTGCAGGTTCTATGATTTTGTGGAGCTGCAGGGATTCGAACCCTGGTCCAAACACATCCGCCGTAAGCCTTCTACATGTTTATTTTTGCATTACTTGTCGGGAAGAAGCAGGGGCAAAACAAACCAATCTTTTCCTTAGCTGAATGGCCTTAAGCAATTGTCACAGCCTTCAATCGCCGCAGCCTGTTTTATTTTGAGTCGGCGGAAGAGCATGGCAACAGGCCTGGCCAGCTCAACGGCCCTAATGGAAGCGAATCTATCGATTACGCAGCCATGGCAAAATTGTTATTGCCATTTAGAGTTTTCGTATTCAGATTAAAGCGCTAATTACGCAACGCGCTACATGCTTATACTTACAAAGAACTATGCTGTCAAAACCGGTCAGCCCCTGGAATAATAACAACCGCAAATCTACGTAAAAAAGCTGAAGGCTCAGGCGGCTGTAAACGGTATCTTTATTGGGTTTGTTATTGAGTAATAAAAGTTGCTGATGCATTGCATTTTAGTAGTCATGCCTGCGGTAAATTTTATAAGTATGCTGGTCAATAATATGGTTTCAATGTTTTTTTTAAATGAAACCTGCTGATGATGCCTGGATAATTCAACAGTATTTTACAATCTTTCCATTACCACACGCTTTGTTATCTCGGCAAAAATGAGGTAAGTGATTATTATCGCAAATACGCTTAAAAAGATGCTGGCAGGCAAAGGAAACAATTCAAAGTTTTTCGCAAAAGGTAAATAAGGAATTACAATACATACGATAAATGTAAAAAGGCTTGATAGCTGCAAATATTTTGACGGCTTGCTCCTGAAAAATAAATACCTTGTTCTCAGCACAATGAGAATTAAGATTTGCGACAAAAGGCTTTCCATAAACCAGCCCGTTCTAAAGATTTGCGGGCTTGCATGAAAATAATAGTATAAAACGCCAAATGTTATAAAATCGAACAGAGAACTCTGCAACCCGAAAATGATCATAAACCGGCGGATGTATTTTATATTCCATTTGCGTGGCGTTGTTACAAGCTCCTTATCTACATTATCTGATGCGATGGCAATTGCAGGCAAGTCGCTTAAAAAATTATTTAATAAAATCTGTACAGGCAATAATGGCAGAAAGGGCAGCATTACAGAGGCAATGGCCATGCTTATCATATTACCAAAATTAGCGCTCGTGGTTACATAAATATATTTCATGGTATTCATGAAAGTTTTTCTGCCTTCTTCAATACCCTCTCGGATCACATCAATGTTTTGGTCGAGCAAAACAAGGTCGGCGGCTTCTTTTGCAACATCTACAGCATTATCAATGGATATTCCTACATCAGCAACTTTTATAGCATTGGCATCATTAATGCCATCTCCCATATAACCCACCGCATGGCCGGTTTGCTGCAGCGCCTTTACAATCCTTTCTTTTTGTTCCGGCACCACTTCTGCAAATACATCTACCTGCCTTGCATTCATGCGTAACACATCATCACTCATGTTTTCCATATCACTTCCCGTAATGATTTTTTCTGCATTTAATTTGACTTGCGCTGCAAGGTGCTTTGCTACAAAATAATTATCGCCTGTAATGATCTTTAAGGAAATACCCGTTTCCTTCAGCCGGTTTATTGATTCTATAATTCCTTTTTTGGGTGAATCAGATAATGCAAGAAGGCCAAGAAATATCATATCTTCTTCATCGTCTTTATTAATGACCGGATCATCACTTACGTCTTTATAACAAATTGCAATTACCCTATAGCCCTGCCCGCCCAGGCTCTCATATTGTGTTTGAATGGATGTTTTTATTGCATCATTTATGGCTTGTATTTCATGGGCAGCGCTTTCAACTTTTGTACAAACAGCGAGTACATTGTTTACTGCGCCTTTTGTAATCATGATGAGCCTGTTATCTTCTGTAACAGCGATGCTTAGCCGCTTACGTTGAAAATCGTAAGGTACTTCATCAATCTTTTGATAGGTATCTATATTTATACCTGAAGCGTTTTTAATGGCTTCATCAATCGGATTATAAAATCCTGTTTGGAAAGTTGCATTTAATAAGGCGTACAGCAGAACTTTGTTATTTTGTTTTCCGTTGTAATCAATAGCGGCATTAAGCTTTACAATACCTTCTGTAATGGTGCCGGTTTTATCGCTGCACAAAACATCAATCTCACCAAGATTTTGAATAGCGCTTAGTTTCTTTACAATCACTTTTTTATTTGCCATCCGTTTGGCGCCGGCAGCCAGTGCAATTGTAATTATCGCCGGCAATAACTCAGGAGCCAGCCCGACAGCCAAAGCCAGCGCGAATAAAATAGAATCGAATAAAGGTTTATGGAGTGAGAGGTTGATAATTAAAATAGCAACCGAAATAACGATAGTCAAATACATGAGCAGGTAGCCAAAGCTGGTTATGCCTTTTTCAAAGGCTGTGGGCGCCTGTTCTTTTTGAAGAGAATACCCGATCTTTCCAAGAATAGTTTTCTCTCCCGTGGTCACTGCAAGCACAATAGCTGTTCCGTTGATAACACTTGTGCCTTTAAATACTGCATTGGTAACTTTTGATAAAGGTGCGGTTACAGTACAACTACCATTCGATTTCTCCGCAGGGAAAGACTCACCTGTAAGTACAGATTCATTTACATGCAAGTCGTTTGATTGAATAATGTAACAGTCGGCAGGAATAATATCTCCGGCGTTCAATAAAATAATATCTCCGGCAACTACTTCATTTACCGGGATTTCTTTTTCGATGTTATCCCTTTTTACAGAGGCTTTGTTGTGCACCAACTGGTGAAGCTTTTCAACGGCACGCCCGGCACTTCGTTCCTGGAAAAAACCCAGGATACCTGTGAGCAATAAAACAACAAGAATGATTATGCTTTCTGAATATTCGCCCAAGATAGTTGAAAGGATAACAGCAAAGACCAATAGTAATATTAACGGGTTTTTATACTGGGATAAGAGCAGTATTAAATCGTTTATCCACGGCTTCCTGATTTTGGTTGTACCTGCGTGCTGCAGTTGTTTCCGGTAAGCTTCAGCTTCGGTTAGTCCTTCTGTGGAAGTATTTAATTGCCGGTATAGTTCAGTTGCAGTATGCGTCCAGAAAAAATCCAACGGTAATGATCATTTAAATGAATGATAAAGGCTCTTTTGAAGATGAGTATTTACAATTTTGAAAAACTGGCCGGTAATACTGCGGCTGAGAACATTCCTTTTGCCATCAATATTTTATTTGCTGTGCTATAATTACAATGCATTTCATTTGCCTCCATCAGTTGCACAATTTTGGATCATATCTTCTCTCAGCTCTTTTATTCTTTTCTTTGCATCATTGACAATTTCCTTTATTTCTTCAGTCATCTTTTTTCTTTTAGTATTCCATTTATCCACCGTCCTTTTTCCTTTCCTGGTAGATGTAAAAAAAATAATAGCGCCAGCAATTGCTACGCCGGCAGCAGCCATGCCCAGGAACAGATTTTTATTTGCTTTCATAAAAAAAAATTTATAGTTCAAAATTAAATTAAGTATTATAACAGGACAATGACCACTCTTGGGTATTGCTGGCTAATGTACGCCAACCGGAGCCATGTTGGGAATTAGCCTGCAGGCGTTTTTCGGTTTTCTTTTTTGGTTTTGTCTATCCATATATACACGGCATAGGTTACTGTTATCAAAAACAGAACTACAAAGAAATATTTGTATTGCAGAATGAAATGGTGGAAATAAGCGCCCACCAAAATATAAGCACTCGCAATGCAAAGTTTCAAAGGAATAAATTCTGCATTGGTCCAGGTTGTTTTTAGCTTGAAGAAGTTCATGACAGAACGTTTTTGATATACGAAATGTACAATTTTTTTCCTGTTATAATTTATTGCTGCGCCCTAATATTGCTACAGCTAAAGAATTTGTACTAAAGGTATATTGCCCATTTTCTCATATTCCGCTTTCCTGATATTTTCAATTCCTTTTAATATTGCGTCAGGATTAAAAGAAATACTGTTTATTTCTTCGTCCACTAAGAATTGGGCAAATTCCGGGAAGTCGCTTGGCGCCTGACCACACAACCCTATTTTCCTTCCGGCTTTTTTAGATTTGGCGATCATACCCGCAATCATTTCTTTAGGTGCTTCATTTTGTTCGCTGAATAAATCGCTTACAATAGCGGAATCGCGGTCTATACCGAGAGTAAGCTGTGTAAGGTCATTGGAACCGATAGAAAAACCATCAAATATTTTTGCAAACTTCTCTGCTAATATTACGTTGGCGGGTATTTCTGCCATCACATAAATTTCCAGGTCGTTGACACCTTGTTCCAATCCAAAACTTTTCATTACGTTAATCACTTTTTTCCCTTCGTCAATAGTTCTGCAAAAAGGAATCATCACTTTCACATTTGTCAAACCCATTTCTTCTCTCACCTTTTTTATAGCCTCACATTCAAGCCGGAAACCTTCTTTATACAAATCGTTATAGTACCGTGAAGCCCCACGGAAACCAAGCATCGGGTTTTCTTCCTTTGGCTCAAAGTCCTTTCCACCGATAAGATTGGCATATTCATTGGTTTTAAAATCACTCATTCTCACGATCACATCTTTAGGATAAAATGCAGCGGCGATCGTAGCTACGCCCTGTGAAAGCCGGTCAACGAAATATTTTTCTTTATCAGGGTAATGGTGCGTCAGTTCTTCAATTTTTTGTTTAGCTGCTGCATCTTTCAGTTCATTAAACTTCACCAATGCCATCGGGTGAATTTGTATGGAATGCGTAATAATAAATTCAATACGCATCAGCCCCACGCCATCATTCGGGTAAAACGACAATTCAAATGCCTTGCCCGGATCGCCAACGATCAACATTACTTCAGTGGTTTCCGGCTTTCTTATAGATGAAAAGTCAAGTTCGGTTATTTTAAAATTTAATTTTCCTTTATATACAAAACCTGTTTTCCCTTCGCTGCATGAAATGGTGATCATTTCACCATCATTGATTTTATGGGTAGCGTCACCGCAGCCGACAATTGCAGGCGCACCCATTTCCCGTGCTACTATGGAAGCATGGCTGGTTCTGCCGCCTTTATTGGTAATAATGGCAGAGGCTTTCTGTAAAATCGGATCCCAGTCAGGGCTGGTAGTGTCTGTAACAATTATTTCACCAGCCTCTAATTTGCCGGCTTCATCAGGCGAATGTAAAATTCTTGCTACGCCGGTGGCTATTTTGGAACCAATGGCTTCGCCTTGCGCCAGCGCAATTCCCTTTTCCAACAATTTATATTCTTTCACCAGCAAAGGATTCTTTCGGGAGTGAACCGTTTCAGGCCTTGCCTGGATGATAAAGATTTCATTGGTGATACCATCTTTTGCCCATTCAATATCCATTGGCTTCTGATAATGCTTTTCTATCACCAAAGCCCAATTGGCAAGTTTCATAATTTCTTCATCGTTCAGTACAAAGCGTTCCTGCTTTTCTTTTGGAGTGTCGGTATTAATGATAGATTCAGTTTCATCAAAACCGTAAACCATGGTTTTTGCTTTGTCGCCTAAGTTCTTTTGAATAATGGCATTTTTACCCTGAAGCAGAGTAGGTTTAAAAACCAAAAATTCATCCGGTGTAACAGTACCCTGTACAATGTTTTCGCCTAATCCCCACACGCCGCTAATATGTACAATATCACGAAAGCCTGATTCAGGTTCCAGTGTAAAGATCACGCCGGATGAAGCTTTATCCGAGCGAACCATTTTCTGAACACCCACGGATAATGCTACTTTCTGATGGGCAAATCCGTTTTCTTCCCTGTATTTAATGGCACGGTCGGTATAAAGCGAAGCGAAGCATTTTTTTACGGCATTCAGCAAAGCCGCCTCTCCTCTGATATTCAGGTAACTTTCATGTTGCCCTGCAAAGCTTGCCTGTGGCAGATCTTCAGCAGTAGCGCTGCTTCTCACAGCTACTTCACAGTCATGTCCGCCGCATAGTTCTTTATATGCCTGCACTATGAAAGATTGAAACGTTGGAGAAAGCTCACTGGCAAGTATCAGTTCTCTTGCTTTTGCACCGGTTTCATTAAGATTAGCATAACTGTTCCTGTCTAACTGGTGCATCAGGCTATCCAGTTTTGAATGCAAAGCGTTTTGTGTAAGAAACTCTTCAAAGGCATAAGCGGTGGTAGCAAACCCATCGGGCACCGGAATACCTTTTGAAGAAAGCTTTGAAAACATTTCGCCTAAGGAAGAATTTTTACCGCCCACTTTTGCGGTATCGCCAATCCCAATCTCGTTAAATTTTTTTATGTGGATATTCATAATAATTAGTTGTCTGCCGGATGCATCGCCATAACAGGAATATGGCTGTGAAGAACGAATTGCTTTGAAATGCTTTTGTGAGCCAGCTTTTCCAGTAATCCGTGTTTCTTTGGCAAGGTGATCAATAAATCAATATGATTCTTTTCAACAAAGCTGATGATACCTTCATCTGTATTTTCACCGGTGATTAAATGATATTGCGGTTTCAGAGGCGCCAGCAATTCCTGAAGCATGCCGGATTCAAAAACCGTATCGGGCTGGTAGGATTCTTCTTTACCGGAATTGATCACATGCAGTTCGGCATGGAAATCATTTACAAGCTGTTTTATTTCCTCAACCGGTGTGGAGTCTATCACTTCAGTAAAATCGCAGGCGAGGCATACCTTTTTTATTTGTGAAAATGCGGCGTGAGGCGGTATTGTGATCAGCGGCCACATCAGGTGTTTCATGGCGTAAACTGTATGCCCGCCAAAAAACACACGTTCCGCAGCAGTAGTACCCTGGCTACCCATAACTACTGCATAAGGCTTTATCTCTTCACAAATTTTTTTCAGCTCATAAAAGAAAACACCGGTAGTGAGCCTGCTTTCGATCGTAAGGTTGCCGCCTGTTCTTTTTATTAATTGCTCTTTCAGTGCGTCAATCCTTGTTTGATCTTCCTCTGCAGTTAGGGGCACTTCGAGATAGGCAGCCACCTGGATCTGGAGAATATGTACCAGAACTAAATTGGCATGAATTGCCAGAGCCATGTCTGCCCCATAATTAGCTGCGTTGAGGGCTGCATCAGAAAAATCTGTGGCTACAATGATCGTTTTCATAAATTTTTTTTATTGTTAATAATTTCTGATCAGCGCTATTTGATCATATTCCTGTAAAAAGCCATTGCTTACCAATTCTACATTCCCGCCATTTTCCAAAACCTTTTCTATCAATTCATCTACCGGGTTCTTTATGCACGAAAATTTATTGTACGATCCGGCCATTTCATAATTCAATGTATTTTTTTCTTCATGGATGGTATCATATAAATATCCTTTTTCGATAAGTAAAATTTGCCCTCTGCGATTCATTACTTCCTGCCATACATTTGCCATTCCCGATACAAGCATATTTTTATTTGCAGCTTCTTCCAGTTGGCCCAGTAAATATTTTTGTTTTATTTTTTGCCAGTCAACAATGCACAGGTCCAGTATCTTTTTAAGATATTCCAGAGAGGATTCTTCATAATCACCTTTCATATATTCAACAATGGCTTCATGGTGGCTGGTTATATTTTTGAATTGTGTGAATAATTCTTCCGTGCCCATTACAAATACCGGCAGCCTGCTGTATTTGAGAATGATATCAAGGGAATGGTCAACATGGCGTAAAAATGTTTTCATCGCCATTTCATGCGCGGCAGTATCAGGAAGGCCAATCTGATCCGGCAGCTCTTCCTGGCTGGTATTTTCAGGAACCATACTTTCGGGTATGATCCTTACGAAGCTGTTTGAAGCGCTTAGAAATATCCGGCTTTCCTTTTCTTTTAATAACAGGATATGAAATTGCAGCAACTGTTTTTTGCTATACACAAGGTCGCGGATCTGCAGCGATTCATTTACAATCACCTGCTCTTCCACATCTATATTGAGATAATATACTTTCTCAAAAACCGGCGAAACAAAAATAGCAAGGCTTTTCTTATGCGTGCTGAAATTCAGGTTCCTGATAATGGCCTTCAGCTTTTGAATTACAAGCATTGACATTTCGCCCGGATATTTATCATTTAATTCACTTACTGCTTTATTGGTTGCTTTTGCCAACAAGAATGTTAATTTGCTTTTCATTCCCATCTTGGGATCAAACGGAAGAAAGATCGAGACCGAGGGAAAACGGTAAACGGAATTGATTCCCGGCCTCTTTATTCTTTGTATTGCAACCCGTGGTTCGGGCATTACCTGGTAATTCATAACGGAATTGTTTAATTATCAAAAACTGGTTTCACCTTATTGTCATAATATTGATATTCGTCTCTAAAAGATGGATTCTTTTTATTGGTACGCTTTTTATTGAATGCTTTTATGCTTCCAGTATTACTTTCAGCGCCTTTTCCCTGGCGGCATCGCCAAACGTTTTATAAGCCTCAATGATCTGTTCCATCTTAAAATGATGTGTGATCAATTTTTTGGCGTCCAGCTTTCCTGACTGCACATTTTTGAAAAGCATCGGCGTGGTAACTGTATCTACAAGGCGGGTGGTAATGGTAATATTCCTTGACCATAATGTTTCCAAATGCAGTTCAACACTTTTACCATGCACGCCAATGTTGGCAATACATCCGCCCGGTGCGATAACAGACTGGCATAATCCAAAAGTAACCGGGATGCCCACTGCTTCAATGGCCGTATCCACACCTTTTCTGCCGGTAAGCGCCATTACTTTTTCAATGGTATCTTCCTTGCTGCTGTTGATTATGCTTGTAGCGCCAAACGTTTTTGCTACCTGCAGCCTGTTATCATCTACATCTATCATAATGATCTGGGCGGGCGTATAAAACTGAGCAGTGAGCAATGCTGCTAACCCGATAGGCCCTGCACCTATGATGGCTACCGAGTCGCCCGGTTGTATTTTTCCGTTCAGTACGCCACATTCAAAACCTGTGGGCAGAATATCGCTTAACATTACCACCGCTTCTTCGTCAGAGCCTGCGGGTATCGGGTACAGGCTGTTATCAGCGTATGGTATTCTTACATATTCAGCCTGTGTTCCGTCAATCATATTACCCAATATCCATCCGCCTTTTACGCAATGCGAATACATGCCTTTTTTACAATACTCACATTTGCCGCACGAAGTGATGCAGGATATCAGCACATGATCGCCTTTTTTAAAATTGGCTACACCGCTTCCGGTTTCCTCAATAATACCTACCCCTTCGTGGCCTAATGTTCTTCCGTCGGTAACTGTTGGCACGTCGCCTTTCATAATATGAAGATCAGTACCGCATATCGTGGTTTTAGTGATTTTGATAATCGCGTCTGTAGGCTCCTGGATAGCAGGTTTGGGCTTTTCTTCCCATGATTGCTTACCGGCGCCATGATAAACGAGGGCTCTCATAAAAACTTATTTTAATAATTAAAGGATATTGTAAAGGTGAATTGGAACCAGCTCCGAAACGATGATGATTGTCAGTATTAAAGATGATCCTGATTGGTATGCACTGATGATAGCAAACGTTTGAAGAGGATGGCTTCAATCATTTATATTTTTATTATTAGTTGTTAGTAAATTTGCAATCGCAATTTTTAAAATGAGCACTTCTGTAAGTACTTTAGAGAACAAAATAGAAAGAACTGTTTATCCTATTTTATTCGCTATCAGCTTTTCACATTTATTAAACGATACGATACAATCCTTAATCCCTGCGATTTATCCGATATTAAAAAGTAATTATGATTTGTCATTTTCCCAAATAGGCTTGATCACGCTTACTTTCCAGATGGCAGCATCGCTCTTGCAGCCCTTTGTAGGTTTATATACTGATAGAAAACCACAACCTTATTCTTTAGCGGCAGGAATGGGATTTACATTGGTAGGGCTGGTTATTTTATCTGTATCACACAACTTTCACCTGGTTTTGCTTTCAGTGGCTTTGGTGGGTGTAGGGTCTTCCATTTTCCATCCTGAATCTTCAAGAATGGCCCACGCCGCAGCAGGAATGCAACCGGGGCTTGCGCAATCTATTTTTCAATTAGGTGGCAATTTAGGAAGTTCTATTGGCCCTTTGTTAGCGGCATGGATCATTGTTCCACATGGCCAGATGAGTATTATCTGGTTTTCATTGATTGCGCTTTTGGCTATTTATGTCTTAACTAAAGTTGGCAACTGGTATAAGGGGCATTTGGTAAGAATATCATCCGGTAGAAAAAACAGATCGTCCGTTTTACATCCTGCATTCTCCAGGCGTAGAGTAGCTTTTTCAGTTGGAATACTTTTAGTTCTGATTTTTTCAAAATATTTTTACCTGGCCAGCCTTACGAGCTATTTTACTTTTTATTTGATTAATAAGTTTAACGTAGGAATACAAACGTCTCAAATTTATTTGTTTGTATTTTTATTCTCAGTGGCCGCGGGCACGTTGTTTGGCGGACCGCTGGGCGATCGTTTTGGCAGGAAATATGTGATCTGGTTTTCTATACTTGGTACTGCCCCTTTTGCTTTGTTGCTACCTTATGCTAATCTTTTCTGGACGGCAGTATTAGTTGTTCCGATTGGGGTCATACTGTCTTCTGCATTTTCTGCTATACTTGTTTATGCACAGGAATTGATCCCTGGCAAGATAGGATTAGTATCCGGTTTGTTCTTTGGTTTTGCTTTTGGGATGGGCGGGATAGGATCGGCTTTGTTAGGGAATCTTGCAGATAGAACCAGCATCGTTTATGTCTTTCATATCTGTTCTTTCCTTCCATTGATCGGAGCTATAACCGGCTTTCTGCCTAATATAGAGGGCACGCGCAAGAGAAAGAAAAAGGAACTGTGAGTGATGAGTGATTGAATGCAGGTTTCGCTACTATTCTATGAGATTTTCATTTAGTTCTAATATGCATATCATTTGACGAAATCCCGGTTAATAATTTCTCAATCTTACAAAAGCTTCCATAGCTGCGTATTTGGTAAGCCCAAGGCTTGCATATAAATTGGCTGTATTGGCATTTCTTTCTTCTGCTCTTTGCCAGAATTCCCGTTCATCACTTCCCTGGAAAGGCACAGAATCTTTTTGTGACTGATGGATAAAAATTCCATAGCGTTTTTTTCTTACCTGCTCGGGGCTCATAGGTACAGCCATTTCAATTTCAGAAATAGCCCATTCCTCCCATGCACCTTTATAAAGCCAAACATAACAATCATTCAACCATTCATTGTCTTTTTCGTTTTTAATTACTTCAAGCGCCGCCAGAACTATATCAAGGCAAACCTTGTGAGTACCATGAGGATCAGCAAGATCGCCGGCGCAGAAAATTTGCTGAGGTTTTATTTTACGCATAAGCGCCACCGTTAGATCTACATCTTCTTTGCCCATTGGCTTTTTTTCAATAGTGCCGGTTTCGTAAAAAGGAAGATTCATAAAATGGATTTGATCATCTTTAAGCCCCACATACTTACAGGTAGCGCGCGCCTCGCACCGGCGTATTAATCCTTTTATTTCTCTTATTTCTGGGCTGTCCTGTTCGCTTGATTTTTTATGTTCTAAAAAATTAGAAGAAGATTCAAATATTTTTTTACTAATGGTATCATCAATATGAAATATTTTTTCAAAACCTACGGCAAAATCGAGGAATCTTGTCACAAACTCATCAGTAACGGCAATATTTCCACTGGTTTGATAAGCCACATGTACATCATGCCCCTGATCGTGCAGGCGCATAAAAGTGCCTCCCATGCTTATAATATCATCATCAGGATGAGGAGAAAAGATCAGGACTCTTTTAGGATAAGGCTCACTTCTTTCCGGATGGTTGGGCATGATGGCATTTGGTTTTCCACCCGGCCACCCGGTAATAGAATCGCGAAGCATATAGTAAACTTCAAGATTAATTTCGTAAGCATTTCCTTTTTCTACCAGAAGATCGCTTAATCCAAATTCATTATAATCATGATCAGTAAGGCTCAACACCGGCTTGTTTAATTCAGTAGCCATATTGATTACGGCACGCTTAATAATTTTTGGCGTCCATTCGCATTCGCCCGCAAGCCACGGAGATTTGAACCGGGTGAGTTCCGAGGCGGCATCTTCATCCAGTACAAAAGAACAATGATCGTGATGTTGCAATAAAGACGCGGGGATTTCTTCGGTAGGCTTGCCTTCTACTGCTTTTTGAATCACGGGAGCTTTTGTTTTGCCCCATGCCATTAAGATGATACGGCGTGATTTCAGGATAGTGCTAATGCCCATGCTAATAGCCATTCGCGGCACTTCAGACATATTGCCAAACTCGCGTGAATTGGCAATCCTTGTTGAGTTGTCTAAAGCGATCAGCCTTGTCTTTGAGTATATGGTAGAGCCTGGCTCATTAAAACCAATATGGCCATTGATGCCTATTCCGAGTATCTGAAGATCTATGCCGCCTGCTTCTTCAATCTTTCTTTCATAATCGGCACAATGTTCTTTGATCTTATCTTTAGGAACCATGCCGTTGGGTAGAAAATAATTTTGCGGATCAATATCGGTTTGTTCAAATAAATATTTGCGCATAAAATAATGATAGCTGTTAAGCGCATCAGCTTCCATTGGATAATATTGGTCGAGATTAAAAGTGATCACATTTTTAAAGCTTAAACCTTCTTCGTTATGCATCCTCACCAATTCTTCGTACAGGGATTTAGGCGTAGATCCCGTTGCAAGGCCAATTACAGCTTTTTTACCTTGTGCATTTTTTTCTTTAATAAGAGTTGAGATCAACTGAGCAACATACGTTGAACCTTCTTTTGGGGTTTTAAAAATCTCTACAGGGATTTTTTCAAGTGAATCAGAAAAATTGGTATTCATTATAATACTTATTGATTTGTTTGTTTTGTCGTTGAATTTATCTTTTTGTATTTGGCTCCGGCAAAAATATGGCTTTTAAACGTTTGCATATAGTTTTCAGGTGAGTACTTCAAAAAGTTTCAGCGCGGTATAAGTAGGGTAGCTATGACGATATAGAGGCGACCGTACACAACGAACAAAAATGGATGAAAATAGCAAGTCCTTGCAGATCATTGTTTATCGTAGAATTTACTTAAGCATCAATGTGATCTATGAATAACTGATGCTTCTTTTTTTAAGGAAAGGCAATGAAATGCTCACAATTCATCCAAATCCTGATCAGAAATTCTGTTTTTTAAATGCAGGATTTCTTTTTGCATTTGTTCTACCTTTTCTAAAAGATGATAAATAGCTTCTATTCCTTCCAGGTTAATATCAAGATCATAATGCAACCGCACCAGCTTTTCCAGTTTTTGTATCTCATCAGCAGGGATATAAGCAGATTGCTCAACTGATGTAATGCTTATTAAGCCTGAATCTTCCAGAGAATTGATAAAAGAATATTCCACATTGTGGTATATGCAAAAATCTTTTGCCGGTATTAATTCATCTTTGTCCATATCAAAAGTTTAAGATGATAATTTTGATAATTCAGTAAATAATTCTTTTTGTCGTGCCGTAAGGTTGGTAGGAAGCTTCACATTCCATGTGATGTACAGATCACCAAATTGCCCTTCTTTTTTATACACAGGGAAACCCTTTCCTTTCAGCCTGATGCGTGTACCATTTTGTGTTTCAGGTGTCACCTTAAGCTTTATTTTTCCACTGAGCGTATCAATTGTTTTTTCACCTCCGAGCAAGGCGGTGTAAAGATCAATATCTTCGTTCTTGTATAAATTATTTCCTTCGCGTTTCAAAGTAGTATCATTTTTTATTACAAAGGTGATGAAGAGATCTCCGTTAGGGCCGCCATTAGCGCCCGGGCTACCATATCCTTTCAATTTGATTTGCTGGCCATTTTCTACGCCCGCAGGAATGGTAATGCGTATATTTTTACCGTTGATAGTTAACGTTTGCTTGTGCGTAGTATAAGCATCAGTAAGCGATAGCTGTAGTTCTGCATTATAATCCTGGCCCCGGTATTTTGCCTGGCTTCGCCTTCCTCTTGCGCCACCGAACAGCGATTCAAAAAAATCAGAGAAGTCTCCTTCATCGCCTGAAGAATAAGTATATCCCTGGCCACCAAAACCTTCGCCAAACCCACCGAATCCGCCTGCTCTTTGTTGTCCTTGTTGTTGGCGGGCTTGCTCATATTGTTCAGCATGCTTCCAGTTCTCACCATATTGATCGTATTTTTTTCTTTTTTCCGGATCGCTTAATACTTCATTGGCTTCATTAATCTGCTGAAATTTTTTGTGAGCCTCTTTGTCATTGGGGTTTACATCCGGATGATATTTTCTTGCCAGCTTACGATAGGCTTTTTTTATATCTTCTGCGGAAGCATTTTTAGCTATCCCCAACGTTTTATAATAATCGACAAAATCCATTTTCTTATTTTAGCTTTATAGGTGTTTGATAAATCAATGGATATTAAATAATAATACCCGGCAGATTCTTTCCTCAATATTATTATCAAAAGTAACGCCTCTATTTTAAATACTAAACAAACAGGCAATCAAAGGTAAAAGAGAATTGATAGTTGTATTGTAATCATCAGCGATAACTTTACCGATAGTAAAGAAAGCCGCAACATCTGGCGGCTTTCTTTGGATTATTTCAATCATAAAAAAAATTTAATTATGAATGATTGTATCTCTTGTACAATAAATATCAGCTAATAGGATCTTACCGGCTATTTTAATTATTTTAGCACATACCGCAATCCAATGCCGAGGTTCAGATTTGAGCCTGTGCTTGGCGCAAGATAAAAGAATGGGTCTAAACCCAAACTAACACTAATAGGAGCATCTTCAAATTTATAATCAACACCGCCGGTTAACCTTAAAGCAAATGAAGTACTGTTGTCATTGTATCTGCCTGTTCCAAAGCCAAGCATACCACCGCCGCCAACGAAATATTCAAGCCCTGGCGCCCCGGTAATTGGCCCCTGGTATTGGTATAAGCCTTCTATACCTATGCCACCGCTAAAAAACAAGAGTGAGCCTTCGAGCGCTGTGTGCTCTGCGGTTGAGTGGCGAATGTTGATACCGCCTATCGAACCATTTCCTGCATAAAATTTAGCGCCGATTCCTGTTTGATAGGTTTGTGCATTTACTCCTGCTGTTGCCATACAAATAAAGGCAAATAATAAAAAAGATACTTTTTTCATAAAGTTGATTTTTGTTAACCGGAAAACATGCTATTGCCATGCAATCACGATTAAGTTTTTAAATAAATTTCGGCAAAAGTATAAATTAAAAATTAGAGGGTCATTCATTTTCTTCATCCTCGTTCTGTATTCGCTTGTGTATGATTTACTTTACAATCAAGCATACATTTCCTGCTGCAAAACTTTGATTCTTTCATCTTCAAGGTATTCGTCATACGTGTAAAGACGGTCAATGATCCCTTTCGGTGTGATTTCTATAATACGATTGGCTGTGGTTTGCATAAACTGGTGGTCGTGAGTAGTCATTAATACAATACCCGGAAACGCAATCATGCCATCGTTAAATGCGGTGATACTTTCAAGGTCAAGGTGGTTGGTGGGTTCATCAAGCATTACTACATTAGGGTTTTGCAACATCATCCTGCTTATCATGCATCTTACTTTTTCACCGCCGCTTAGTACATTGGTTTTCTTATTAATTTCATCTCCGCTAAAAAGCATTTTACCTAAAAATCCTCTTAAAAAATCCTCATCCACATCCGTATAATGATCAGGCACATATTGCCTTAGCCAGTCGAGTAGTGTGAGGTTACCTGTGAAAAACTCTGTATTATCATTAGGTAAATAAGCAGTAGTAATAGTAGTTCCCCATTCAAATTTTCCACTATCTGCCTTCATTTTGTTATTGATAATTTCAAAGAAAGAAGTGAGCGCTACCGGGTCTTTGCTGAGGAAAGCGATCTTTTGTCCTTTTACCACATCGAAGCTGACACTGCTAAAGAGGACTTTGCCGTCAACTGATTTGGAAAGATTTTGAACATTTAAAATTTGATTGCCAGGTTCTCTTTCAGGTTTAAAAATAATGCCGGGATATTTCCTGTTGCTGGGTGTGATATCTTCAAATACTAATTTATCAAGCGCCTTTTTCCTGGATGTAGCCTGTTTGCTCTTTGAGGCATTAGCGCTAAAACGAGCAATAAACTCGAGGAGGTCTTTTTTCTTTTCCTCCATTTTTTTATTCTTATCCGTTGCCTGCCTGGCTGCAAGCTGGCTGCTTTCGTACCAGAAGGTATAATTGCCGGTATAGATCTTTATTTTTTGTTT